>WLWI01002069.1_pt1 | contig 17327 bp, 14 predicted proteins | sample 6701501 | NCBI WGS metagenome assembly WLWI01 (sample SAMN12718690, study PRJNA515312) | sponge metagenome | isolation source: marine sponge | host: Mycale hentscheli | place: New Zealand: South Island, Marlborough, Capsize Point | collected 2014-11-01
AGGGCTGGTGATGGTAGCTTCAGCTTCTGTGACGGTTGCAGATAAACATTTTGCAGACCCCTTGCACTATTTCTGGAGACAAAGTGTCGCAGCTGTTCTGGGTTTAAGCATCTCTTTTGTGGTAATTCAAACACCCTTGGTTATCTGGCAGCAAATCAGTGTTCCCTTACTGATGCTGGGACTATTTCTTTTGGTACTTGTATTAATTCCAGGTGTTGGACGCGAAGTTAATGGCAGTATGCGTTGGATTAGTTTTGGTTCGCTGAATGTTCAAAGTTCAGAGCCAATTAAATTATGCGTAATCGCTTATTTGGCTGGATATCTTGTGCGCCATAGAGACAATGTTATGCATAGTTTTGCAGGTTTTATCAGACCCGTGGGTGTCGTGACTCTAGTTGCAGGCTTGTTGTTGCTAGAGCCCGATTACGGTTCTGCTGTCGTGTTGTTTGGAACAGCACTGGCTATGTTGTTCATGGGTGGTGTGCCTCTAAGTCGATTCCTGGTATGGATGTTCACAGCAACGGTAGCGTTGATTAGCCTGGCAATATTATCACCTTATCGGATGCAACGACTGACCAGTTTTATCGACCCATGGCAGGATCCATTTAACAGTGGCTTTCAGTTAACTCAGGCGTTAATTGCTTTTGGTCGAGGTGACTGGTTGGGTGTAGGGCTTGGTAACAGTGTACAGAAGTTATTTTATTTGCCGGAGGCACATACAGATTTTGTCTTTGCTGTATTTGCTGAAGAATTTGGTTTAATTGGAAGTGTTTTTCTAATTCTGGCATTTTTGTTTCTGGTCTGGCGGGCCTTTGTTATCGCAAAACTTGCTGAACAATCCGGTAAAGATTTTGCCGCCTATGTTGCTTACGGAATCGGTACATTGATTGGTATACAAGCCTTCATAAACATCGGCGTCAATATGGGTGTATTACCGACTAAAGGTTTGACCCTGCCGCTTATCAGTTATGGCGGGAATAGTATGGTCGTTAGTTGTATTTTGATTGCATTATTAGTTCGCGTTGAATTGGAGAATCATCAAAAGGAAAAAAATGATTTACCGGAGGCAGCTCAAAGCTATGTCGCCTAAACGTATACTCATAATGGCAGGCGGGACCGGAGGACATGTCTATCCTGCGCTGGCTGTGGCAGATTCTTTGCGTGAACAAGCGGTTCAAATACTCTGGCTTGGGACGAGCAACGGACTGGAAGCTCGTGTTGTACCGGAAAATGGCTATACCTTATCGACAATTAAAGTGGCTGGGTTACGTAGAAAAGGTATTTTGCGACTGTTATTAGCACCATTAACAATCGCCGTCGCACTAATGCAGTCAATTAAAATAATTTACCAGTTTAAACCGGATGCAGTTTTAGGCATGGGTGGTTACATTAGTGGGCCAGGTGGTATCGCAGCCTGGATATTACGAATACCTCTCTATATTCATGAACAAAATGCTATTGCTGGTTTGACGAATCGCTTGCTTTCGCCGCTGGCGACATTTGTTATGCAGGGGTTTCCCAATACCTTTGAAGCAGGTAATCGAGTACAAACCACTGGTAACCCGGTTCGCAAGGAAATTGTCGAACTGTCGGAATGCAGTAAATCAGAAAACGATGAGAAAAAAGAAGCTATCTGTCTACTGGTCCTCGGTGGTAGTTTGGGTGCAAGAGCACTCAATCAAACAGTTCCTGAAGCCATCAGTACATTGGACTCCGAGAGTCGACTACAGGTTTGGCATCAGACTGGAACACAACATCTGCAGCAAACAAAAGAAATCTATAAAGAGCTTGGCCTGAAAGAGGCGCGAGTAGATGCCTATATCGACAATATGGCTAATGCTTATGAATGGGCAGACCTGGTTTTGTGTCGGGCCGGAGCCTTAACCCTGGCGGAATTGTGCGTGGTTGGAATGGCTTCTGTTCTGGTTCCTTTTCCTTATGCTGTAGACGATCATCAAACGGCAAATGCACAACATCTTAATGAAGCTGGTGCGGCAGTTTTGGTTCCTGAGTCTGAACTTGACGCTGGCAATTTGGCAACGCTATTAGGTGGTTTTTGTATGGCCCGGTCACGCCTAAAGGTGATGGCAGAAAAAGCGCGTAAACTCGCCTATTTAAAAGCGACGTCTCAGGTAGCGGAGATATGTCTGGGAGGTGCCCGTGCCTGATTTTAAAAGACATGCAATGGGTAGAATCAGGCAGATTCATTTTGTCGGTATTGGTGGTGCTGGTATGAGCGGTATTGCTGAAGTTCTACACAATCTAGGTTACCAGGTTTCAGGTTCTGACATGAAACTGAATCGAGCGACCGAGCATCTCCAGAGCCTGGGTGTCCAGATAATGATGGACCACGATGAAAATCACATTAACGGAAGTGATGTCGTCGTCGTGTCCAGTGCCGTTGGTAAAGATAATCCTGAGTTACTGGCAGCTCGCAAAAAGCGCATTCCAATTGTTCGTCGGGCAGAAATGTTGGCGGAGTTGATGCGCTTTCGACAGGGTATCGCGATAGCTGGTACGCACGGAAAGACCACGACAACCAGTTTGATCGCCAGCGTGCTGGCCGAGGCAAAACTGGATCCAACCTACGTGATTGGTGGTTTACTAAACAGTGGCGGTTCTCATGCCAAACTGGGTACTGGCAAATACCTTGTCGCAGAAGCGGACGAAAGTGACGCCTCTTTCCTGCACCTGCAACCGGTTATGACTGTATTGACAAATATCGATAGTGATCACCTTGATACTTATGACGGTGATTTTCAGAACCTGAAAAATAACTTTTTAGAATTTTTGCATCGTCTTCCGTTTTATGGTCTGGCGGTGTTGTGTATAGACGATATTGGCGTTGACTCAATTATGTCTGAGCTTAGTCGGCCTTTCGTAACTTATGGCTTTGCGAAAAATGCAGATTATCGCGCCACAATTACTCGTCATGAAAAAGGAAAGTCCTTTTTTACTGTGTCAAAGGTAGGACAGGAAAACTGGTTGGAAATTGAACTGAATATGCCTGGTAAACACAACGTGCTAAATGCACTGGCTGCTATTGCTATTGCTGACGAACTTGATGTGAACGATGAGGCAATTATGGATGCATTAGCAAAATTTGCCGGGATTGATAGAAGGTGTGATGTATTAGGTGTAATAGAGCTTGCCGGGAAACGCACTTTGCTCATTGATGATTATGCGCATCACCCTGTCGAAATTGCAGCGATTCTGGAATCGGTTAGAGACGGTTGGCCAGGGCAGCGAATAGTTGCTGTTTTTCAACCTCATCGTTACAGCCGTACCCAGGATCTTTTTGACGATTTTTGCCAAATTCTGTCCGAACTGGATGTATTGATATTGCTGGATGTTTATTCGGCAGGCGAAGCTGTTGTCTCTGGTGCAGATAGTCGTGCCCTTAGCCGGAGTATCCGTATGCGAGGCAAACTTGATCCATTCTATCTTGAGAAACGAGAAGAACTACCAACAATGTTATCCAATGTTGTAGAGGAAGAAGACATCCTGCTAATGATGGGAGCCGGCGATATTGGTGTGCTGAGTCGCGAATTGTCTGATCGTTATGGAGGACAATTGCATTGAATAAGGTAATTGCCAGGAGTGAACTTGATTGAAAAGACCGACACGTCGAAGGACTCCGTTTTACGCGGTAATTTATTGTGCGATGAGTCTATGGCCCAACATACGTCGTGGGGCACAGGTGGGAAGGCAGAGCGCTTCTTTATCCCATCCGACATTGAAGATTTATCATTATATTTGTCGCAATTGGATGATGATGAAGAGATCTTGTGGCTCGGTCTTGGAAGTAATTTGCTTGTACGTGATGGCGGTATAAATGGATCGGTGATTGCTGTTAGCGGAGTACTAAATGAAATGTCATTGAATGCGTCGGAATTAAATGTAGGAGCTGGTCTCGCATGTGCAAAGGCAGCCCGGTTCAGTGCTGCCAATGGTTTGAGTGGAGCAGAATTTCTTGCTGGTATTCCCGGCACCATTGGTGGCGCTTTGGCGATGAACGCTGGTGCCTTTGGGGGAGAAATGTGGGATATCGTAAGCAAGGTTGAGACCATGAACCGGAAAGGCCATAAACGTTGTCGGCAAGCAGAAGATTTTGATATTGCATATCGCTCAGTAAACATAGCTGCGGACGAATGGTTCATATCAGCAGAGTTGAAACTGAAAACTGCTGATGAAAAAAGAGCGCGATCAAATATTCGGGATTTGCTGACACAACGTTCGAAGAGTCAACCCACCGGTGAGCGAAGTTGTGGGTCTGTCTTCCGTAATCCGGAAGGCGACTATGCAGGAAGACTGATTGAATCATGCGAATTAAAGGGTAAAAGAATTGGTGGAGCGCACGTTTCTGAAAAACATGCGAATTTCATTATAAATTCAGGGAGTGCCAGTGCCTCTGATATTGAAAACCTTATCTTGCACATTCAGCAGACGGTGAAGGAAAAATGTGGAATTGAATTACAGGCAGAAGTTCGCATCGTAGGCGAAATTCAATAATTAGTTTATTTGGGAAAATGAACAGTAAGAATTTGACAGAAAAGAATCGAGGCAAATACGGCAAAGTGGCTGTTTTGATGGGAGGCAATTCCGCTGAGCGCGTCATTTCGTTGGAGACCGGTCGTGCAGTTCACGCTGCATTGTCTCGCAAGGGCGTTAACGCCTATGCAATTGATGCGCGTGATGATGTAGTGAAAAGCTTACTGGATGGAAAGTTTGATCGAGTGTTTGTCGCTTTGCATGGTCGAGGCGGTGAAGATGGAGTGATTCAGGGCGCATTGGATACCTTGACTATTCCATATACCGGAAGCGGTGTTCTGGGTTCCGCTTTGACGATGGACAAAATACGAACAAAAACCATTTGGCAACAACATGGATTGTCGACCCCCGAATTCAGAGAGGTTTGTAGCGAACAGGAATTACAAATGGCGGCGGAACAAATTAGTTTTCCATTGATGGTTAAACCAATTCACGAAGGCTCAAGTTGTGGCGCGAGTAAAGTTGAATCGATGGCGGATATCAAGAGCGCCTGGTCTACGGCGAACCAATATGACGATGGAGTCATGGCAGAACAATGGGTGCATGGTAGCGAGTATACGGCTGGAATACTTGGCCAGGAAGTATTGCCGCTGATTCGTCTGGAGACACCGCATGTATTTTATGATTATCAGGCGAAATATGAGGTAGATAGTACTCGCTACATTTGCCCCTGCGGCCTCGACAGTGAAAAGGAAGAGAGAATCAAGGCTATCGTATATGAGGCATTTAGCATAGTTGCTGCAAGTGGTTGGGGGCGCGTAGATCTGTTTGTTGATGACGATGGAGAGGTATGGCTAATTGAAGTTAATACAGTTCCTGGAATGACCAGCCACAGCCTGGTTCCAATGGCGGCAAAACAGGCAGGTATGGAATTCGATGATCTTGTGTTGCGAATTTTGGACACCAGTATGCAGGAACAATATGAAGTGGAATCGGCAACAGCATGAACGCACAGGCAATGACAAGTTCAATGATTAATAAAAATATACTGTTGGCGGATAAAAATGCTCGTGAAATGGGTAAGCCAGTTTCCCGTTCACTTATTAATATGTTTTTTGTTCTCTTGCTTATTTCGTTGTGTGCATTCGCTGCGGTGCGACTATTAGACCCTGCAACTTTGCCAATAAGACATGTTCGTATCGAAGGTAATTTTCAATATCTGTCCACAGAAAAGATGCAATCAATGGTATCTGATGTCATTAGTGGAGGTTTTTTTAACCTTAATGTAACGACCATAACTGAAGCCTTACTAAGTGATCCCTGGGTACATTGGGTATCGGTACAACGAATTTGGCCGGATGGGTTAAGTGTTCAGGTTGAAGAACAATCTGCTGCGGGACATTGGAATGGTAATGAGCTGTTAAATACATCTGCACAAATATTTGCACCGAAGGGTGCGGAACAGATCACTAATCTGCCTCTATTGTCAGGACCTGGAGATACTGAAGTCCTGGTTTTGAATCGGTATCGTGCTATGCAGAAAAATTTGAGCTCGTTTGGTATTCACATTAACAGTCTGAGTTTGAGTGAACGAAGAGCATGGCAGCTTCAGTTAAGAGACGGACCCCTGGTGATCCTGGGGCGAAGTGATGTCGATAATCGAATCAATCGTTTTACAGGAACTGTAGTGCTTAGTTTGAACGATCAGTTACACCGGGTTAAGAAGATTGATATGCGTTACACAAATGGCTTTGCTGTTGAGTGGCAAGACGGTTTCCCACAAACGATTGAATCGAGGTTGGAAAATAATGGCTAAACGGATAGATAAAAATCTCATAGTCGGGCTGGATATCGGTACTTCGAAAGTTGTCGCCATCGTTGGCGAAATATCGGCGGATGACGAAATTGAGATTATCGGAATTGGCTCAAGCAGATCCAGAGGCTTAAAAAAAGGCGTAGTTGTAAATATTGAATCTACAGTGCATTCAATACAAAGAGCCATAGAAGAAGCCGAATTGATGGCAGGCTGCGAGATACATTCCGTATATGCTGGTATCGCCGGTAGCCATATTCGAAGTCTTAACTCGCACGGCATTGTCGCTATTCGTGATAATGAAGTATCTACAGGTGATATTGATCGTGTAATTGATGCTGCCCGAGCCGTCGCGATCCCTGCCGATCAAAAAATATTACACATCCTGCCACAGGAGTTTGTTATCGATAGTCAGGAGGGTGTCAAAGAGCCAATAGGCATGTCAGGCGTACGTCTGGAAGCCAAAGTACATATGGTCACGGGTTCCGTTAGTGCCGCACAGAACATTGTGAAGTGTGTACGTCGATGCGGGCTTGAAGTAGATGATGTGATTCTTGAACAATTGGCTTCAAGTTATTCAGTGCTCACTGAAGATGAGAAGGAACTCGGTGTTTGTTTAGTGGATATTGGAGGTGGTACTACAGATATTGCGGTATTCACCGATGGCGCTATCCATCACACGGCAGTCATACCCATTGCAGGCGATCAGGTCACAAATGATATTGCTGTTGCATTGAGAACGCCGACCCAACACGCCGAAGATATTAAAGTTCAGTATGCATGTGCGCTTACGCAACTTGCGAACCCGGAAGAAACGATTGAGGTACCAAGCGTGGGAGATCGTGCAGCACGTCGATTGGCCCGGCAAACATTAGCAGAAGTTGTTGAACCTCGCTATGAAGAGTTGTTCACCCTTGTGCAGGCGGAACTAAGGCGTAGCGGGTTTGAAAATTTGATTGCGGCGGGAGTGGTGTTAACAGGTGGTAGTTCGAAGATGGAAGGCGCAGTCGATTTGGCTGAAGAAATATTTCATATGCCAGTACGAATAGGTATGCCACAGCATGTTAGCGGTTTAGCCGATGTAGTCAGAAACCCCATCTATGCCACAGGCGTTGGCTTATTACTATTTGGTCAACGACAGGTACAAAGCGGAGTTTCAAATATACGAATGGATGGCGGTGTAAAAGGTATGTGGGAAAGAATGAAGAGTTGGTTTCATGGCAGTTTTTAGGTGCTTGTTAGAAAAGGTGTTTGAAAGTTTTGTGCCGGACATAACAGGCTTAAATAATATTTATTTTTGTGTAATAAAAAGGGGGTTAGATGATGTTTGAACTAGTCGATGCTGCTAATCAGGCAGCAATTATAAAGGTCATCGGTGTAGGCGGTGGCGGCGGTAACGCCGTTCAACATATGTTAACCGTCAATATTGATGGGGTAGAGTTTATTTGTGCCAATACTGATTCACAGGCTCTAAAAAATTCATCAGCCAGAACCATCATGCAACTGGGCGGTAATGTTACCAAAGGTCTTGGGGCAGGAGCCGACCCGGAAGTAGGTCGACAGGCGGCATTGGAGGATAGAGATCGGTTGATGGATGTCCTCGAAGGTTCGGACATGGTCTTCATAACAGCTGGTATGGGCGGTGGCACGGGCACGGGTGCGGCACCGATTGTGGCTCAGGTGGCGAAAGAGATGGGTATCTTGACGGTAGCGGTTGTCACTAGACCTTTTGGTTTTGAAGGTAAAAAACGGGCACAGATTGCAGAAGAGGGCATCATGGAACTCGCGCAATTTGTTGATTCGCTTATCACGATACCCAATGAGAAATTGCTCAGCGTTTTGGGTAGAGATGTCAGTCTCTTGAATGCCTTTAGCGCCGCAAATGACGTGTTACTCGGAGCCGTACAGGGAATCGCGCAATTAATAACCTGTCCAGGTCTTATAAATGTTGATTTCGCCGATGTACGAACGGTAATGTCAGAGATGGGCATGGCAATGATGGGCTCGGGTAAGGCAACAGGTGAAGATCGAGCAAAAGTGGCAGCAGAAGCCGCAATTTCAAGTCCGCTTCTGGAGGATATAAATCTTTCTGGTGCGAAGGGTATTCTCGTCAATATCACTGCAGGCATGGATCTGTCCATCGGTGAGTTTGACGAAGTAGGTAGTACGGTCAAACAGTTTGCCTCTGATAATGCGACGGTTGTAGTTGGTACTGTAATCGATCCTGAAATGAGTGGTGAAATGCGAGTGACTATCGTCGCGACCGGGCTTGGTACTCAGGCCAGTGAAGAACTGTCGAAAATGAAGTTGGTACAATCGACCACTAATGCTACCGGGGCTGTGGATTACAAGGAATTGGAACGACCCACCATCATGCGGAATCAGGATGCTCAGGACGCGCCAAGTGCAATGGAAGATGATCCGGATTATCTTGATATTCCAGCATTTTTGAGGAGACAAGCTGACTAATAAACTATTATGTAATGAAATTAATTTAAATATCATGGACTTATGCTTGTGTCACAACATACATCAATGTGAGATTTGGATATCTTGCAGAGTCCTGAGGCATTTAAGTCATAAGATTTTTGAACAAATTGAACAAATGAGGAGTTGTTTGTATACGACAAACTGAACTTGACAGTATGAAGATTTGCCCGTAAAACAGTAAGTTGCCGTTGGGGAAGCTCGGCTATAATAACAAGGATAATAAATGATAAGGCAAAGAACATTGAAAAATGTTATCCGAGCCACGGGCGTAGGATTACATACTGGTAAAAAAGTTTTTTTAACCCTGCGTCCTGCAGCGGTAAACACTGGTATCATTTTTCGTCGAATAGACATCACACCCGCTATAGAGATCAAAGCGAATCCTGATAATGTCGGCGATACAAATCTTTCCACTACCCTTATCAAAGACGGTGTCAGAATATCGACTGTAGAACATTTACTATCTGCATTAGCCGGTTTCGGAATTGACAACGCATATATAGATTTAAGTGCAGATGAAGTGCCAATAATGGATGGTAGTGCCGGGCCATTTGTGTTTTTGGTTCAATCATCTGGTGTCGAAGAGCAAAAGGAATTAAAGCGCTTTCTACGAATTAAAAAACAGGTGAAGGTTGAAGATGGTGACAAATGGGCCATGTTCGAACCATTCAATGGATTTAAAGTTGGGTTTGGGATCGAGTTTAATCACCCAGCTTTTAGTGAAAAAAATTGTAATGCTGAAATTGATTTTTCTACTACTTCTTTTGTTAAAGAAGTGAGTAGAGCGAGGACTTTCGGTTTTATGCGCGATGTGGAGCTACTACGCGAGAATAATCTGGCCCTTGGTGGGAGTATGGATAATGCCGTAGTTGTAGACGACTATCGCGTTTTGAATGACGATGGTTTGCGATATGAGGATGAATGTGTAAAGCATAAGATCCTTGACGCTATTGGTGACTTGTATTTACTCGGACATAGCCTGATTGGTGCTTTTCACGGACATAAATCGGGTCATGAACTGAATAATCGTTTATTAAAGAAATTGCTTGCAACAGAGGATGCCTGGGAACTGGTAAGTTTCGATGATGAGGAAAATCTGCCCATCTCGTTTATGCAACCTATCCCGGTGAGTTAGATATAAAGATTACGGTTTTTGTTGAGATAACCTGGTAAGGGCGTCTCTGAGAACAGGATCAGTAATTGAATTGGCAGTATCCAGAATTAATTTAGCATTTTTAGTCGAAAGGTAGGCTTTTCGCTTTGTCTTTTTAGAATCATTGTTTGGCAAGACTACCTTGATGCGAATTGTTTTTGGGGAGATTGGACTACATAACTTTTGGGCGTGACTTAATATATCTGGTGTCAGGAACCTGAGTTTTGCTGCCCATGCGGGACTATCCGTATGTACCGTCAGGGTGGTTCTATCAATATTAGCTAATATAAAGTGATCACAGAGGGGGGGCGGTAATTTTGTTTTTAGTTTTTCTTGAAAAATTTGTAGATCAGATGAGTGCTTATATAAAGTGGCGAATACGCTATTTTCGTCAGCCAATAAGCTCTGTATTGCCTGCGAGCTCTTTCGTTTGTTCATTACCATAGCCCATAGTAACCAGACTAGTTCACAATGGATATCCTGATCTTTTCAAAACCCAGTAAAAAACGCCGAGCGTTTAAAGTTGGGGCTATGGGTATTTCCATAATGTCGCTTGCCTTTTTTCTGGGCTGCGGCATTTTGTTTTATGCTGGGATGAAATACGGTGGTAAGACGACATCCAGCTATCTGTTATCTGTTAGAGGGCAGGCACAGTCCCTCTGGAGTGACGAACTACAAAACCAACAGGAAACATTGGAACAGGTCAGACGGAATGCTGAAAAAAGTCTTGATGCTATGGCTAGTCGACTTAGTCTGTTACAGGGGCATGTTATGCGCATTGATGCCCTCGGTGCACGTCTGGCTGACATGGCGGACCTCGAAGATATTGAATTTGGTGTCCTGAATACACCCGGCATGGGTGGGCCGACACCGGAGCCAGATCAGCAATCCATGAGCATCTCCGATTTGACTGCTACTCTGGATAATATTGAAATCACTCTGAATGATAGACGAGAAAAACTAACGGCAATGGAGTCAATGCTGATAGACCGGGCGTTACAGGAGCAAACTTTACCTGAGGGCAGGCCTGCTTTAGGCGGCTGGATGTCTTCTCTTTATGGTTACAGGACTGATCCTATCAGCGGCAAAAAGGAGTTCCACCAGGGTATGGATTTCGCCGGTAAACCTGAAACACCTATTACGGCGGTGGCGGCTGGTATTGTGATTTGGTCAGGCATCCGCTACGGTTACGGCGATCTTGTTGAAATCAGTCATGGAAATGGCTACACGACTCGCTATGCGCATAATAAAAAGAACCTGGTAACGGTGGGTGAAAAGGTCGAAAAAGGTGAAATAATTGCATTAATGGGTGCCACCGGTCGAAGTACCGGCATTCATGTCCATTTTGAAGTGCTCAGGCACGGTAAACATCTGAACCCCAGCAGGTACCTTTCGCTAAAATAGACAGTAGTTGTAAGTCCTTCTTGTTTTACTAATAAATTGATCATAATGTGTCGTCCCGCAGGGCAAGCTTCTCGGTAGATTGAGATATTCAGAGAGATATTTATCAGAATCTGGCCTATTTGGACATTGTGATTTTCATTGAATTTATTGATTTTTAAACGACCCCGGTAAATGGCCCTAATTAAGCGCTAATTGATTTCAATATTTATATACTCCCTTGATTTATAAAGAATAAACCATGTTTAGAAAAGTTTTTACATCCATATTTGGTAGCCGAAACGATCGAGTCATAAAACGACTCGGCAAAACTGTTGTGAAAATAAACGCGCTTGAAGCGACAGTGGAAAAGTTGGCTGATACAGATTTCCCATTGGAAACTGACAAGTTAAAACAGAGATTCGCCGAAGGAGAAACACTGGAGGAAATTTTACCGGAGGTTTTTGCGCTTGTGCGTGAGGCTGCGAAGCGAAGTTTGAATATGCGTCATTTCGATGTGCAACTGATAGGCGGTATGGTACTAAATAATGGAAATATAGCAGAAATGCGAACTGGTGAAGGCAAAACCCTGGTCGCGACCCTTCCTGCTGTACTAAATGCCCTTACAGGTAAAGGTGTCCATGTTATTACGGTAAACGATTACCTGGCTGTGCGAGATTCAGAGTGGATGGGTGTTTTATATTCATTTTTGGGAATGACTACCGGTGTGATCACCAGTGGTTTAGACAATGATGAAAGAAAAAGAGCGTATGCCGCAGACATAACTTATGGAACCAATAATGAATTTGGTTTTGATTATCTGCGAGATAACATGAAATTTAATAAGGAAGAACAGGTGCAACGGGAATTGCACTACGGCATTGTTGACGAGGTAGATTCAATTCTAATAGATGAAGCAAGAACACCACTGATTATATCTGGATCAGTTGATGACCGTTCTGATCTTTATGTATCAATTAATAAAATTGTGCCAAAACTGGTCCCGCAGCTGGCCGAAGATGGTCCCGGTGATTATAGTCTGGATGAGAAATCGAAACAGGCATACCTGACAGAAGATGGGCACGAAGCGGTTGAGAAGTTGTTTCTCACAGCCGGTATTATTTCTGAAGGTCAAAGTCTTTATGACCCTGTCAATATCCCTGTATTGCACCATTTGAATGCAGCTTTAAGAGCACATAATCTTTTTCAAAAAGATGTGGATTACATAGTCAAGGATAATGAAGTTGTTATCGTTGATGAATTTACTGGTCGCACCATGCCAGGTCGACGCTGGTCGGATGGCTTGCATCAATCGATTGAAGCAAAAGAAGGCGTTCCTATACAAAACGAAAATCAGACGCTGGCGACAATTACATATCAGAACTATTTCAGACTGTATGACAAGCTCTCTGGTATGACCGGGACCGCTGATACAGAAGCGTTTGAATTCCAGCAAATTTATGGTCTCGAAGTAGTAGTGGTTCCCACACATATGGATATGATCAGAGACGATCAGGCTGATATGATTTTTCTTTCTGCAAAGGAAAAATATGCAGCAATTATTGAAGACATTAAAGATTGTGTTGAGAGACGCCAACCAGTACTGGTGGGCACGGCGTCAATAGAGGTGTCTGAATATCTATCGGGTCTTCTGCAAAAAGAAAAAATTAAACATCAAGTCTTGAATGCCAAGTTTCATCAGAAAGAGGCAGAGATTATTGCCCAGGCGGGGACAAGTAGCACAGTTACTATTGCCACAAATATGGCCGGTAGGGGTACAGATATAGTACTTGGTGGAAATTTCGAAGCCGAGATTAAACAACTTAGTGAGCCGAAGGAAGATGTAGTAAATCAAATCACTCGAGATTGGGAACAGCGGCATGCGGAGGTTTTGGAAAGTGGTGGATTGCGAATAGTCGGAACGGAAAGACATGAATCACGGCGGATCGATAATCAATTAAGGGGTCGTGCCGGTCGTCAGGGTGATCCTGGCTCGAGTCGTTTTTATTTATCGTTGGAAGACAACCTCATGCGTATTTTTGCATCAGATAAGGTTGCCAGTATTATGCAGAAATTGGGAATGGAGGAAGGAGAGGCGATTGAATCCGGCCTTGTTACAAAAGCCATTGAAAATGCTCAGCGTAAGGTTGAAGCCCATAACTTTGATATGCGAAAGCACTTACTGCAATACGATGATGTGGCAAATGATCAACGCAAAGTAATTTACGACTGGCGTAACGAGCTTCTTGATTCTGATGACATTCAGGAAGATATACAGACCATGCGCGATGACACTGTTCATGGTCTGGTAGATATCTACATTCCATCAGGAAGTCTTGATGAAATGTGGGACGTACATGGTTTAAGCGATGCATTGGAACATGAATTCGGTACTTCTGTTGATATCAATAAATGGTTAGAGGATGACGATCTGCTAAATGAGGAAAGCTTGCGGGTCAGAGTTCTTGAACATATTCACGAGGTAACAATTGAGAGAGAGAATCTTATAACTTCTGATTTAATGAGACGAATCGAACGTGATTTCATGTTAGATGTTCTGGATAGACATTGGAAAGAGCAGTTAGTAGCTATGGATCATTTGAGACAGGGTATTGGCTTACGAAGTTTTGCAGCAAAAAAGCCAGAACAGGAATACAAGCGTGAAGCATTCGCTATGTTTGAAGAAATGTTGGATAACATCAAACAGGAAGTCATAAATATATTGGCCAAGGTACAAATACGTACCGAGCAGGATGTGGAAGCTGTTGAAAATCGGGCAGCCGAGCAAAACATGAATTTCAATCATCCCTCTGCACCCAATGCATTAACGGGTGAAACAGAAGAAGCCTCAGCTGCAAATGCTGATAAAACCCCGTATGTACGTGAGCAGAAAAAAGTGGGACGAAATGAACCTTGTCCCTGTGGCTCAGGTAAAAAATATAAACAATGTCACGGAAAGCTCGATTAAAATCGTAATTTTCGGTTTCTATCGAAGCTAAACGGAACTAAATGATTTAATCTTTTTTGTCATGCCAGTTTCACTGAAAGAACCTGCTCAATTGACCGCCGTTAGTGGGGTGCGCCTGGCAAATTGTAATGCAGAAATTTACGATAATGATAGAGCTGATTTGTCCCTCATCGAACTGTGTGAGGGGAGTGTCTGCTCTGCAGTTTTTACGAAAAATGCATTTTGCGCCGCACCTGTCACGCTCGCTCGAGAACATTTAGAACTTTGCAATCCACGTTTTTTGTTGATTAATTCCGGAAATGCTAATGCCGGAACTGGTGAGCGTGGAGACCAGGACGCATTGTCATGTTGTCAATTGTTGGCTTCTCAATCCGGGTGTGAGCCAGAGCAGGTTCTGCCCTTTTCCACCGGTGTGATAGGGGAGTATCTACCGGTGGAAAAAATCACGGGATCATATTCATCACTTTTATCGTCAATGCATGATGAGAACTGGCTGGACAGCGCCAGGGCTATCATGACCACCGATACCGTAGCCAAAGGTCTCTCCAGAAGCATTGAACTTGGGGGTGAGACAGTTCAAATTACTGGAATAGCCAAAGGTTCCGGCATGATACGTCCCGACATGGCGACGATGTTGGCGTTCGTCGCAACAGATGCGAAGATTGAGAAAACCCTGCTTCATAAAATTCTAAATAAAGCTGTTGAAACTTCGTTTAATCGAATTTGTGTTGATGGTGATACTTCAACTAACGATGCCTGTGTTGTTATTGCTACCGGTAGGAGTGAAGTCCATATTGAAGAAGAAAATACTCATCAATTGAGACAATTCCAGGAAGAGTTAAATGGAGTCTTTATTGAATTGGCGCAAGCTATCGTACGTGATGGCGAAGGTGCTACCAAATTCGTCAGTGTTATTGTTGAGAGAGGTCAGACGGATAGCATGTGCCGTGAGATAGCTTATGATATCGCTACATCACCACTTGTAAAGACAGCCTTGTTTGCTTCAGATCCAAACTGGGGCCGAATTCTCGCTGCTATTGGTCGTTCGCGTGAGAGTCAGCTAGTAGCGAAGGAGATATCGGTTTTTCTAGATGATGTGTGCATCGTGGATAAGGGCAAAAAGGCGGAAACTTACAGAGAAGAAGATGGCCAGAGAGTAATGTCTAAATCGGAGATTGTGATTCGTGTAGATCTGGGACACGGACAATTTAGCGAGACTATTTGGACATGCGATCTTTCTTATGACTACATAAAGATAAATGCAGAATATCGCAGTTAATAAAATGAACGTTGCGCGTTTGCATATTGCGGTTGGTGTTATTTTCAATGATGAGAGAGATAAGGTACTGCTTGCAGAACGCCCTGCTGATGTGCATCAGGGCGGTTTGTGGGAATTTCCCGGTGGTAAATGCAAGAAAGGTGAAGATATTGTTACAGCTTTGAAACGGGAGCTATACGAGGAATTAAACCTGGTGGTAAAAGAATGCAACTCCTTACTTGTAATCAATCATGATTACCTGGATAAAAAAGTAAAATTAGATGTCTGGACTGTACACGACTGGAATGGAGAGGTTTGTGGAAAAGAAGGTCAGCAGATCGAATGGGTTTCTATTCCAGCACTTTCCAATCGTCAGTTTCCCGAAGCTAACCTCGGGATTATCGAGGCAATCAGTTCAATATAGTTTATCCAACGAAATAAAAAAACTGCCTTTTAGCAGTAACTCTTCGACGAATTATTTTTGGAATTAATGCTTAATATTGTCTTCTTCAGAATTAGAGTCAATGAATTCAGCTGGTTCGGATGCAATTTTGTTACTTTCATCCATCCAGTCTCCAAGGTCTATTAACCGGCAACGCTCGCTACAGAAAGGGCGCCAGGGATTATCAGTTGACAAACTTGAGTTCTTATTGCAATTAGGACAGGAATATTTTTTCATCACAGAATACAGCAGTGGGACTCAAACTCGACTGTACTTTTTGTTTGAACAGGTCTTTCATCAGTATATGTTTGTTGAAGAAATCGCACCGTAAAACGATGCTTACCGCCACTGATTTCCGGATAAAAATCTGAACCCACTGGTAACAATATTCTGATCATTTGGCATGAGACATTAGCTTCAATGGGTTTTTGGAAAAAACCATTGACGGCTTTTTCCAAAACTGGATTTGCACTATTTCTGATCATATGTAGTGACAGGCGAATACTATTTTTTATAACTAACAGATCTTCGCGCCACCTATCAAGGTCATCATTTCGCTCAATCGTGGGCTTTTGTAACCAGTGATGGTAGGCAGGTAAATCAAAATTACAAGAACCTCCCGGTATTGAACTTCGTTGTTTGATACTGGTAACCAGTTCATCCTGACGTAGTGCCTGGCCGGGTTGATAGGCGCTGTCCCGCAGAATGTCCAGGTGCTGGTTGATGTCATCAAGAATTATTTCCAGGCGCTGTAAATCGACCCCTGGATTTTTCTTTAAACTGGATAAAGTCAGAGCATGACGTTCCATTTCCTTTATTAATTCTGTCTTAACGTCGGAACGGCCAAGCATGTCGATAATATCCAATAGTAAAGTTAAATTAGCCCTGCTAGCCCATTCATTGGCATTGGAAAGATAATGGTCTTCCGTATTGAACAAGTGCTCAAGACGCAAAAAAGTGCGAACACGTTCATTCAAAGGCTGCTCGTATGTACATAGGTTTAAACCACTGGAAAGACATTAAACCAGTCAGCATTAAAAAATCGAAAAATATGATGCCTGGAAAGCCACTCTGAATTTTTGCATGTGTGTAGGGATAGCAATATGCATAAAATACTGAAGTTTTAAGGATATTCTTGGAGCAGAATTTTTTTTTATGAGGCCGTAAAAAAATTACTACCATTTTATTACCAATTTTTGAATTTTCAATCCCCAACCGCAAAAATATAGCCTAATTACACCATATTTTTTTCTTTTAAAGTGTATCAAATACATATATCTCTCACGTGTTAAAATTTCAGAGATATTCTTGGATTTTTCAATGCTGACTCGA
>WLWI01002070.1_pt1 | contig 17326 bp, 8 predicted proteins | sample 6701501 | NCBI WGS metagenome assembly WLWI01 (sample SAMN12718690, study PRJNA515312) | sponge metagenome | isolation source: marine sponge | host: Mycale hentscheli | place: New Zealand: South Island, Marlborough, Capsize Point | collected 2014-11-01
CTCAGCTTCCATTAATTTTGAGTTGTCATTTTTTGTTTTGTTTTTATCTTGGTAGCACACTACTACCTATAATGTTTGGCAAGTTCAATAAACCATGTAATAAATAGTAGAGCAAACATTGCATGAGACACACTAATGAGCTTAGCAACTTGACTGTTTCACATTAAATGACTCACTACTTTAAATATACTTGTAGCTAGAGCAACTACTATGTCCACTACAACTATGTCAACTTCTATGAGCACTATTTCAAATTATGTATCATCGTCAACATTAGAAATGACAGATACGGTTACTACATCAACTTCCACTGATAAGCCTACTTCAAGCAGCCTGTTAAAACAGAACACAAATCCTACCACAGAAAGAACTGATGCTATTTCACAGACTACTCCAGGAAGTTCAACATCACTTGGTACGTCTACAACTGAAGAACTGTCTGACACAGAATCTTCATCATCATCCTCCATTATACCTATAGTTGCTGCACTAGGGGCTGTGATAGTAATATTATTAGTACTTGTCATTGCTGGAGGAGTAATTGTAGTCTTCTGCATGTCTCGTAGAAAGAAAAGTGACAGAGTTGAAGCACAACAGCTACAAGATGTAGTATTAGAGAACACAATGAGCCATCAGACAATTAAATTCACATCTCCAGAAACCAAGACATCCGACAACAACCGTTACGAGAGAACCGTCGTCCATGGACCACGAATTGCTTCTCCTAATAACTCTCTACCAACTACCTCTCAGCATAATCTATCCAGCAATCCCAACTCGTACTCCAAGATAGTGCATCCTCTATCTCGAGATACCACTCCACTGACTTCACCAAACAGAGCTAACTCAAACGATTTTGGATACAATGACATTGCTATCAAAGAAACTGAATTAAATACCACTTACGACTCCATTGGTGCTGAAGAAACTAGCTCGCAGGTAAAAGGTCCAGATATGTACAACAAGATTGATTTGAGTGGCAAAGATCAATCCTCTTCTGAAACGCCAACCCACCCACCTGGTAAGAAAAGGCTACTTTACTCTCTCATTAGAAGAGATGTGCCACCAGAAGTTCCGAAGAAAACTCCTGAGCTATATCGTGCCCTTAAGTCTGATAATGGTGAACCACCAGAGACTGGCTACACTGTCATGAATGGCAACGCAGAAGGAGAAGAGACCATAAATCTCAATTATGACTCCACTACTGCTGAAGACCCAGCCTATTATAGCACAATAGACGAGGCCAGGAAAGCTATGTCTGTAAATCCTATCTATGAGGGCAAGTACAGTGAAGTTGAAGGAGATATTTCTACCGATGAAGTATACTCTGAAATCACAGAGAAATTAGAGGCAGGAGGTGGAGAAAAGCCAACAACACACAGAAGTACTATGAAGGAAAGTGCCTCAGACAGAAAAACAGAGGACTCAAAAGTTAACACCACAGAAGGTGACCCAGATCTAGGCATTTATGATAACCCTAATGTAGCTGACTCAGATGAAGACGAAACTAACGACGATGCCAACAACGTGTACGACTGTGTTCGAGAGGAATTGCAGCTGGCCATGTTTATAGGAGCTGAGGGCACTAAAGACTTTCAAGATGATGATATCTATGCACCAGTCTACGACACATCTACACTAGGCACTTCATCTCTTCGAACAATACCTGTTCTCACACCTGAAAACATCAAGAAAGTTAAGACTATCGGAACTGGATATTTCGGCAAAGTCGTTCTTGCTGACACTGTAGATCTGAGTCAAAAAGATTTAAATATTGGGGAAGACGAAGATAAAACGAAACCGATAAGAGTAGCCGTCAAGCAGTTGAAAGCTAATCCATCAACCCAAGCCCTTGAAGGATTTGAGAAAGAACTCAAATTCATGTGATTAAAGTTCTGGGATCCTGTAAAGGATCAGTGACATACATCATGATGGAGTACATGGAGAAAGGAGACTTTGCTCAATATTTAGTTAATTTTGAGAATATTTCCACTGATAATGAAGAAATAAGTGATATTACTATCTCAGCAAACATTTTGACCGTCATGTGCTCTCAAATAGCCAATGGTATGAAGTATCTAAGCTCAAAGAACTTCATCCACCGTGACCTGGCCACCAGAAACTGCCTTGTTGACAATAACATGCAAGTCAAAATAGCCGACTTTGGTATGAGTCGTAACTTGTACCAATCCCACTATTACATTCTCAGTGGTGTAAATGCAGCGCTGCCTATACGCTGGATGGCCAAAGAATGCTTCTATGGCAAGTTCTCTACCAAATCAGACGTGTGGGCATTTGGAGTGACCTTGTGGGAGATATTCACACTAGCTAAGGACATTCCATATGAAGACATGCAAGATGAAGAACTCGTGGTCGATGCCACTCAGAAGCATACGAGAACTCTTTTGGCTAAACCTACCAGCTGTCCAGCAAACATGTATGATGTAATGATGATGTGCTGGAAGGAGTTGCCTAGTGATAGAGCAAGTTTTGAGACTCTATATGATATCTTGAATAATTCACTCTAAGACAGCTGTACATAAATAAAACATATTATAAGTTTATTATAGTGTGCACATTATTTTGTTTCTCAACAATTGTTGCATTTTTATATATTATAATCAAGCAATGCAGATAGCAAAATATATGTATAAAAACACAGATCTAGTGTTATTTTAATTTGGAGCATTTTTCATGTTGTGATATCAATAATACACTAATTTTTCAGTTTAGTACACTGAATTGTATATAATATTTGAACGAGTTTTTATGTCTTGAATAATGTCTTTGTACCATTCTGTATGAATTACATCATAATGTGGAGGTTGAAGTGAAATTTGCACAACAAAGGGTCTATAAACAAATGGATAGTGTAGTGTACTGACTGAATTGAGGAATGTAATGGACTTGTACCATTACATTACAACACTTGTACTGCTCACTTAGTCATTTCCTAGAAGGTGGGTATGAAATATATTCACCACAAGCTGAACAATCTGATTGGAAAGCTCAAGCAAACTTTGGCACAGCTATACTTATAGTCAGTTGGAAATGACTGAAAGATTTATGATGTAAGAACAGTGTATGTACGTGTAATGTGGGGCCTGCCCTATATTTGAGATGTGATGGGTAATTAAGAAGACGACAATTTGATGACTTTGAGAACAATATATTAATAGACGTGTCAGTGATATATGTTTATACAGTATATTGTTCCTTCATTCATTATAAATAGTATTATAAATCTGTTTCAACCTAAAATTCTCAGAATTATGTTAACAATACATGAAATAAATAGATTATATCAACATGTTTATTAAAATGGGTAATCTTAAATAAATTAAAATAGAATGTAATACAATTATATGTACCTTTCTCAACTAAGGAATTCTGGAAACAACATTTAAAGTTTACAATAATACAAATTATTATATTGAAAGTAAAACTGTGGTGCATAACACAACAATAGTTTGTTTTAGTTTAATGTTGAGAATTATGAAACATAATTTGCAAGTTTATTAAACATTAATGCCTTTACTCTGAAGTCAAAAATAGTAAACATGAATTCTGCCACAAACTGCTTGAAAGTAGCTAGCTATTGGATAACCTTATTTTAATTCTAGCTATAATGCTATTAAAACTCATATATTTTAATGATGAGTCATACCTAGCTCTAGTGAGACTATTTTGTTACTAAAAACAGTTGTAAAATGTTGTGATCTATAAATGTAATCATTCATTATATCATAAAGTGTTAGGGTCATGTTTTACTATGTGGTTTTTATTTGGGATACTATTGACTACTAATGAAAATATACATAGTATTTTGTAATTCAAACAAACTAGGATGTTTTAATCCCGTATGATCATCCTTGCTTGGACCAGTAAAAACTAAGATACTGAAAGCAAAGCTGCAGGATATGTAAGAGAGAAGCTTAAGGAGAGCATAGAGTGAAGGGTAGCAACAAGATTAAGGGAAAGCTAACTGTGTAATAAAATACACGTGAGAAAAAAAATTAAAATTAATTAAGTAATAAAGAAAGGTATAAATAAGTTCATAAATTTAAGATTAATTAATTAATTATTGATTAAATAAATGAATGAATAATACATAAAATAAATAAATCAAATCAAATCAAATTAATGAATAAAATACGAAAATTTACAACTGAAAAAAAATTTGTTGTTTATGTAATATTGAAAAATTATAAGAAATGTTTTAGGCTTGTACTTCTTGAAAGCTTATTGATTACCCACCTTTTTTATTAGCTAAAGGTATTTCATTGATGAGGCTCTGAAGCTCATGCATTACTAATATAAATTCATGATTAAATTTTAATATGTTTTCTACTAGTGATATTCACGGTTGCTACTTCTACATTACATTATTCTTAGCCTTTTACGGTAGTAACGTCTACAGTTTCATTACACGAGTTGCCTGTCCACTTGCTCAAGCTCTATATATATAGACGTTCGCGAACATACGTATTGGAATATTTACAAATAAATCTTCCTTTAGATATTTGTATTAGGTAGCAAATGTATAGCAACTCTGAGGGTTCACGCCCTTGGTGTTTCATAATTTTATTTGTGATTCATATTTAAAATTAAACGCAAATAATTATAAAAATCACCTCTTATGCTTAACTTTGTTTTCTATTGCTACTAAGTTAAAATAAAGATCCTAATTACTGAAAAGAGATTGATATGTAGTCAGACATAATATTTAAATCTGATTAAATGATGTGCAAAGAAATTGGAAGACTGACAACAGACGATGCAGGCTAAGATATTTTGTTTTTTAAATCAGTCGTTAAATTAAATGATTCAAAGTAAAATATGATAAATGAATAGAACTAAAATTGAGCATTCTATATTTTACAGTCATATTTATACAACATACATTATTAGTAATGAATTATTAATTGAACTTTTATATGCCAGATCATACACACATTATTACTGTGATAATAAAATCCACTTTATCATAATATTTAGTTAAATTTTTACTGGCTAAAATTTATTAAAGACTAAAATCTCACTTGCTCCCCCTTTGGAATAGACCACATGTTTGGGGACTTTAAGGCAGTAGTAGGTTGCTGGAATCAGTAATACTAAACATCTATAGTGTTTGGATTCTTCCCAGAACTCTCTATTCATTGTTGTGAAAAAGTATTATCAAAACAGTAAAGAATAATATTAAGAGGTCAATTACAAAACATTTTCAGTTCCAAACACTTTCATTTCGAAACATCTTCAGTTGAAAACACTACTACTACAAAAATATTTATCTTCTAGAATATTTTTGCATGCAGAAAAAAAACCTTCCAGTTTTGGCTAAATTAGAGCTTCAGAATTTGTGATACAGTAATCTTGACTTAACCTGGACATTTTCAGGCTCTTTAATGTGCCAGAATATTTCACTCGCATTTGGCTCATGAAAATAAATTAGCCGGCTCACGAGCTTAAATTAGACTGCTCATAAAATATTTCGCCATATTACACTCTGACTCAATATGTACTATTTATGTGTAGGTCTACACAGGTACATGATTATTCTATTGCATGTATTGTTTTATTTTGTTAACTGTCTGTCTGTCTATCTGTCTTTCTGTCTCTGTGACTGTCTGTTTGTCTGTTTGTTAATCAATCAATCTATAATTTTTTATTTTAAGTTGAAACTAGAAATTTTCACCCAATTACTGATGAAGAATAACAACCTTGAAATCTACTTGTCAAATAGTTGATGACGAAACTACTACACGTTCAGAATCATTGGATACCACAATATTACCAACAATGACCCCAGCTTCAACAGCCAGCGAAAATTATAATTTATTACAAAATAATGATACTCTACATGCCATTAATTTTGTTGACTTTTCAACACACACTATATTTAATAAAGAAATAATAAATATCTATGTAATGCCTACATCAGTTCCTGTACTAGTTTCTATAATATTTGTATTAATAACTATTGTAGTGTGTATGTCAATTGTCATGATTGTTGTATGTATCGTGTGTTATTTATTAATTACAGGAATAATTCACTACATCAATTAACTGAAGCAGACAAAAATTACCAAATAGAACATGGAGTTGATGAATGAGAGGACATTGATGATGTAATGAAAGTAAATAAAGAAAACTGCAACTAAGTGATAATAAAGCAAATGACATTAAACTTCATGATAATCAAGCTTATAGTTTAGTTGACATGACTTAGTACTGATGTATTATATAGTGCAGTGATGTTTATTATTATGACTATTCATAGTATATGGTATGATTTGGATTGTAAAAATAATTTTTGTAGTTGTTTATTTTGTGATTTTAAGTAATTAATAATATAGTCCTCTTGCTTTGATGAAATATTTCAAAAATGCAATTTTATCACCTTTGAACATTTCATCAGCAAGAGGACAATTAATTAACAGAAAAGAAAAGCTGCTAAAATAATAATGGGTACGTGCCTGATTGTTTAAGACCAATTTGCATTAGTGACTGCATTCACTTTTAGGTTGACTGGTGAGATTTTAGTAGTTTCACTTTGATTTTTTTATGCAAAACTTCCGAAATAAATTTGATACAGATACTTGTTGACACACTTTCAATGAATAAGTACATTAGATTGAAACTTTTTCCTGTAAACTTCTCCCTCTATGCTGAAGCTGGAGATGGTGGGATTATACTTTGAACATGAGCATGGGGATGCTCAATTTGAGCCCCCTTGGTTCAGAATGAGACCCCTTTTCATATGAATCCCCCTATCTTACTCTTACCATTTAGTGCAAGAACATAGAAGCGCAATACGGTTTGATGTCCTTTTGATAATATTAAAACCATGTGTTATTTTTTCAACATCTCATTTTTTTTCTTGACAGAATAATAATAATATAGCAAATTTCCTCATTATAACAGCCAATATTATGCAAATTAAAAATTAACCCAATGAAATAATCACAAGGTAAACAGCAAGACATTTGGAGGATATATTAATAGCAACCACTATTTTCAAAATATGATCAAGTTGGAAAAATTTGTGAATTACAGTAAACACCTAACATTTTATTCACATTTGAATTCCTGTTCAAGTAAGTAATAGTCCATAGTATGTACATAGCACATGAAACTACTTTGGGAGGTAACATCAAATTTTGGGAAATGCTGAAAGTAGCAAAACTGTACATTAAATAATTTTTTTGCAAATTGAAGCAATATTATGATTACCATCTTAAAAGGAGAACAACATTGTATATTAAAGATTAATTGCACTAGCACCTGCAATACAGCGTGAAATAACAACCTTGAAATTTCCTGGGGAATTTCATGGGTCATGTACCTAAAGATATCATTGTGAAAAACATCTAGGGTGGTGTGAATATTATATATTCGCACCACCCTAGATGTTTTTCACATTTATATAATATATATATAAATATATCACCCTAGATATCTTCGCAATGATACTTTTAGGTAAGCGACCCGTGAAATAACTCACGATATTTCAAGGTTGGTGTTCATGGTTGTTATTTCATGGTTGTTATTTCACACTGAACTGCGCAAGCTCATTACCCTAGTAGTTATAGCTACAGGCTAGAGTCATAACTTTTCCTCATTTTTACAGCTACCTAACTCTGGTGCAGCCTGCTCAACCAGGTTAGAGCAATAATGCTAAAATATTAGAGAACCCCTACAGCCAAGTTTACCCTTTGTGAGTAAGGTCTCCTAGCCTAAACTACAGCAGTGAAGGTATCTACGGTAGAATGAACTACTTATTACACTCATCAGAGTGATATGGTAAGATATTTCACTCTCAGGCTTTAATTCATTTGCCTCTGGCTTATGAAAATAAATCAGCCTGCTCATGAAATATTTCGCCATATCACACTCTGACTCATTTAATAACTATAACATGTATATGTATACATATAAATAGACTACAAACAACCACTATTTTCAAAATATCAAGTTGGGAAAATTTGAGAATAACAGTAAACACCTAAGAATTTATTCACAGTTGAATTCCTGTTCAATTAAGTAACATGCATATCAAACTTTGGGAGGAATTTGGGAAATGCCAAAAGTAGCAAACTGTACATTAATGTTGTGCAAACTATAAGAAGCTATATAAATGAACTCGTGACTACCTTCTTCAAAGAGAATTGTTTATTAAAGATTTATTGCGCATGCATTTGCAAAAAAAAGAAGAAGCAACAACAAGATTATAATGAGGAAAACCAGATTTTTAAGCGTCCAGGTATATCTTTGTAATGAAATTATAGCTCAATTTAAGTATCTCTCTCCCATATATAATTATATATTATGTATGTTTTATTATAATAGTTGCTTAGGCTTTTGTCTTTCTCTTGCCTATGTTGTGTAATGCTTTTCCAAATAACTAGTCAAAAAAGTAAGTTGTTTTACTATAGTCTAAATACTGAAACACTTGCAGCTATTGCTATAATATAATTGTATAAGATAAAATTTGGCATTAAAATTATTTTGTCAAAAACAATGAGGTCTAAGAGCACATGATAAAAACTTAAGTACAAGACTCTAACAAGAAGAAACTATCAGTTGTATACCATATTTTACTAGCATGAGGCAAACAAAATGACCTGCCCATATAATTGGCTGAAGCTTCAAGTTTAGAGTTCAATTTGTCATAACTGCATTACATTAAAATTTTTATTCACATTGTGTATAATTCTTTATTATGTAATAGTTATTCCAGCCTCCTTTACTATAGAAGCAAACATAATACAAAGTCATGGATCATCTGGTGCTAGTATGCTATATGTCCAATTCCATTAGTAGTATCAAATCAAATGTGCATTGATCCTACTGGAAGTTCTCTGTTCGATGGTATAGTTCCTGACTTAACAGGACTAGCTACAGACATGTGGGCCGAACATTTAGTGGTACTCTCACCTTTAAACTCTGACATACGATTAAAATTTGATTTCAGACGTGGTAGTGCTGCAGATGAGATGACAGGAATTGAATCCATAGAAATTATAATGATTAACTGTACTTCCAGAAATATTGGAGCTTCTACTATTACAGTTTGGGAAATTGATGAAACTTCAGGGACACAATTTGTTGCTTCATCAAGTAATTATCATTCATGTGATGGATTAGTTAGGGTGTGCATTAATATAACACAACCATTATCATTTCAGGATGTGTTTTTGCTGTTTGATGGTAGGCTAACACTTTATTTATCTGATATTGTTTTTCATACTAACTCAACTTGCATAGTTAATTCTGATGGACAAGTTCCTTCTGTTATTTCTAGTAAGTCTTCAAAATGTATAAAATTATATTAAATATTTAGCTACAAGTATTTATTGATTTTTTTGTTACACTAATGTTTAAGTAATCATCTAATAATTTGCAGAAAACATTACTTCAATAGTGGGTTTAATTAGTGAGACTACAGAAAAGATATCAATAACTTCTATTCAAATTCAAAATTCTGTGAACAGAATAATTATTAGTGTTACCATTGTTGGACTTGGCCTTTCAATAACTTTGATTGCAATTATATTAATATTGGCAATATTAAGGTATTACAAAATGCTCGGGCAAAAACGAAGTCACAGATTAAACAATCAACAAGATAGAAATGTACAACACTTGGAATTAAAGCCAGTAAATGATCAGGGTAAACTAAATAATGATTTAATGTATGACAGTATTAATTATCATATACATGGTCAATTGCAAGATAATACAATGTATGACACCATTAACTATCCTCATGCCACCAACAAAAATATGGGCTGTGCTGCAACTCAGACTGGCTCTATTGTCACTGGAATATATTCAAGGACCCACCATGATAAAAAGCAGAATAATATTACTGGTATTCAATTGGGTAATAATAATGTTTCTCGCTCTGAATATAAGCACAGTTAAAAAAATGAGGATATGATGTATTCTCAAACTAATATAAAGTTATCATTTAATCAAAGTAATTCAAATAAAGCAGGAACAGAAAGTAAAGAAAGTGATCATGTTGAGCATAAAGAACATCATAGCTCAGATATTTTATGTAATGTTGTACAGGAGCATTCACCTCCAGTAGTTCCAATAAAGTCTGAAGAATTGCTTGAAGAGCTCTCATAACTTTAACAAACCAAGACAAGAACTATAATTGAAATTCTTAGACTTGTCTTATTAACTATTATATATTGTATTAGCATTATGTCATTGTTAACATAAACTAATAAGGTTATATAACTAGTGATGTGCTTCAACACAAATGGTGAGTGAGCATTGTGCATAAGTAATTCACACAAGCTAAAAGTTAATAACAAAATCTGCATAAAGCAACTAGAAGATTACAGTCAATTAAATTGCTGAAGTTTGTCGTCTTAAATTCTGCACCTTGTCATCAAAGGCATCATTCATTCTATATAGACCAAAAAACAAGTAGCCATCTAGTCCACAGGGTAAAAACTTGAATTTCCTGTAGTCACGCATTTAGGACATTTCATGCTTTCACCACCTTTCCTGTAGTGGATTTTGGTACTAAAAACAGTTATAAAATGCAGTAATCTCTAAATTCAATCACACATTATATCATAAAGTGTTAGGCTCATGTTTTACTATGTCTTTTCTGTGGGACATTTCTGTTCTTGCCTAAGGTTGACAAAAGTCAGCTCCTCACTTAAAAGGCTTTGCAGCAGTAATTGGGTAAGCTTCCACCAGACTTTACAGCAGGTGATGTAGAATTGTCCTTTGCAGTAACCCACAAGCTTTCTCTTGATATTGACAGGAATTAGTTATGAAAACATTTACAAAGACAAAACACACACAAGGTCATAAAGACATTTGCAGAGTGAAAGGAAGTAGTCTACAGAGCTTTCTTTTACATCAGTACAGAAACTGTTACTAAATATAGTGTTTTAAATATAACTAGCTAGGTGACAATGTACTTTGAATTATGGAATGATGTTGTCAATTAATGTTAATTAGAGTCTTTGTGGATGCTGAATGTGTTGTGAAGGTCAGCATTCTACATTTTCAATTCGGAAAAATTAATAATTACTAATGAAAATAATATACATAGTATTTAGTAATTCAAACAAACTAGGATGTTTTAATCCCGTAAGATCATCCTCCTTGGACCATTAAAAACTAAGATACTGAAAGCAAAGCTACAGAATATGTAAGAGAGAAGCTTAAGGAAAGCATAGAGTGAAGGGTAGTTACAAGATTGAGGGCAAGCAAGCTGTGTAAATTAGTACAAGGGTGAGAAATAGAAATAAATAAATATAAGATATTGAGTATAATATGAATTAAAAAATAAAATAATGAATAAGTTAATTGATTAATTAAATGAATAAATAATACGTTAAATAATTTGATCAAATAAAATAAAATAAATGAATAAAATACGAAAATTAAATACTGAAAAATAATGTGAGGTTATCCATTAAAAAATATTTTAGGCTTGTACTTTTTGAGAGCTTATTGATTACCCAACTCTTTAGTATTTGCTAAAGGTATTTCATTGATGAGGCTCTAAAGCTCAGGCATTCCTAACATAAATTCATGACTAAATTTAAAATGTTTTCTTCTAGTGATATTCTTGAATTGCTAAGGTGGGTAATTGGAGCCTCATAAAATAACAATAGAATTAAATTCTAGCTGTGAATATCTATAATTCAGCGAGAGAGGGAAGCGAGGGAAGCTGACTCTCAGTCCTGTTCAATTGAGATTTCAGATTATATATAGGTATTCACCCGTGCTTCTAATTACATAAGTTAGGTAAAGCGTTCACAGTTCCAGTATTTTTCAATTAACGAGCGCTGAGAATCCTGCTGCACTGCCTTACGCAACTTTGTTTCAACCAAAAAGTGTATAGCTACTCTCTTCTTGAAACAATTGTGAAGTATTTGTCAAGCTGCCCATGAAGGTTGGTAGACTAGCTGCTAAACCAGAGAAGAGGGCTGCTACAATGCATGGGTCCACTTCCGTAGTCTGGGATCAGAGACTTTAGATTCTATGATGCTAACTGAGAATGGAAAGGGTTACACTGTGCACTACAGTTAGATGTAATTTCTGTCCTATTTTTCTGTAAAAAGAGTCTGCTCACTCGCCATGCATTTGCGCTATTCGAGCGCACCACTAGTAGTACGCTCGCGTGTCAGTAACGACGATGACTGACGGTATGCTTATTCCCGAATAATTCATGAGCTTCAATCAGTTTCATAAAGCGTCGTCTTTACACGCTGGGAAAAGTGTCGCCATATTCAGTAGTTGTGGTTGATTCTCAACAGCTTGTGTAATAGACGAGGGAAGGCGGCACAAGTTTCAAAAGGAAGGCGAAAATACAAAAGAGAAGGTAAAAGACGATTAATTGTAACTGAAGAGCTTGTGGAATCGGCATGGTAAAGAAGCGTAAGTTAAAAAAAAAACGGAAGAGAATGCAGAAGGGCGAGCGATTAATTGTAACTAAAAGCGGGTGGAATCGACTAGGGTTATATTACTCAGTATATCAGTCTATCAGTCAATCAGTCAAACAGTTTCTGTCACAGGGATCTTGAAGATAGGTGCCTCCTGAAGATTGAAAAAGCATTAAAATGTTACACTGGACATTTTAAGGCCCTTTAATGTGCCAGAATATTTCATTGCGACTATTTGAATAATTTAATTAGGTTATCTCTCTTTCACAGGGCTTCTTATTTAAAAAAATGCAAATAATTCTCAAATGAAGTCACGACAAAAGTTATTAAAATAAAAAATTGATTTTTGTTCCATAAATATGAAATAAAAAATTAAACTAGCTTGGAAACAAATTGTGATAGTGATAATTAACTCTCATCACGCATTCCCAATAGGGTTATATTACTCAGTATGTCAGTCTATCAGTCAATCAGTCAGTCAGTTTCTGTCACACAGATCTTGAAGATAGCAGCCTCCTGAAGATTGAAAAAGCCTTAAAATGTTACACTGGACATTTTAAGGTCCTTTAATGTGCCAGAATATTTCATTGTGACATCATTTTTCAGACAAAGCTATCTAATTGAGCTAGACTCTCACTAACAGGTCTCAATTAGAGATTTTTGGTGTATATATATATATTTATGGCAAAGTTCAAAGAGGTCAAAGCGTGTCCACTCCCTTACTCATTTGTTAACATTAATGTGTCAAACAATTGTAGTACATCTTTCTAAAGATTTATTAAACTCAACAGCTAATTTATAAAATTTGGTGTCATAGCAAGTATCTAAAATAAATAGGCTAGCATCTTGTTCAGTAACACTAATTCTTTTAGTCGAGTAAAATAAAAATCAATAATTATTTTAGTGCACCATATGCACATCTATTATTATTTTGACAAAATGACAGTACAAACTTACATTATTAGCTCAAAAAACATTTTCAAGTCCAGTGGAGAAAAAAATAATGCATGACATTCTTGCTACACGGTTAAAAATGGGGTGCATGGGAATCCCATTTTGGGGTGTCCAGGTAACACTGGCTGTACTACTCCTCATGGGGTGTTTCCATTTCACATAGAGGAAGTGTTCAGTTACACATCTGTACACCCTTCATTATACCAAATGGGATGTTGTGATACGCCCATGACCAAGTTCTACTACACCCCTATTAGGGCTCATAATGCACTAAATATGGTGTTACTGATACTCTACCAATGGGGTGTTGTGATACACCCTTAAACTAGCTACTACAACACTCCAAATGGTGTTCTACAATACTCACTTTATAGCCATATATTTTAGTGTATAAAATTTATTCCAGATCAGCAAATGCAATAAATATTAGTCTGTGATGTGACATTGTATCTGTGTGATAGGTGAAGAATTAACTGTTCATTAATGAACGAAGATGCTCAGGAATTCTTCATACAGCCAGGATGATTACAACTGTTCATCACTGTGATCTACAAACAGCAACAATAAACAAAAAACAACAAAACATAATGGTAATTGACTTTGGACATTCCACACCCCTTCCCAAATCTCAGCATGTCATAATTTTTTCACAAGTACATTTAAATAAAACTCCAATAAAAAATATATTGCACTTGTATAAAAATGACGACAACAACAATAATCAATTGCTCTCTTATATCAACGTTTTTTTAAATACATAATGATAGTAACGATGTTTCGACAGTCCTACTGCTGTCCTCATCAGGTTACAAAAATTAGTGAATTTTCATTCAAATTCACAAATTTTTGTAACGAAATTTCACTAATTTTTGTAACCTGATGAGCACAGCAGTAGGACTGTTGAAATGTCGTTACTATCATTATGTATTTAAAAAACTGTTGATATAAGAGAACAATTTATTATTAATTATGTGATGTCAACTGAGAACTCCCTCAAAATCAATAGTAATGTTTGGAAAACAGTAAGGACCCAACTTCATTTTTTATTACATGGACATAATTTGACACACCAGGTCATGTCCATTCCCACACTTTCTCTTGAAGTCTTTATGAAGTTCACTCACTCTCATTTAACCTATTAGGATCATATCAATACTGTATGATTGGAAACATATACTTAAAATTAAATACAAACAATTAGACCACTCCTTATGCTTAACTTTGTTCTTTAATGCTACTAAGTAAATGTAATTATCATGATTACTGAAACTAGATTGATATGTAGTCAGACATAATTTAAGTCTGATTAAATGATGTGCTAAGAAATTGGAAGACAGACAACAGACTATGCAGGCTAAGATATTTGTTTTTAAAATCAGTCATTACATAAAAAATAAAATATGATCAATGAATAAAACCTTAATTGAGCAGTTTATTTATAATTTTACAGTCAAATTTAAAATATATTAGATTTCAATAATAATATACAACGTGTATATTAGTAATAACTCATTAATAAAACTATGTCAGTGATCACACACACATTATTACTGTGATAATAAAATAAACTTTATCATAATATTTAGTCAAATTTTATGGCTAAAAAAATTAGTTTTATAAACAAAACATGAAATGTAAATAAGCATAAGTTGTTCTCAATTAAAGCATAAGTAAGATATTGTTTTGGTTCATTTTCCATAAAAATAATTTGATAAGTTTTTATCTTCATTACAAACCACATATAAATTTATTTCATATATCCATATTGTCTAAAAGTGTTGCTCTGTTTCTCAAAGTGTATTCACCTAAAAGAAAAAGGTATTATTAATGAATATTTTATCAAACACAATACAAAGATATAGTTCTTCATTAAATTATAATATGATATAATTTTAAACACAACAACTTTTGTACTTTCATCAGAAAGTAAAATGTAGGCTTATGAGAAATGTAATAATGGCAAACAAATTTTATCACTAAATTAAAATTAGTAAAGACTAAAATCTTACTTGCTCCCCCTTTGGAGTAGACCTCATGTTTGGGGGATTTAAGGTAGTGGTTGGTTATTGGAATCAGTAATCTAAACATCTGTAGTGTTCGAATCCTTCCCAGAACTCTCTATTCATTGTTATAAAAAAGTATTATCAAAGCAATAAGGAATAATGTTATGAGGTCAAATAATAAACACTCAGTTCACAACACTTTCAGTTCAAAACACTTTCAGTTCAAAACACTACTACTACAAAAATATTTTTTTCTAGAATCTTTTTGCATGCAGAAAAATAAACTTCCAGTTTTGGCTAAATTATAAGAGCTTTAGAATCAGTGATACAGTAATCTTGACCTAACCTGCTTCTGCACAATTTTCATCTGATGAGCTATGGGCAGTTTTGCAGCAAAGAATGTAAATTTGTGGTTAATAGCAACCGTAGGTGTTGTATGCTTTGGTGAGTGTTTTTTTTTCCTTCTCATTACTTTCTGAATATTATTCAACTACTTTATTAGGTGCCACATTTCGACCATCAGCATTTACACTCACTGGAGTATCATCCATAAATGGATCTGATCCTAATGCAGGATGTCCCTCAGTCTGTAGGATGACTGGTGCAAGTAGTGAGAGGTTCTGTGATTGTAATGAACAACTAAGTGATACTAATGGAACTCTCATTGATGGAATTATTCCTACTTTTGATGTCAGTCAGAGAGGTACCTGGGCTTCTCAACTCTATACAGTTAATGGCACCCTTAATTCTTATACAGTATCATTTCGATTCCCTCAATCTTTCATGTTGAGAGAAGTGGAATTGAATATATTCTTTTGTACATTATGGAATATGCCAAATGAAGCACTTACCATTAATGTTTACCGAAGTATTGCATTTCCAGCTTTCTTGCCAGATTTTTTTCTTGGTAATGTAACATTGCCTGAGAATATGTCTAATTGTTTGTCTTCAATAAATATTACTATTAATTTATCTCTGGTAAAATCAAGTACAATATATATTATTAAGTTTGTAAATTCAAGAACTATAGGTGGAATAGGAGAGGTTACATTTAGAGATGAAGTTAATCATATTATATGTAAGTTGATAAAATATATTTGTGCACCTGGCTTAGTAGTCACCGGTATTGTAATACTGCTATATTATAGCTGTATTTTTTTAAAAAGTTGATGACACACTACAGTATTGGCTCTTGCATACTGTGACTAAAGCGTTCACGATATTATTTTTAAAACAATTTTCATCCAAAAGTTAAAGAGATACACAAATTGAAATTACAATGTAACCTTACTATATGAAATATTGAATTCAGTTCTGTGGACTAATGAAACAAGTCTAATAATAATAATACATTTTTCATTTAGAATTCTTGATTAATTAATTTGTTATTGATGCCACTATAGTTATAGATTATAATAATTATACTTTGGAAATATTTATATTAATAACAATAATAACCAGAGTAATACAATAATAGTACAAATAAAGAATTTAACATTCTGCCATTATTTTATTGTTAAATAATTTAGCAAAATCTCTCATAACGTAAATATCATTTTTAACATGAAAATATTATACTGATTGTGTCCAACAATTTAGATATTAGACTATTCACATGTTATTATTTCCTATTTGCAGCCACTACCACTTTTACTGATACATCTTCTAATGCTTTATTTACTGATACTCAGCCAAACATCCCAATTGCAAAGACTGAAATGTATAATACAACTATGACTACTGATCTAAAATATATTCAAAACTATAGCACTTTATCAAGGTTTGAAACTGTTTCTACTGAAATAATCCTTGGCCAAACAGATTCGTTCCCATCCTCAGTAGCAGTACTAGTTTCAGTAATAATAACATTGATAATAATAATCATAATAGGCTGTTTAATGACAGTATTGTGCATGTGGCATAAGAAAAAAATGAGCAGAATTGATT
>WLWI01002072.1_pt1 | contig 17322 bp, 13 predicted proteins | sample 6701501 | NCBI WGS metagenome assembly WLWI01 (sample SAMN12718690, study PRJNA515312) | sponge metagenome | isolation source: marine sponge | host: Mycale hentscheli | place: New Zealand: South Island, Marlborough, Capsize Point | collected 2014-11-01
AGACCCCCTTCTTCCAGTAATCTAAGTGCTTCTTTCATTCTGCATTCCAGAATATATTTACTCATCGTATTACCGAACATGGCTTTAAAACCGTAATTGAGTTTTATCTGATTCATGCCTACCAGCTTTGCTAATTCATCCAGTCTGGGTGGATCAGCATAATTACTGAATAATATTTCCTTCACTTCATGTATATGCGTCATATCAGTAATACTCAATTTGACCGATTCCTTTTTAGCACTATCTTCCATCACGCCATCCAGAGCCAAAGACAAAAGCTCCAGAACAGCGGCCTCAATACGCAAAAACTCCAGTGACTTACAAACCCCAGGATTTATTATGGAAGATATGGCATAAGTCATAGCAGGATGTACAGGAACACGATCAATATAGAATTCACTCGCCTCGTTGATGGAAAACGATGCCAGTGACTTGGGCAGATTTGCAATTCCATCACCGAGATATTTACTTAGCTGATCTGGTGAGCAAAAAATAGTGATCCATTTTTCTTCGACACCGCCTTTATAAGTAACACCATTAAAAGTCCCTTTAGGTTGAGTCATAATCCCGCAATACAAACCTTCAATCTTAAGGCTATCTTCGTCCTGGAAAACAATTTTCGCCTCACCAGATATTCGAAAATGTATCTTTATGAAACCTTCGCAAATAAATTTAGTAGCAATATCATGATTAAGATGGCGGTTACACACCAATAACATTAACCCTTGATGAAAATGTACAAAATCGTAATAGCCACGGCCCTCTTGCTGACTCAATGTGAAACGTTTCCTTTGAGGGAGGACTGGTAAACGCCTTTCTGGAGAATCTGCTTTAAGCCTATTATCAGAAAAGGACTCTTGAATTGATTTTGTGATATGCCATGCCGGCATATCATTCAAAGCTGTTCGCGCTTCACCTGATTGATGCATTCTTCTTTTTCCTCATAAGCGAAATACCAGGGACAATCACCGTTTAGTATAGCATGTCATTACCGGGTTAAGCCTAACAGACTACCCCAGGGGCCGGTATGAAATATATAAAATCATAAATTATTTATATTATCGCATAAGCCAAACTGCACCTCCCAATTTAGCATTGAAGTTTTTTTCCAACTAAGCTCGAATCACTCACAATGGATATTGAAAAATATTTTGGTAATAACTATGCAGATGCACACGAATTGTTTCTAAGTGCCTGTAATACGCGCAATCTAGAAGTTAAAGAATACAAACATCCTCTATCTGGCTCCAATGAAGTTACTTTATCAACTGATGTTGCTTATCTGGGTTCAGACAAGCCTAAGAAACTTTTAATTTTAACTTCCGGCGTACACGGTCCTGAACTTATGTGTGGATCCGGATGCCAGGTTGGTGCGATAAATGAACGCTATTTTGAACACATGCGAAACGATATGGGGGTACTTATAGTTCATGCCGTTAATCCCTGGGGGGCATTTACGCTAAGCAGAAATACGGAAGATAATATTGACCTTGCCCGCAATTTCGTCGACTTTAGCCTGCCACTACCTGAAAACAATGCCTATGCTGAGATACACCAGGTATTTAAAGAAAAAACCTATGCTGCTTACAAGAAAGCGCGAGATATTCTGATTTCTAAATATGGAAAGGGCAAATTTGTTTCAGCCTTAATGGGGGGTCAGTATCAATATTCTGATGGATTTGGTTATGGCGGCAATCAGCCTGGTTGGTCGAACAATTTATTTTGTGAATTACTGAAAAAATACACTGCCCACACAAATATTGTTTGTCATATAGATTATCACACTGCTATTGGTCCCTATGGTTACGGTATGGCCGTGTCCATGCAATCCGGAGAGGACCTTGCCTTGGCGAAGAACTGGTTTGGTGAATGGGTGGTTACCCCAAACATGATTCAAAGTGAAAATCAGGATGATAGCTATAACGTAAGTGGTCATCCCAGTAATGCAGTAAGAAGAATTTCTCCCAGTAATGTCGCTATTTCAATTGTGCTGGAGTTCGGCACCTACGCTACCTTTGATAATAATATAATTACTATGATGAATGACTTTTGGTTAACACAACATGACGATATTGATAGTGAAAATGGCAAAAAGAGTAAAGCTGAAATGCTGCGCGCACATTTTGCTGAGGACCCTGATTGGCGATGTGCCGTGTGGACGCGTTCAAAGCAGGTATTGACGCAAGCGATGCGAGGTCTACGGGCAAATTAGATGATAGACCTTCATAATAAACTAGCAGCACTCATCCCTGTACTGATCATAGTCTTGTTTTTGATGAGTTGTGATATCAAACCTACATTTCAACAAAAAATGCCTGGCAAGAAACTCGGTCATATAACAAACAGCAGATTAATAAGTGTCGGAAATGAACCAGAAGTCTGGCTTACGGGTGGACGCGATTATCATCAAAGTTACTTTTCTCCACTTAATTCAATCAATGACAAAAACATAACGAAAGTAGGGTATGCCTGGTCCTATGACATTGATACCACTCATGGTTTTGAAGCCACGCCAATTGTCGTAGATGGGATTATGTTCTCCAGTGGACCTACTGGAACTGTCTATGCAATTGAGGCTACAACAGGTGAAGAAATATGGTCGTTTACACCTTCCATTGATGAGAATGTACTTCGTAAAGTATGTTGTGGGATCGTCAATCGTGGCATAGCTGTTTGGCAAAATAAAATATTTGTCGCCTCCATTGATGGCTACCTGTACGCACTTGACGCCAGCACTGGTTCCATAATATGGAAGATGGACACCATTGAAGATCGTAAGCGCGGGTACACCATCACAGGTTCGCCCTACATTGCCGACAATAAAGTCATAATTGGAAATAGTGGTGCAGAGTTTGATGCAAGGGGATATTTTTCCGCCTACGACACAGACACTGGCACTATGCACTGGCGATTCTATACTGTGCCGGGTCAACCTGATAAGCCTTATGAACACCCGGAGCTAGAGGTCGCATCAAAGACCTGGTCAGAGCAAAGCCTTTGGGAAACGGGTCTTGGCGGTACTGTATGGGATGGGATGGCTTATGATCCCAATCTGGAATTGTTGTATGTCGGCACTGGCAATGGTACACCCTATGCCAGGCAGTTACGCAGCCCAGGTGGAGGGGATAACCTTTTTCTTTCCACCATCCTGGCAATCGAGCCGGACTCAGGAAAACTTGTTTGGCATTATCAAACAACGCCTGCTGATAACTGGGACTATACCTCAACTCAAAAAATGATCCTGGCCGATCTAAAAATCAATGGTGAAAATCGACAGGTCATTTTGCAAGCGCCCAAAAATGGGTTTTTTTATGTTTTGGATCGCCTAACGGGTGAGTTGTTATCAGCAGAACCTTATACCAAAGTAAATTGGGCAAGTCATGTAGACAAGATATCTGGAAGGCCGGTAGAGACACTACAAGCAGAGTACTTTAAAAAATCGAAGTTAATCATTCCAGGACCGGCGGGTGGACACAACTGGCAGCCAATGGCCTTTAACCCAAAAACTGGATTGGTTTATATTCCAGTGATTGAAGCCGCCGCCACCTACTCAATGCCCAAAGAGCCTTTCGTCTATCAAAAAGGCGGAAATAATTCTTTCTCAAAATATAGCTTCGCACTTGATAGTGCTTCCTCAAAAACTGTCAGTCCTGAAATCAAAGGTCTTTTAAAGGCCTGGGACCCCATTAATCAAAAAATGGTTTGGGAGTCAAACACATCAGGGCCCTGGTCTGGTGAAATGTTTGCCACCTGGAATGGCGGTGGCGTTATGACGACAGCCGGTGATCTAGTCATCCAAGGTAGAGGAACGGGCTTTTTAGTATTTCTTGATGCAAATACGGGTCGAGAATTACACAGTATTGATGTTGGGACGAGCATGATGGCCGCTCCCATGACATACATGGTAAATGGTATTCAATACATAGCCATTATGGCGGGATTGGGTGGTGCAGCAGGTCAAAGTTACCCTGACGACAGCGCTGCATATAAATATGGCAACAAAGGACGTATCGTCGCTTTTAGGTTAGGTGGCAGGACAGTACCTCATCCTTTAGAAATCGAACACGCTAATAAGGGCATCTCCAAGCGACCGGTAGAGAGGCAAGGAACGCTATATGAAATCAAGCAGGGTGAAAAACTGTTCCTGAGAAACTGTATCAAGTGTCATACTGATAGTATAAATAGCCAGGGCATCCCCACTCTTCGGAATATGACAGCAAAGACACATGTTGAATTTAAAGATATTGTTCTAAAGGGTATTCGCTCCGAGTTTGGTATGGGCAATTTTTCTGATCTACTTAGTGAGCAAGATGTCTTTTCTATTCATTCCTATTTAATTGATCTTGATTGGAAAGAATATGAAGTGCAAAATAATCGAAATGATTACCACTAGTGATAACGAGACATTCATTGGTGTAGACCCTAATTTATAGCTCATCATTATCTTTATTTAGCTGTTGACATGTCTTTTTTATTCCCTCGTCAAAGCCGTAACGCTCTACATTCATCTGACGTAATCTTGCTTCAACTGGTTTAGAAGTAGACAGGACATATTGCTCCGGCTCCACATCGAGAGTACAACGCTTTGAGATGTTTAAATCTGGCTGAACAATATAAACCTCTCGTTTTGGGATCAGCGTTTTAATGGCCTCAATCTCGCCGTCTCTCAAATTAAAGATCGCTTTGTAAGCGTCCTTATCAATTGTGGGATCGGCTGTGAAAATAAAACTTGAAGTTGCAGAGCGTATAGCAGCCCAATCAGGAATCTTGTCTAACTCCACACCACTTTGTGTCCACATTCCCAGACCACCTAACCATTTACCCCAGGTGCGAATACGTTTCACGATCAGATCATTGGTAATATAAGAATTTTCCAACAAATGATGAACTTCGTCTAGATCCAACCACTTCGGAACGGTTCGATAAGCCGGGTTTTCAAACAAACGAAAGATTCGATAACTTATCTCCGACATAACCAGTTTCTTTGCCGTTTCATCTTCCTTAATCCCGGCCAGATTGAAAACGCCCACCAGATTATCAAACTTACCAATGGCATCGGCCGAGCTATCAAACAAGCTGGCATAATGGCCTGTTCCAATAAATCGAGAGAGTTTTTGCATTACCGATTTCGGGCAATGTTGCGTCATGGTCATCAAGGACTGTAATTCTCTTGGCATTTTCAAGACATTCGTAATGGCCTTGTCGATAGCTACCTGCTCTTGCAATGAGAGTGTGCGCATTTCAGCTGAGGAGTTGGACTCGATCATCATCATAATAAGATTTAGAAGATGATTCACAAAGCCGGTGTCATCCTCACTCTCGGCCTGAGTGAACAAATTGAATCCCTGTTGTTTGTCATTATCAATTCGAAAAACACCACCCTCCGCGCCAAAGGCCTCCGCAATGGGTTCTGAGCCAGGATCAATATCGATGGCACGGTAGAGTCCACCATATTTCATCCAATGCATCCCAAGTGCGACACGCAGGAAAGACTTACCTGAACGTATGGGACCGACGCCCACAGTCATGCCACGACCACCTGTGAATGCGGAATAATGAAACGGACTATTGTCACTTGAAGTGAAAATGTACTGTGCCTCTTCATTATTAATATCTTCTACCTGAGCGAGGCCCTGAGAGGATCGATAAACCAGAGATAATGTCGCATATTGCGAAGTATTCAGCGGGATATCTCGCAGAAAGCGAGATTGATGTTCACTTGCAGGTTGTAAGTCAAAAAACACATCTATAGCTGCTACTGTCTCCCACAAGATACTCAAGCCCGCCTGTTGGATTGAAGACTTTAGGCTTTCGATATCCCGCTCAAGTACATTCACGTTCTTATTGAAGATCAGTGCATGACAAGAGACAAGGCCCCATTTATCAGTCAAGGCCGCCGCTTCATCAAGTTCCTGAAATTTTCGCACCAGACTTGGTTTAAATATTTGCAACTCCTTTTCGGCATTCGAATCCGTTCCCTTAACAAAATCAGCAAAAGACAAAGTCTCTCGTTCCAGTTCTTTTTCTCGCCCCAAAAATAGCCACGACTGTTGAAAAGCTGACAAGGCCTTATAACGGGTACATAAAACATAATTACCATGACACCGAATAGGCGCATTAACACCGCTAGAAAATACACCCGGTCTAAATTGGGCAAGATCATATTGCTTTACCGATAGTACCCTTACATAGGTATTCAGCGTGTTAATGATCTTCAACAACTCTATACCCTGTATCGTCACGGGTAGTAGTTGACCATCCAGAAGATCAGAATCCAGGTTATCCGGACACTGAACATGCGTATCCAGATAAGCTGGATCACAAGTGCTAAAGAACTTGAGAAAACGATAACTCTCATCGAGGTTTAGTTGACGTACGTCAAACAAACCACTGCAGTAAGCGATGATGTCGTTTAAAAGAGTACTCAGATTATTACTGAGTTTAGCAATTGAACTTCTGGAGGCACCTAGTGCCTCCCCATACAATAACATCCGCTTCAGATACGTGCGTGAATCTGTGCTATTGACCGACGCGAATATATGTTTCATCAAATTCGCCGCACTGTTAGGGCTTTCATTTCGCTGTGTGATCTCCACAAACAAAATACAACGCGATGCAGATAGTTGCTGTTCATTTAGATATCGTTGCCGATAGACGCGGACCTGCTTGGATACAGGATGTGCTCGTTCTCGTAAATTAACCGATTGGTCGTCGAAATGTACATAGTACTGAGAAAGAATTACATTGTCGGGCAAAATATTGAATAAGTTCCGCAGGACAATAGTAAGCGCGCCTTTATCATCTTCAGACTTACCATCGGGGTCAACGCCGCCAAGTTCAAGTGCGCCCAACAACGAGCCACTGTAAGTTAAAATATAATTATTATGTGGCCGATAGGCGCCATGATATTTATTCGAAGGACCGCTGCGCATTATTATTGGAGTGAATTGACAATGATCGCAATATTAAAGACGCCAAGACCACCGACCAATGCACGAATCACCCAGGCCAGCGCACCACTACGTGGTTGATTAATCCACAAGAGGATACCGGCGATTAAAGATATCACCACCACAGCGATACCGATTGGACCGTCAAGAGCATCCAGTAAAGTCTGCAACCAATCGATAAAAACACCAAAGGGGCCCGAACTACTGCCGATGTTGTAACCGGCCTGCAGCGGCGTAACAAATACACAAAATATCAGGAAGCCCAGACGTGACATAGCACTCTCCTACTCGTGAAGAAAAAATGATTTTTGCTCGGTCTTTGCCGGATCGAGACAATGAATACTACGTAATAAACGGCGTTTGCTGGCGAGGTGCCATGCCGCAAGACCTTTGGGATCGTCTTTACAGACCATATAAATTAGCGTGAGAGAGAAGGACACTAACAATAAGAACAACCACAACGATCTGAGAGTAACAAGTAGACCTATATTAAAAGCGAAAACGGTAAGCACCGGTGTTGCCGGCAGACTTAACAGTGTTTTATTTTGTGTGAGAACCTTACGGTTTAAATATGCCTCGTCCAATTTACTCAAAACAATTCAGGCCACTAATCAGAATGAAGCTTATTGTAATAACATGATCATAAAACTGTCCCCTACTTCTATTATTCTTGTACCGATTGAATACCAGTTTGTCCCTGCATCTGTCAAAACTGTTCAAACTTATCCAAATTACGATCATAACGAAACAGTGTCTGTATTTTGTTACCCGACAGTGAGGCGATAGCCATCAACCGACGACCGACACCACTAATACGCTCGACATGTATCACCGTATCCAAATTGAAAGTGATTTCTTTTTCTAACACGTTGTAAGGAATAGTCCCGTTACCCGCCGCCAGTGTCTGCAGGCGTAGTAAAGCACGTCGCACACCATTTGCGTGCAGGGTAGTACAGCAACCTCGGTGACCGGTATTGATCGCCTGCAAAAATGCATCGGCAGCAGCCGCGTCCCGGATCTCGCCCACCAGAATTCGGTCGGGTCGTTGGCGCAACGCAGTTTCAATCAATGTGGACAGAGAAATATTGTAACCACCATCTTCAGGGGAGAACGGCCGTTTCGGCGCTTCACTGCCGATAGTGTTAGGTGAACGAATGCGTAACTCCTGCGTATCTTCACAACGAATCACACGTTCATCCTCGGAGATTAAGGCTGACAAGGCATTTAGTAATGTCGTCTTGCCACTCGATGTGGCTCCGACGATAAGCATGTTATGCGCAGCAGCTACACAAGAACCCAAATACCTGTGCATAGCCTCATTCAAGCAACCACTATTTTCCAATTCAACTAATGTTGTATGGACCATACTATGTAAGCGAAAGGCAATACTGCATCCGCCAGGTGTTACCGATTCAAGAGTCGCACAGACCCGGGTGCCATCTGGTAGGCGCGCATGCAAGATAGGAAAGCGTTCTGCATCGATGGGTTGATTCAGGACATTACCAAGCTGTTCAATTAGCGTACGAAGTTGTAATTCATCGTCAAAGCGTAGCTCCGTTTTTCGCATCCCATCTCGATTGGAATCTACATAAATGGAATCAAAGCGATTGACCAGAATGTCTGTAATATCAGGATCAGCAAACAAATCAGCGATAGGTTCAAGATAAAACGCTACAATCTTCCAGAACGGATCTGAATGCCAATTCAGTTCACGCATCATTTATCATTCGAAAACTAAAGGCGGAGCGATACTCACCGGGATCAAATTCTAGCGTCTGATTTGATGTAGATTTCTTCGGCCGATAATGTCCATGTTGGCGATGGTAAACAATCACTGGCCATTGCGAGGAGGCAAATAGTCGACGATAGAAATCCCGAGTACTTTCATTATTAAAGCAATACAAAACATGCTCATAGTGATTCTCTTTGAGCATGGCAATATGATGACGAAATATCCAGAACAAACGTTGTTTGTATTTCGGCGTTAATTCGGTCTCCAGTGCGGTTTTCTTATCTTCATAAAATATTAATCCATCGGGGCGTTTCTTTAGGTGACTTGCAACCAATTGCCTCTCAGACTTGAATTCCTTTGATCGGTCATGAAAGGCTGCTACGCACTTTTGTACCGCGAATAGGTGTGGGATCAACGAGGCGGTAATTTTAGAAGGTGAAGTAACAACATCTACATATCTAAGGTTCTGTATCATCGCCTCCCGTTTGCCCTTCGGTGTTAGCAACAACACTGCCTCTCTTGAGAGAGGAAAACTCGTCTTTCGTACCAGGCCTTGCTCGATCACCCTGCTTAAGAAGCGATGCTGGCCTCTTGCCACTAGCCCCTCATAATCACACCAGAGAGAAAGTGTGCTTACATTAAACGCAGCCAACCAGGCAATAAAATCCCGTAACTTCTCCTGTTGTCGACTCTGAGGCTCGTCCATTAGATAAAAAAGATTAATTAATAAAGCATGATGTTATGCGAATGACATCATACCTAATCCATCACAAACACTTCTCTATCGCTGTTAAAAAGGCAGCGAACAACTTACCTTGTAAAAATCACATCTGTGTCAAATAAAATGTTTAACCATATTCACAATGCCTGTGTCCCCGCCCACGGGACACAGGTCATTAAGGCGGCCCACCGCCTTAATGACTTAGCATGCGCCGCCGTCGGACTCCGTTAATGTCCGTAGGACATTCAGATTGTTGTCTTCACATGTAGAAGTGCAGTCCGACTCCCGCCCAAGAGTTATCGCGACAGGCGACCCGCAGGGCAAGCGAAGACAGTGAGGAACGAGCTGGGTTTGTGCAGTGACCGCTTGGGCGGGAGTCGGGCTGCGCGCGTAGCAGAGTCTGCCCGACGGCGGCGGGGTGAATTTTCATTAGTAAGGACGTTCAGGACGCGACCAATGAAAAGAGGGCTTGCCCTATAAGGGACTAAGGCGTCCAGCCGTGTCCCTTCATTCCACTAAAACAGGAACTTGAAGTGCACGTTTATGTTTTTACCTCTGCGTTTGCTTCTGCTCATTTGCAGACGTAAGGTCAGAGCTGAACTTCAACTTTCCTGACAATGCGCGCGGCGCACTTGCCAAGAAGACAAACAACACCTTATGCAAGAACAGTATTACATTGCTATAGAAATATTGGATACGTGGTATTGGACCAGCATCGCTGGCCTGTTATGTACTGTTATCCTTATTCATCCCCTACCCCTGAGCACAGAAAGGGATGTCTCCCCTGGTGAACACGGATTGATGTACTTGAGAAGGATTGTTCTGACCGTGTGCTTGTTATTGGTGGCTGTATTACCCGCCTTGATTACCTTGATTGCTTTTGGTTTGAGTCATTCCACCGAGTACGTGAAATTAACCTTGTACAATATTTTCGTTCTCTCACTACAACAGCAGTGGACATGGCTAATGACTGGCTGTGTCGGTGGGGTTTTTATAAAAACTTTGTTACAACGATATGCACTCCCACGCTGGTCTGCCTGGTGGTCTTATCGCAGAGTGGCGCAAAGAGATGACAGTGCCTCCGATGTACGTGCGGAAGCCCAACGCTTGATTCCAAAAGATTTCAGGCCAGAAAGATACTATCAACGTGAGCAGATTTTCCTCGGGCTCAATAATCAAAGCAAACCTATCACTGTAGCGGTTTCAAAGTGGCAAACAGAAAACCAGAAAATCATCGGTCCCACGCAAACAGGTAAGGGTGTTTTGATTGGCGTACAGCTCGACCAGGCCATTCGGCAACATATGTGCACTATTTTTATTGACCCGAAACCAGACAAGCATGCTCTTGCGATTATGAAACAGGCTTGTACTGCCAGCGACAGACAACTGATCACGCTGGACTTCAACGGTTATCTTCCCGGTAAGTGGGCACCGTTTCGCACTGGCACGGAACGGGAGATTAAGACACGCCTATACACCGCTCTAGGATTAATGGAGACGGGTAACGAGTCTGACTTTTTTAAAATTAAAGAACGGCAGATCATCGATTCCCTATTTCCACACTGGGACAAAGAGATACACAGTTTGTATAAGGCTCTGGAAGGAATGGACTCACCACCAGCACGTGCACAAGGGATCATAAATGAATTTCGTACTCTCAAATCGATTAACCCGGGTAAACACCGCGGCGTAGATATTGAGCGTGCTCTAAAAGAGAACGCCGTAATCTATGTCCGGGCCTCAATCACCGATCCCCTTATCATTCAGGTTTGCAGTCTGCTCATCCAATGTATATTGCAATCTGCAATGCGTATGTACACAAACCAGGAGCGAGAGTCACACCTGTTTTTATGTATAGATGAAGTACGATTTATGGTTACAGATTTACTGGCTGATACATTGGCGACTATTACCGGCGCTAACGCTCATCTGGCCATCGCCTATCAGTCTCTGGAAGACATTCGCAATATTAAAGATATAAATGTGAATGCAAAATCGGTGGAAAAAAGTATTAACGTCAATTGCAAATCAACAATCTATTATCAGGCAGCAGACTTTGAAACTGCGGTATACGCCGCAGAGCAAACTGGCACACGCCAGGCCTCACGATACCGCTATAGTGTGAATCAAAATATTCTTGGCGGTGAAACCTATGATAATAAGCACACTATTAGTCAGGAGGAACAAGCTTACATCAGTACCAATACACTACTCATGCTACCTGAAAGAGTGGCCGTACATAAACGCCCAAATCAATTGGCAGAACTACTCTACACCGCCTGGATCAATGTTGAAAAAGACATCAGGGCTGTCAGCAATACTGCAGACAAAACTGAAAACAGATCAAACCTCCTGCCACAAGATAAATCATTACCCTCTGCAGTAAATAAAAAGACCATATCCCTGGACGACGCAATCGGTATTGACGACATTGAATAATTACACCAACTAAAATACTTCAATAAATATTTTTGTTGGCTGATAGTTTTTGGCTTTACAACTATAATTTTGGCGTTTCAATCGAAACCATATGGGTACTTTATCAGTGCCCATGTGGGCTACTGTAAAGAGTACCCTTTTAATCACTTATTAGGAGGTTACACAAATGACTAAATCAACAAGTCAAAATGACACAGATAGCAATTGGAACAAAGTTGGCCACGCGTACCTGAAAGGTATCGGCTTTCTTAATGCTGTAAACCAATCTGGTAATAATACCTTTGCACGAATTGCCATTAAATCCGGCAGTGATGTCGAAGGTAAACAGCAGTACCTTAAGGGAAGTTTTTTTGTGTCCAGTAAGGTCGCTGAAGAAGTCGAGAAGTTGCGTGGTGAAGTTGTCGCTGATGATGCCAACGGTATCGCTGTTAAGGTCACGATCTGCGATCCTTCAACAACCATCTATGAAGAGAAGGTTTATCTGAACGGTATGCTACTCAATATTGATGATATCCGTAATACGGATGAATCTATAAAAGAGTCAGCAGAGCCTGAAACAGCCTGATACTCATTGTAGAGTGTTGACCAACTGGGGCGACGTAGCTTGCTACGCCGCCCTACTTTTTATACCAAGCCCTTTTCATAGAGACGCCCGCCCCTATACTTAATATTGTTTCAAACACCATATGGGTATTTGTGAGTGCCCTTCTATTCAATATCAGGAGGACACATCAATGACTAAAACAAAAAGTCACAACAACTCAAATACGGTTTGTAATAAGGTGGACCACAGTATTGTAAGTGGCACAGGGTTCTTTAACGGTGTATCTGTTAAAGGAGATTGTATCTATGCAAAACTGGCATTTAAAACCGGCGCGAACGAAAGCGATCAACATCTCTTTGAGTTCGGTAGTTTTCATGTCGATAAGCATGCCATGCCTGCAGTGGATAAATTATCATTGTTTCACAATGAGCAGGATCACGATGCAGCAATCTCTGTAAAATTTGCGATCCTGGACTTGCACCCCACCTTGAGAAATGGTCACGTCTGGCTAAACGGCCTTTTGTGTCGCATTCAGGCAGCATGACAATATCTCAACCCAAAAGGGCGATAACGTGAAAACGTTGTTGCCCTTTTCCTTAGTCAGGCCAGGACCAGGTTAATCGACAATTAGCGTGTAACGACTCCGTTTGATGCTGATAGAAACCACCTGAGAATGGCAAAGGTAGAGGCGTTTGTGAACAATCTCTTCCCGGAAGTGGTAAGCGAAAGCCTGTTGTTAGAGGATGTGAAAAATATATAAGGCAGTTTTTTGGAAATAAATGTCGATAGCGCGCACTTGTGAGTTCTTCATCCTTTGCTACCCCAATATAACGAGACAAGTTATTCAGATTATCAAGCAAGATCTTTTCATCACACTGCCCTGCCCCTTCAGCAATTGCACTGACTAACTCCGCATTACCCCCCGGACATTGATTCAGAAACAGCTTACGTGCACTCACCGTCGCCACCCAGGAAAATTTTTTTATCGCAAAATAATAATTCAGTGATGGAATACAAGGTGATGGTCTTAGGCCTGAAGATAAGCATAAGAGTGCTTCACAGGAGAGTCGAGAAAGACCTGTGAGAATACCCGATTCAGCCTGTACTGGAACAATCGGCAACAGCACAAGTAAAACCAGGACTACCATCCGTTTCAATTGCTTAACTTCTTAACATAGGAAAGAAAAGTAAGGCAAAATTCTTCAGTAGTCGGATCGACATCAAATGACTTTAGTCGACGTGCCTTCATATAAAGTGAACGTGCTACAGGGGCATCAATAGTGTAGGTTTCATGTACTCTCTCAACTTTGCTCTTCACAGTAGTTCGAGTTTGATCCACCAGCGTGTCTGCCGCTAATAGAAGAAGCTTTTTTCTACTTAACTTGTTCTTTGCTAACAGGCTTAAACCCTGAACGTATGCTTCCGAATTGATGTCTTTTAACTTCCCCAGATCGAGGACCATCTTAATGTCACGGGTGAAAGTCTTTTTCACGACTTCAATCAACTCTTTGTCCAGTTTTAACAATGCCAGCGATTCGTATATACGGCGTTTGGAAATACCGGTTTTCTCTGCTAATTCGTTAACGCCAAAGTCAAACCTATCTATACGTTTTTGATATGCAAGTGCGCGTTCGATCGGAGATAAGGGAGATTGGTTTTCGTTTTCCGTTAGCATATCTATTGATGCTTGTTGCGCAGAGATATCTTTACGGATAACGGCAGGAATATAATTGAATTTTAAATTTACACTAATTCGCCAACGACGCTCACCGGCGATAATTGTGTAACGGCCATTTTCCTTCTTAATTACTTCAATGGCCCGTTTTACCTTGCCATCCTGGGAAATGGATTTTTTGAGGCACTCATACTGCTCACAGGCATAATCACTTTGCCAGTCCTGTCTGTCCTGATCGGGATTGGCATCAATAGACTTACACTCCAGTAAGGTATAATCATCCTGGGAAAGTAAATCGTCCAGGTTTTGAGATTGATTTTCCTTCTCTTCCATATACAACTCCTTTTGAATTCGCTGACCTTATATATTCCATTATTTATCCTGCAGCTGTATTTTCTTAGCAGCACTAATATAGCACCGGTTTAAGGTTTCATCAGCACCAACTGTTTTTTTTGAATATATACCGAGGGCTGAAAACTATAGGTTTAGTTGTACTATATTTTACTGATCGTATTTTAAACTAAACTAGGTTTATGAAATCTGTTGATATTGTATTACGTTCGGATTTTAACAAAGGGTGTTTTGCTGTTTTAAATAATTTTAAAAATAAAAGACCGAGTGACTCTCGGTCTACTAAGTAATTACTAAAAAAGACTTATATAAGTACTAGAACACGAGGTGTGTTTAAATAGTACAATAAAATCAGTAGCATACAGACAATTATCAAACGAGTGAGCACTATTCATGACGGTGGTTAGCATATTTTATGACACACTTTAGCAATCGCCATGACGGCTTCTGCATTTCCTATAGACATCCTTAGCACAGTTGATGACCTTAGCTGTGGATAACTCCAATACTTATTCAAAATCTTGTCTCCATCTGTTCAGCACATTTCATGACAGCCGGAATTCTCGATGAATCGTATTTAAAAAAAACGATCTGGAATCAGCATCTTACGATCATTAGCACAAACTATGACGATCAGCCATGATCAAAAACAGTTGTTATTAATGGTTAGTTAGCACAGATTATGACGCAAGTAAGTATTGAAGGAAAAATAGGCCGGACTTATGTATACCCTTGTATAGGAATAGATTAATTAAAGAATTGCTTGAGCAAAGAGATTAAAGTTGAGAGTAATTTCGACTAACGAGTAGTTTCCAGCCAAAGTGGTTGGCGGCGCCCAGTTCCTACTATCTTAAAATCTACCAGCCATTCCAAATCTTTCAATTTTTGTAAGGCTGCTGAGAATCGCGGTTTCATATTTTTTTTCGGTCCGTCAAAACCGATAGTTTTAGCCACTGGAATTAATTCATTAGAATAGAATTTAGGCTGGGATGATAAGAATCGGTGCAGGCTTTTACCGAGATCGCAGAGTTCCCGTCTGATCTTCCAGGAAATATAGGTGTACTCATTCATTAACCAGTCGACAATGATGGGATAAAATTGAACGATTAAGTAACCTTCGTTTTCATAGACTGTCCAGGCAACATCCAGCAATTTTATACTGGCACCTTTTCTTACATTACCAAAATAGCGATCGTGCTTCTTAGTTTCAATTTCCAGGGACGTAGCAGCAATACGTTTTATCGAATCTATCGTCCACTCGCGTGTCGCGCCCCCATTTTTTAATCCCTTAATATCGAGAATATCTGAGATAGAACAGATCACCGTGTCGACCATGAGATTGCCATCGCGATCCGGTTTATAGGTTTGCGAAATAGGGATAGGTAGTGTTCTGCCCTGCCCTTTCAAGCGTTGGCCCCGCAACATGAGCAGAACGATAAGTGTATCTTCGTCTTCCACTGTTAGAGGTGGTCCTACACGTCGGCCACTGCCGAAGGGTGTCGTAAAAGGATAGGCATTGTCTTTATCAAGAAACTTACTCTGACGGGAGCGATTAATAGGGGGAAAGATGGGCAAGCGCGTCATGAGTGTCGGAAACTCATGACCCGGCTTAATTATGTGACTTTGTATTAGGCCGCGTTTTTCACGGTCAAGTATGGTTTCTTTATACGGAGTCGAAGTAACAAGCTCTTTATGTGGTTCGGGCTCCACAACTGGTAGCGGTTTTTTGGCCTGGGCGATTTTCGCTTTTCGTTGAATCTCCAGCAATCTTGCTTCAAGGCTTGTCATCATCTATCGCTAGTGGTGAAATAATTTAGAATATACTAAATATTGTGTTCTAATTATCAAAATACTAGACTTACGGCAATGACTTGTCAATATATGCTTATATATTCAATATTTTAACAAGAAACTGCATGTAGAATATCAGGAAATTACTATGGGAACTGGTTTACATCAAGTGCAGGATATCATTCAACGAACGAATGATATTCGTAAAGCCTTACACGATTATAATTTTAGTCCCGATTCCGTTAAGGATCCCGGGCGATTATTTAGTATGAAGGAAGCAGAGGCCCTGGTTGGTCGTAGTTACCAGTCGATTCGAGATGCCGAAAACGATGGCCGATTGCCTGCGCCGATAAAGGGTAAGAATAATCGCCGATTAGGTTTTACCCTTTCTGACTTGAATCGGGCACGGGACCTGTTTGGCACACGTTTGTCTCGTGGTGATGACGAAGAACCGGTTGTTCTGGCCCTACAGAATTTGAAAGGAGGCGTAGCTAAGAGTACGTTAAGTGTGCACCTGGCGCAGTATCTGACAATGAAAGGTTATCGAGTGCTTCTTATCGATACCGATCCTCAAGCTAGTTGCACTCAAACCTTCGGATATATTCCCGATGAGCAAATTGCGGAGGAGGCGACATTAGCACCTTTTCTACGCGGTGAGCAACAGACTCTGGATTACGCCGTGCGAAAAACGTATTGGGAAGGTCTCGATATTGTGCCTTCGAATATGTTCTTACATAATGTGGAAATTGAGATGGCCGGTGATATTGGGCCACACACCTTCGAACAGTTAAAGATTGGCGTTCAAACTGTATCCCACCAATATGATGTCGTATTAATTGATCCTGCTCCGTCAATGGGGTTTCTTAGTCTAAATGTACTCTATGCGGTGAACTCATTAATCATCCCTACTCCACCGGTGATGTACGACTTTTATTCTACTATTTCCTTTATGAATGTTTTAGCCGAGAACATGGAAAAGTTAGAAACCTATGTCGGAGAGATTGAGTACAACTTCGTCCGAATTGCCATTACCCGCTACGATGAGACCAAGGCGGCGCATTCCTCCCTGGCAGAATTACTACAAGATGTGTTCGGTCAATATGTGTTGAACACGCGAAT
>WLWI01002073.1_pt1 | contig 17316 bp, 15 predicted proteins | sample 6701501 | NCBI WGS metagenome assembly WLWI01 (sample SAMN12718690, study PRJNA515312) | sponge metagenome | isolation source: marine sponge | host: Mycale hentscheli | place: New Zealand: South Island, Marlborough, Capsize Point | collected 2014-11-01
TCCATGATCTACTCTGTTCATTCTGTCTGTGTAGTCCATGATCTACTCTGTTCATTCTGTCTGTGTAGTCCATGATCTACTCTGTTCATTCTGTCTGTCTAGTCCATGATCTACTCTGTTCATTCTGACTGTCTAGTCCATGATCTACTCTGTTCATTCTGTCTGTGTAGTCCATGATCTACTCTGTTCATTGTGACTGTCTAGTCCATGATCTACTCTGTTCATTCTGTCTGTGTAGTCCATGATCTACTGTGTTCATTGTGACTGTCCAGTCCATGATCTACTGTGTTTATTTTGACTGTCTAGTCCATGAACTGAAAATATTACTTACTCACTGTCAAGGCAGAATTAAATAGTTCACTTGTTGACAATTTGTGTGCTAATAAAGCAAATACTGGTACATATTATCTGGTTTAATAGAGCTATGACTGTCTCGGAAGCTGGTTACATATGGGTAACTTTCCAGTTGAAGTTTTGGAACACACCCGAATAATTGAACATGTGATACAAGTTTTAGTAAGTTAAATAGTGATATTTGTATTTTATTTTAATTAGTTGAATGTGTGTTTTTAATTACCTGATAATTACTTCATTAGACAACTTGAACTATCTAATGCTATCTAATGTGTTTAGTCTTGAGCAGGTTTTTATTATTATACCTTAAAGCAGATGAACTTGTTAAGTATTACTGTTGCTGCTTGACTACTATAACCCTCTGCATATGCATGCTGAGGGTTAAACAGTGTTAATATTTAAATGCTATTGAAACCCATATTTAAATATACAATAGTATTACTGTTCGAATGCTGTATTTTAATAAGTTGTGATTTCCCTTTTTTTTTTTACTTGTAGCATCGTGTAGATGTGACAGAGAAAGAGTTTGAGTCTGCAACAGACTGTGTGTGTGCTGCAGTCTATGTGTGTGAAAATGACTGTTATAAATCTTTCGGGCTGTCTCTGTTACAAATGGTGGTTGAATTGCAGCCTCTATTTCTGGCTGCCATGCAACAAGAAGATTATATGAGGTATGAAGTCTTTGATGTTGTGTTAGAGCAAATTTTAATTTGCCGAATTTTTTTCTTCTTCATTAAGAGCTCAAAACTTGAGTAGAATATTCATAGAAATGGCGGACACATTTTTGTATCACATGGTTCATCAAACTCACCAAGATATTGGTAACTTAGTGTCACTGGATCTGCTGCTCAGTTGTGTCTCACACCCGGATTATGAGGTACGTACCAATACATCACTAGAATCTCATTCAGATTATGAGGCAGGTAGCATAAAATTTAAACCTATAAAAAAATTTAATCAAAGTAGTTCAAACTATGTCTTCAGAAAATAAATACCAAAAATATATATATTTTGACATTTTTCTATTTTATTGTTATTGGGGCTGCAGTTTAAGTGTTTGTTTTTTTGTTTTTTTTTGGTTTAGATTGTAGGGGCTACATTTAATGTGTGGTATCGGTTAGCAGAGGAATTAAGCAAGATGAAGGATTCTGATCTCTGCAACACATTTCATCCCTACATAGAGAAACTCATCTCTGAATTGAGCAGACACTGCCAGATAGATGAAGATACCAGTTCTGTAAGTTCAGTATCTGTATTATCATATATGGACGTATACGTTGTGTATATGTGTGAGTCTACGTCTAATCTTCAACAAGGATATTAGGTACTGCAATCTTCAACAACTTGTTAGAGGTGTTGTTGGCTAATTGAATATATTTACTTTTAGCAATTATCAATAATGGCATTGTCTTTGTAATATGTAGATGTCATATTTACAGAAGCAGTTCAAGTAGAGGCAGTGTTAGATACACTCCATTGTTTGCTTTTAACAATATTACGTATCGGGGAAATTAAAAAAAAATGTATTTGATCTTCTGTAAGCACATATGTTTTGGAGCTTGTCTGGCTGGCTCAGTTTTGGTTGAACCACTAAGTTTTATTTGCTATATTGTTAAATTATAAATTAGCACTCTATTGGCTAGTGTGAAAACGTTTGTGGCTGCAAGAGCATCTGGAGACAATGGTCACACACACTGGAGGTTTTGAACAGCAATTGACTCAGCATGCTATGAATAAAAGTACACTGGTTTAACTGGTAGAAATGATGATCCAGGGGGTGCATGAACTTCAGTAGAATTCACACAGATAGACACTGTGGATGTTTCAATATTCTCTAAAAAAAAACTAACGATATTGAGTCACCTTCAAGTCTTCTGTGGCAGGTAATTTTAACCCTTCAGGTTCTCCTCTCTAGGTGTGTAACCTGTGAACAGAACAGTACCAGGAAATAACTATGTATATAGAACTAAGACAAACTTAAACTCTAACAAAAGTTACTGCTGCACACCTGAATAACCATCCCCTTTCATGGTTGATTACTCGCGCATTAATTGCTATTTTAGTTCCCATGACTAAATTCCTAATGATTTTTTACTAAGCGCGTTCCTTGTTTTCCGCGCTTGTGTTTGTGTCAGCTCAACTTAGACAGGAGTACTGATAGGTGATGAAGCATTTGAAGAACAATATTATTTGTTATGTTGTTTTTTTGTTTTATTATGTTGTTGTTATTGTGTTGTTTTTAGAGTAGTGTTATGACTGATGATAGTGATGACTTCACAACATTTAGGGTTAATGTTGTAGAACTTATCAAAGATGTCAATTTCATTCTAGGAGCAAAGAATTTGTTTGAAAAAGTAAGTTTAAAAATGCTTTAGGAAAGGCAAGTTAGTGTGGATACAATTGAGTAGAATGTAATTTAGTTTTTGAGTGAGCGAAGCGAATAATACACTCGGCTTATACATTTACTGTACATGCCTTCAAAGCAGAATTCTCTTCAGCAGTAAAAAATCATAGTTTGCTAATGAAGAACATAAACATTTCCCCTTATTTATGGCTGGAAGTTCTTCATTGGCAAACTACGATTTTTTACTTAGTGATTGGATTACATAGTCTTACTTGTTGATATGGATAACGATAACTAGGTTTGTTGCAGTGAGCTTGAGGCAGTTAGTGTCCTATTACAAGAAATAGACTGTTGTATCAATAAAATTAAAATAAAGTAAGCACATTGTAATCAATTTACCTCTTTTTTATTATTATTATTATTATTGGACTGTCCAATCCAAGATAAAAAAATTTCAGCATATTTGGGCCAAAGTTTCTTGGGTAAAAATGTTTTTAGTTGTAGTGGTCAACTGTTCAAATGGCCCACAGTGGAATTTGACGAATGGAAACTAACCCAGAGGCTTAATAATCTGGAATTTTTGTACGCAGGTAATAAAAATTTCCTTAAAAATATTCTACGGGTTTTTTTTCTAATGTGAAATCCAATAGTATCATGTTGTATGTCATGATTAAAATTTAAATATTTGAAACAGCTCCATATTTGCGATTGTGCTACCCCTGATAGAGTCTTGCTTGCTTTGCTCTATCGCCAATCAAAAACAGTTGGTGGTTACTTTCCTTTAATGTCTATTATAAATTTAAGATTTTTCTTCACCTGGAAGTGAAGTGAAAATTATGAATGTGAGTAGATATGCAATATCATTTGCTCTATCTGAATATGTATTCTTTAGTACTACATTTTCTTCACAATTCTTTCTCAGCCTTCTTTACTCATTAGATATATTCTCTCTCTGACTTTTTAAAAAAGCAATACAGAATTAAATGAAGCACCAAAGGCGCGAACCCTCAGTGCTACTAAACACTACCTAGCTATTATAATGTAATCTCAGACCAAAAGGACAAGCAATCTATTAGTTATTTTAATCAGGCATCTGTAGCTCGAGTAATGAAAATGGTACATGGAAACGCTGTCTCCATAAGAGAAGAAGCTAAACCGGCCAGAAACACTCACCGATATATGTACATTTTCAACGCGAAACTTCACTTCTTTCAACTTTTGTTTAACTTCCCTGAGCACAATGCAAACTACACCATGGACTGCAAGAAATTATTTGCTCACGTGATTATGACGTGGGGCATTACCCATAAGCTGGTACCTACGCAGAGCTGAAAGCTTCACTTTTTCTCAACAATTAGCTCGAATTTAAAAAAAGGTAGCTCAATGAAAGGTCCTAAATCTTCGTTTTGAGTAAGTTCATACCTAAATCAATGGTTAATTGTCAGTGATCTCCAAAATCAGAGCGTGACAGACAGACAAACAGACAGGATGATTACTATATCCCTCTCGTGCATGTGCGCTGAACACTTCAACTCTGTATTTATACTGTTCTCTGCTACAGTCTACTTTCAACAGACCAACGTTTTTTCAAAGATTCTTTTTATCCGTGGATTTTACTCCACTAATTTTTCACTTCACAATCTCTTTCTCAGCCTTCTTTTACTCATTAGATGTAGTCTCTCCCATTCACAGGCTTTTTTTATTTTTTTTAAACAATTTTAAATAACGTTTGGTTGCCACCAGGAAGCGAACTCAGGACCACTTGCGTAATACACAATTCTGTATTGTTAAAAAAAAGCCTGTGAAAGAGAGAGAATACGTTTTTCTTGCATTAATCATAGACCAGACTATTATACATCGATTTATTTTCCATATATTCTCTCTTATTTAAGAAATTAAATTTAATCTGTTGGTGCAAATGTAAAAAGTAAAAATTTGGAATTGAGCAGAAAGCATGGTTAAAATTGAGGTATGTATGATTAATAACAAATGCTGGAAAGTTTTTGACATGGAAAATAGAACCGTCAATGTATGGAAGGGAAATCGAGAAATTGTTTTGATTTCTATGATTATCCTCCCTAATAGCAATCAATCATTTTGTCTTGAAATTTAATCTCTGTATACAAGAATTGTTGGCACTCTGTTTATTTCCTGCTGAATTTTCAGGAATTACTGTAAATTTTTGCCTGGTGCTCATATTTTCTCTCAGTATAGGCATAAAAATATAAAACTTTTTGAAGAAATAGGGTTATCCAAGTGATTAAAGGGTGAATGTGATAAAATTATGTAGTGTTGCACTAGTGGCAGGTGAACCTACCCTGCTAGGGATAAGTTTGGAATGGATTGACTGATTCATTTTATTTCAATAGTATTGGTTGTATTTGTTCTTTTCAATGTATTTTTTATTTTTTTTATTTTTTTATTATTGAAACATTGACTTGATTGTAGTTGTATATGAGCTATTGCAAGCCTGGAGTGTCCTGGAATGTAAAGGAGTCTCAACTGCTCATCATGTACTCAGTAGCCTCTTCCATCAACATGTAAGTCACTCACGAGGGGAGGGGGTATGTCCTCCCACCCCACCCACCTTGTCCATCATTCCCATCCCTTTAGAATTTGTATTACCTATTAATGAAAGGTTATAATGAATCTTTTTAGAAGAACTGCTAAGTGACCAGTATGTCTCAGCTGCACAACCCTGCCCATTTAAACAAATGGGTAGAGAGTACACCTACCCTATTTCACACTGTAACTAATGAGATAGTTGTCCAGACCCTTTTCCCCTGCGTAGTGGTTAGGTAAAGGGTCTGGCTCACGAGACTACTTAACTGTTAGGCAGTAATTTATTATACATATAAAAATAAATATACTTTTTGTGATTTAAAGTGTAAATCATATAATTAAAGTACTGTTTTAGTACTTTAATTATATGATTTACACTTTAAATCACAATGCTGCTTTACTTGCTTTTTCTGAGGGAAACACTGATAGTGCGTGCTTTTTGTTTGGTGCAGTGTCACAAAATTCATAAGATAAATGAACGTCCTCTTCTTAGTGAATCGGGAGAAGCAATATATAACTTTTCCTCTCTCATCTCACTTAGTCTTCCTTTATGGTCTGTTATATTTGTACGTATTATCTACATCCATGCATATCTATATACCATACATGTATTTGTACACGTATGATTTTATAGAGCTGAAAATGAAGTACTTCCTATTGCACTGCCAGTGCTCTTGTCCCTTCCTCCTGATGCCCATTATGCCATTAGAGCTACTACTCTGAAACTAGTGGGGGAGTTGGCTGCTTGGATTGATCAACATCCAGATGTCATGGACATAGTATTCACTTTTATAGAGGCTGGCTTGAAGATTGCTACACTAGCCAATGCTGCAGCAACAGCAGTGCAGAAAGTGTGTCTGAAATGTAAGGACAGACTAGGACAGAGAATGACTGGTTTACTAGAAGTGATTGATGTGGCATATCAAGTTGGGATTAGCAACGATACAATGCTAGGATTGCTGAAGGGTATTGTGGAAGTCATATGCAGACAACCCTATCAGAGCATGAATGGGTATTTGGAACTTTTGTGTCGTCAACCATTTGATTATCTTTCTGGAATGGTAAGTGGTTGAAAATTTCTGAACTTTACTTAACAAGTGAGTGAAAGAAAATAAGACACCATCAGGGGTGGACATATTGGGCCAATGATACGTCTATGTAAACACACATTATATGTAGCTATTTATAAACTATTATGCAATATATGGGCATGTTGGTGTCACGTGTTAGAGTAATGAAGTATACAATGGTTAGGAGTGGATACATTTTAGCTTGGCAAAGCAGTTTAGGTTAGCCTTTTGGCATACACAAGGAATATGCTGGAGCTTTTGCTTCCCTTGCTAGTTTGCAAAGAGAAGGTATCAGAACTAATAATTTAGAAGCAGATGTGACTTCACAAGGAATATGCTGGAGCTTTTGCTTCCCTTGCTAGTTTGCAAAGAGAAGGTATCAGAACTAATAATTTAGAAGCAGATGTGACTTCTCTTTAACTTGACTTTAGGTGAACTTTTATACCATTAAAAAAGAATATCACCAACTTCAATTATAGTGGTGAACATTAGCTTAAAGAAAATTAATGCTCCCTTATTTGAACATGATTGCTAGTATGAGACATTCAACACTTGTAGCTACTGCACTGTAGAATGGAGGTCCAATGTTAGACTCTGCTAAGAATTTGTTTTGTGGTTCTAGTCTTTTATTTCTCATGAAAATTGAGGCCAAAGATAAGCACACTGACACTGACCTAGAATGATTATTGATATAATCGAACAGATTAGATTTAAAAAAAAATTACTGTAACAATTATTGGAGAGCGAGCGAGACACTGGCAGGGGTGACATAATTGAAAATCGGGGATATTTATTTGTTAGTTTATAGTACGTTTGGATGCAAACTTCACTGAACAGAATCCTCTGGTTTATTGATCTTTGCCAATGAAATTGAATAGTTTACCATTTTAAATTCTCTTTTGCGGGTGCAGTAAAACTTACAAACTTACTGGAGTTCATTTTCTATTCCAATGAGTGGCGGTGGTAAGTTAATGTACTATTTGTCATAGTTATATGCCCTATGCAATAGTGTTGTTCCTTAACTTGAAAATCCATTGTCCAATAGTCTAACCACGAATATATGTCTTGTGTTGGTATGTCCGGTGAACAAGTGTTGTGCATTACAGCTAAAGAATAGCACAAACTAAATGTTTAACTAACAAATGAATAGATCAGCTGCATTTATACAGCTTATTAGGCTACTATGGCAGTAAGCATGTCTTAATATGGGGTTAGGTTCAAACCTATGCAGTAATGCCTTAGAAATGCCTGTTGCTTTTGTCTTGTTTTGTTTTTTAAGTCATACAGTTGTGGTGAGTGGTTACTACGGCATTTAAACCCCTCTACCATATGTTCGTAATTTAAAAAATCGACAGGTTTTTAGCAGCTGGAGTATTAGAAGTTAAAATTAACCATAATATTATAACAATACTATGAGCACATCACTTATATTTTACTTATGCATTTTTTTATCTATTGTACTGATATTTTAAAAAATTAAAGTGTAACCTTAATTAATACAAAGAGCATGAATACCTTTTAGGTTTCAGAGGGTAAATGGCTTTTCTGTCCTTACCTAATGCATTTCAAACTGTTAGTAAGTAAAGATAGCTCAACATTATGTGCTACAGTTTTTGTAGCATGTTTCAATGCAAATGGTGCAATAGTTGTTATCAATGTTTTATGATCAGGTTGATTTTGGCACCACTTCAACAGGATCTCGGGGTACTTCAGAAGATCCTTGTGTTTGGCTGGATCGGATGTCTACAATATTTCGCAGTAGTTATTTACAGTTGAAAGATGGTGAAAGCCATCCATGTACTGCAGTCCTTCACTCGTGCCTGCCTCTGATAGTGAAAGTTTGCTACAAGTTCAAACATGAAACACGTGTAGTAGAAAGAAGTTGCAGGTATGTTCTTAGGGCATCAACTTGTAACTTTTATGACTTTACTTCTATAGATGTCTGAGATTCATGCTGAGAACATTCGGACAAGGGACAGCACCTCTGCTCAATATTCTCATGGAAATGGTGAGCTGCAGTTTGCTTATTTTATTTCTTTGAACTATGTATATTCAGCTTACTACTTGTTTTTGCAGTGCATGAGTATCTATCAGGAATATAAGCACTCATGCTTTCTTTATCTTGGCTCCATCATCGTAGATGAATTTGGTGCAGAGAAAGATTACCAAGATTCCTTAATCACATTTCTGATGTACATGTCCAGTTCTACATTTCCTCTATTAGCAGCTGACAATGGTTTGCTCCTTCATCCAGACACTGTTGATGATATATTCAGAATGTGCGCTAGGTATGTATGTGGTAGGAAATATCCTGTGAATTATAATCATGGTTACACCATGAACTCTATAACATTATGGGTGAATTCAATATGACATAGAGACAGGTAATTGTATGAAAAGGGTGTGTGGGTTCTTAGGTGTTAAGATACGAGTATTAATTGGTAATAAATATTTTATTCTTGGACCTATAAATGTGAACTTACTCTTAGATGTGTGCTCATCCAGCTTTTCGTCATGGAGTGCACCTTTGGTTTAGTCATTATATGTCAACCTTAAAGAAATTGCAACAAAGCAAACTCCACTGCTTTCTTATGTCCTCTGTACCAGCAAAAAACATTTTGTGATATTTAGTATTTTTCACTTCCATAAAAAAATTACTATACCATCAGATAGCTCTCAAATACGCCAAGAGTTTGATACTAAAATTAGTACCCAGAGACAAAAATATGAATGAGTTACATCATTATTTTTTAATATCTGTGATGATAATTTGTTTGACCTTGTCTAATGTTTCTTCATCTTCTGTGCTTTCATCATGGGACATGTTCATGCTACCAGTTTCCTTGTAGTTGCCTCAAGCGGAAATGCATTCAATGAGCAATCTCAGAGTAGTATGGTCAGTCAGGGAATGAGTTATATCTGATTACTTGCAGCAAGTGTTGAGGAGCAGAAAGTAGTGATGTTTCAAGTTACAGAAATCCTCTTCACATTCCTTCTATCCCCAGTCAGCTGTATGAAGGCCATTAGCAGATCCTTTCCATTCCCTAACTGAAAGTTTGTACACGAAGCTGGGATACTTTGCTGCTACTGAGTTGGTGGCGAAAACTGTGGTTTTACATGTGATGTTTTGGAAGCCACCTTTATACGGAATCACTTATGTTGGAGGAAATTTAGTGTCCTTTGGACCATCACAATAGCAGTCGTTCTTCTCAAACTGAAAGGAAAATGGATCACTTCTTATTGTTGGCCAAAAATTATACTACTAAAAGTACTCAATGACAGCCACTTGTGAGCTCAGGCCATTGCAGTGGGTGTAATTTCATGGGCTATTTCAATAGCTTTAATGTATTTCATAACAAGTTTTGCAGCTGCTTATTTGCATGTTTTATATCTTTGCTGGTTACTGCAATAGTCCTAGAGCACCTCTCTTGCTATTGTTATGAAAATGACAACATTTTGTGTGACTTTGATCTCCGTCTGAATTAGTCTTTTACTAAAGTGTTCTTCAAGCTTGTTGTTCTTTCAGTGGCAACCAATAAAGCTTCATATGCAGTGTCCGTTAGTATACTATATCTATTATTGCTGATATAGCCCAGCTTTATTTGAAATGAATTGTTGACAATTCCACAGTTGTATAGAAGATGGGACTTGTGTTTATAGAAACGTTGAGAATAGCGCATTGTACTTGCATTGCTGAAAACTGACCTAGTATTATCCATATGTGGACCAGCCAGGTGCCTCAAGGGTACCACACACTTCTCTTTGCATGTGATATTTGGGTATAATAATCTCGACATGGTGTAGTGTAAAGCAAAACTGAGGGACGTGATGTATGAAGTAACTGGTGATGTGCTTGAGCACAAATGGCGAGCGAGCTATTGTGCACAAGTATTCAAAACATTAATTTAAATATTTCTGACTATCTAAATTACCAGCAGCTAGTGACAAAAAGCACTGAGCTATTAAAGTGCAGCTGAGTTTTTGTAATTGCATGCGGGAATGGGTTTCAATGTAGTAACTACTTGCAATTTTTTAGGACTTGAAAAAACAAGCATTTCTTAGGAATTATCACTGGAGTCCTAGAATGGGAGTTCCTGTTGAAACTATGTGGTAGGCAAGTCTCTCTTGCATGTTTGGCTATTCTTAGAAAAATAGCATTTATGTCTACCATTTTATTGCATGCCTATATATTGATTTGCACGAGCCAGATGTGAGAGGAGAAAATGCAGGTTAAAAAAAAAAAGAATCAGAAATTCGTGAACTACGTAGTGATTTGGATTTGGTCGTGTCTAACCCAGGGCATACAATATACATAAGTTACTAGGTACAATTAGGTGAGAATACAGTCACATAAGGTGGGGCAATACACAGGTATATAGTTTTTACCACGACATTTTTTAAACCGTTAAATGGTAACGCATTTCCCCGTAATATCGAAAATTGTGAAATATCGCCCACGCCCCACGGTAAACTGCACCCACAACCAGATGTAGCAGCTGCAACTTTTATTCTGATTCATTTTTTCGAGACCGGCGGTATGGCTGACTTGGTGGTGAGAGGTCAGTAGTTGCATAAGAAGCCAGCAGCAAAAGCCAAGTCTGGAAGTATTTCAGATTAGAAGAAAAGGACGGGAGCTAGTAAAGGAGACTGCTATTTGTCGTACCTGTTTTCGGAAGGTGGCTACCACACCAGCAACTTGCTTTCCCATCTTCCACCTCCTATGCTACTTTGTTCTCAGAAGTGAAGACAGCTATGAATGAGTCTCAGCCTTCAACTTCGTCGTCATTGTCCAGGAAAAGACCCTGTGATTAGCTTACTCTTGCGAAGTCGATGGGAAAAAATGCAGACGTATGAATGAAAGGGGTGAAATGGAAGGAGTTAACTGATGCTGTGATATTCTACCTAGCTAAAGATTGTTTGCCTTTTTATACAGTTGAAAAACCTGGATTTAGGAAGCTTGTGGAAACTTTGGATAGTCGTTATGAGCTACCTAGCAGGTCATACTTTTCTCGAGCTGCTCTTCCAGAGTTGCACACTCAAGTGAAAGATAGAGTAAAGGCTGAGCTAGGATCTATTACTTATTTTTGGTCCAGCGATGGTAAACTGACTTCCATATATTAGCTACACTGTACACTTTCTGAATGATGATTGGCAACTTTAAAGTCACTGCTTATTCCAACATGGTAGGATGTAGAAGTTCTCCCGTCCATTACTGCAGCTCTTGGTCCCTTGGCATCTCTTACAGATCTACTCTCTGGAGAAAAGTATGTAACTATATCTACTGTGTTGCCACTGTTTCATTTGATTAAGAATGTCTTTTGAAGCAGAACGATTCTGATTCAACTCTCACCAGTGATATCAAGCAGAGAGTCATACTTGACACCAGTAAGCGTTACACTGTTTCTCACTTAGGTGAGGAGTATATTATGGTTTTCAAATTGGCCTCATTTTTGGACCTGTGCTTCAAAACCAAGTACTTTAAGTAGAAAGTATTCAGACAAAACTGAAGATGGAGAGTATTTACTTGTAATCTCGTGCTCCTGATCCCGCTGATAGTAGTCAAGAATGTCTTCCTCCAGCAAAGAAGACATGTAATTTTGGTACTTTGTTTAAAGATGTTGAAGGTAAAAGAAATGACCAAGAACAAGTTCAACCAGTAATACACCAGAACAAAAGTTCAGAAAGAATTGGAACTATACAAGTCCTCTACTAGACTGGATTTTGAAGAAGACCCTTCGATTTGGTGGAAACAAAATTATCTCAATCTTCCCATTATTTCTCAATTGGCTCGCAAGTATCTCTGTGTCTGCGCAACCAGTAGCAGCTCAGAAAGATTGTATAGTGCTGCTGGAAATATTGTGACACCATTAAGAGCACATTTAAAGCCAGACAAGGTTGAAATGCTGACTTTCTTGTCAAAAACTTATATACCAGACTATCCACTTATATTCACTGTAATTAATTAAAATTACTCACGATTAAATTCAATTTAATGTAAAACATAAATATAGTTAATATATAATCATATTGCCTATACAAATATCGTGATACTATATATCACAATATCACCCAACCTTACAGTCGCATGACTGAGACCAACACAATAGACAATTAGATGAGAATATGGTCACATGACTAAGACTAACACAATAGACAATTAGATGAGAATACAATCACATGACTGCACAATAGACATTTAGATGTGAATACAGTCACATGACTTTTACTAATGATTAAGTGAACATACAATAATTCCTGTCTTGTTGTTGAGTGGAGTATAACTTTGGGCTAACTGCTCCCAGGTAACCTAATAAACACAAAACGTTTCAGCTTTTTTTTTTTTTTTTTTTTTTTTTTTTTTTTTTTTTTTGTATAGCAGTGTAGCTGAGTAATTCTTTATTTGTGTTTTGGAAACAGGTATTTGCAGCGCTGTCCAACGGCCTTCTTCGAAAGTGAGGTTTATCCCATAGCCACCCAGTGTGCCCTAGCTGCTTTAACTTTTAACCACAGAGATGCTTATGCTAGTGTCATGAAATTTTTCAGGGACTTACTGTCATCTTCTGAGGAGAAAGAGGTAGCTGATGCTAGTTCTATATTAGTTCATTTTTGTGTTGTTGTTGAAGTGGGTTTCTTTTTTCATTCAGGCTACTGAGAAAGAAACCTTGAATGCTTATGTTAATGAATTTCTGAATGTTCATGGAATGGTCCTAATGGATGGTAAGAATTAGGCTGACTAGATGTGTATAATTTTGAAATGACTTTAATATTTCAGGTCTGTTAAATGGATTTGTGTATTTACCTTCTGTTATGATATCTGACTCTGCTGAAGTTTTATGGGCTATGGTAAAATATGCTAGAGAGGTAATATGGTAGAAATCAATAAGGAGTGGGGAGGGCTTATTATGTTATTTTATCATCTAAGCTAATTGTCACATAGTGTAACTTTAGTCTAAATTTGGCCACGATTATACTTGAATGCACTTAGCTGAAACCATCTTAATTTAAATGATTATTGTCGCCATGGATCGTGGGAATGACAACCCAGGTGGCTGAACTAAGGTGCTTATTATTACTTGTGATTTAAAAATGTTTATATGTTATTGTTGTTCTATTTCAACATTACGTTGTGATTGTAATTGTATTTGCTAGCACTTCTCTATGGTATATATTTAGATCTTTTTGCACATGTACAGTATTCTCTCAATGTATTTTTGTTGTTGTTTTTTTGTTTTGTTTTTAATGGTGGGAAATACTTGTTAGCACAATCTTGAGTACTGTACATGCTATATAATGTAGCCAATTGTTAAGGCGTTACAAGGAGCTGTAGAAAAATTACCCAGTGGCAAGATCGAAATTACATCGGAACAAAAAGAACGATTCATTTCATCAGTTTCTAGGTTAGTTCTTTTTAAGTTTACGAAATTTCAGTGTAAAATGTACTACAAGTTGATAGGTGTATACTAATGTGACAGATGTGTACAGTGCTTCCAGCTTAAGTTGAAATTTTTACTGTTATGTTTTTATTCCACTGCAGGTAGACTAAGGTCTACAGAGTTCATTTTTTGTATTCTATTGTATTGTTGTGTGGTTATACGTGTGATAGGTGACACCTTGAAGGGACCGAAGTTAACCATTTTGAAACTTTGATGTGTTTAGTCCAGGAAAATAAAAGTTTTATACTTGGACCTTTCTCGCTTAGAAAATATGAAATATGGCTTGTGAAGTTTATTTAAAAAAATAAATTGGTGCACAAATAAAAAATAAAAAGGCCAAAAATGTAGCAAAAAGTACCAGTATTCTTAAATTTTTATAGTTGGACCTTTCTAAACTCGTCAGAACATAGAATAATAATTGAAGTTTCATATTTATATATATATATTTGTGAGGTGAAATAAAAAATTTGAGGAAAAAATTTGAAAATTTTAGCTGACTATCAGCTTTGCAGAGATCGCCATTTGATGACGTTAGGTGACGTTTATTCAGATTTAGTGATATCTGCTACGTAATCGCTACGTATAACCTAGGTGCAAGCGCTCTTAAGTCAATTATTGCCAGGCCGCAAAAAGCGGGTAGCACTTCGCACTGTGTTTCTTTCTCCGAAGTGTAAGCTAACGCGTTCATGGAAGCAGTAGCTAGTTTCTGTATCTCTGCAAGTGTATTAAGTTTTTTGTTATCTATCTAGAGGACGTACTAAGAGGTGACTAGTGATACTGCTGTTCGACACCAGGCGACACTGAATACTGAGGAACTAAGCACGCTCTCCTGAAATGCCTGCCAAGATTGGGCTCACAGAGGCACCTTGACGAGAGGCTTTAGTGTTTGTCGCACCTCTTCTGTGCTCTAGATTAGTAACTAAGAGGTGATTAATCTGCAATTTTGATTTTAGTTGGCAAGTTGTATGTCCAAACTAGTATTCTAGAAGAGTTAGGGTTTTAAACAGAACTTAGGAGACCTGGGCAAAAAAACAAAAAACAAAAATTCAGTGTTAACTAATACTCAATATTGCTATAACTAATTTTGTTATATGTGTTAGGTTGCACACTAATGTGTGAAGTATTCATCCCTCCAGATTCCACCTTGCTCTGACAGGCACTTTTCGGTGTCTTCTGGAATTCTCCCTGATGCTGTCATTTGTCATAATATTGTCACGCATACACATTATTTTCATCAGCTTTATTGGTGTAAAAGTGCATTATCAAAAATAAATAAATCTAGGCGACATTATAAAAAAGTGATGCTGCCTTGTATCTGAAATAGCAACTTATTTGATAAAAATGTGGATATGAAATTGTTTGTTCCAGAAGAATGACTGATCAGCATTGGCATAGTGTAGACTCGGTGTGGGAAGTGACATCCAGTTCTTTAGTCCAAGTTTACTGGTGGCATCATCTACTGACAGAATACTTACTAGGGGACCTTGAGCATCACTAGGAGAGGGTCAGCAGTGCCTACTACATTACTTTTGCTGGAATTTTTTGAAAGTGTTAGCGATATCAACCAGTTATTTATACTCTTTTCGTTGGCTGTGTAGTTTTCTCAGTCGATTGAATAAAGCCTTAATTAGCCAGCAGTTTTCTAATAAGGGGAATTACTTACACAAGGGCAAAAATTAATAGGGAAAGTACCGTTGGCCCACAGCATAATGACATTCAACGCGGGTGAGGATCGAATGATGATCTGGTGACGACATGGGATAATAACAAAATAAAATGGTTGTAATGTATTAGAGTCTATGGGAGAAGTTTCTGAGAAACTTTGTGGTGTTATGATTGAATTGACCTATATTTTTAGTGACAAGGAATTTGTAACTACATTTTTGTGAGACAATTGATCATAATTATAGTGTTTCAAAAAGTTTACTCTTTAAGCTGGAAACACTGTACTAATGTGATAGATGTGCACTATTGATAGGGAGGGATTGAGTAGCGTTTTAGGGCTGTAGAAAGCAAAATATAAAACAGGTGTGCCCTTTAATTCTAAGATACACTTGCTAAGCAGCAATTATATATGGAAGAGTACTGTTGATGTAACTTATAGTTATTTTATGACTAATTTGGATTCCAAGAGTTCGTGACATTAAAATGTAATGGACATACGTTCAGGAATAGATATTTCCATTGATTAATTTGTGAGATATAGTGGATGGGGTTTTAAGTGGAAATGAAAGTCAAAGACAGTGAAAGAGTTTTATCTCAGAGAAAATGAAATACCTCTGTGAAAGAAATACAACCAGTAAATGAGATATAATTAAATTGGTAGACATTGGGCATGTCTGTTAATTTTTAATAACTTGATGTGAACCTAATACCCAGATTGTTTGAATTTGATATCACTGAAAGTTTGTTTATTGAAAAAGTTCATATTTGAATGTGTTGGATTTGCAATCCATGCTCATTATTCTGTTCACCTATTAAAAGGCACTATTTTCATTCATAGGTGTGAATCTTCTGATGACCTTCATGGATTCATTCGAGAATACTCACGTCTTTTTAGATGATGTTGGGGAGAGATAGGTTACATCTAGCCCCCCCAGTTTGTTGTGCAAAATGCAGTTCTCATTCATTCAGTTATAACAATTCTGCAACTAATGTATTGCTATTGGTTTGGTTTTATATAGCTATTGAGTATGCCTTTCATATTTTTCTGAATAAAGAAAATCTTAACTATTGTTTCTTTTTTTTGTTGCATTATTAAAGTCCAAGTCTAATGTATATAGGTGTCCGTTGACTGAAATGTTACACTTTTGAAATAGCCTTTATTCATACTACAAAGATGTAAATTTGACACAGTAGCATATCAAATTATGTCTCATGATTAATTCTATGTTGAGTTACCGATGATCAGTAGGGCTAGGCTTTCAGTTCACAAATTACAAGTTGGTTGCTTCAGGTGATAAGCAATGCATTTTCTTTTGTAGGGGTAAGCATAAAGTTCACTATAAAGAGATAATTTGCTTGTTAGAGAGTCCACTGCTAGAGGTTTCACTGTAAGCATTTCTTGATAAAAAACTTTATTTTTTAAAGTTACCACTGACATTTTTGTTGAGAGGCTTGAACTAAATTTAAAAAGCAGAAAGTCTGCTGTAGTTATTAAATGTGTTGAGGGTATGGCTTCGAAGGACCAAGTCTTATAATTATTATAGCTATCTCAGTAAATGAGATTGAACGAAATATTAATTGAATTAGTAAGGCAAAGGCAACCACGACACGAAATGACAAAAGATAAAATTATTGAGGTTGAGGAAGTACTAAAAGTCAAAATTGGAGGCAAAAAGTAGAGTGAAGTGAGCATGTGTAGGAAGTGAAAAAATGGGGTGTTGTTCAGATTTGGTTGTTTGTTTAATTAAGTTTCTGCATAGAACTGTGGTGAGACAACTAACTGCTATCCCAGTGGTAGAGAGACACTATTCACACAGTATGCTGCCACCTGAGTACTCAGCAGGCTAACCTCACCAATTCTGCAGCTAAGGTTAGGCTTGTAAATCAC
>WLWI01002074.1_pt1 | contig 17316 bp, 8 predicted proteins | sample 6701501 | NCBI WGS metagenome assembly WLWI01 (sample SAMN12718690, study PRJNA515312) | sponge metagenome | isolation source: marine sponge | host: Mycale hentscheli | place: New Zealand: South Island, Marlborough, Capsize Point | collected 2014-11-01
CATTCCTTCACACAATATTTCCTTGTAACAATTCGTGATTTTAACTATCTACGAGTAAATAATCAATAGCTATTGGTAGTATAATTCCTACTAGTTGACAAACAAATTCACCTTCTGGCATAATCTGTGCTAGACTATAGCAACTTCAAGCTGGATGGGCTAGTCATGCTGTAGTGATGATTGCAAAGGAAGCAGCAAAGGCTGGTAGGAGTGCCACTTGTGTAGTGATTCAACTTTCTTTGCTTCATGACACATATCCTTATAAAGAAATTGTACTATTATTGTTTATGAAAGCAATAACTGTTGGTTGTGGTTAGTATTGGGGATTCCACCAGCCACTGATTTAGTTCTGGGCGAATTTACACAAATGGAACTCCATAAGTTTTTGAGTTCCACAAAATAATTCAAAGCGGTAAAACAATTCAATTTCTGGGATGACACAGGTAAAGGTCGGTAAACCAGTGTATTCTGTTTAGCGAAGTTAGGGACAATTCACGAGGTCAAAGCGTCCACACAAACAAACAAATATCACCGATTTTCAATTGTGTTACTCCCAAGAGTGTTTCATTCGTTCCGCTGCTTGCAATTAATTGGCCAAGCTTCTCCTTTCCCAATGTATTTACAATGACACTACTCAGAATGCTGTCGAATTTAATTATAATTGGGTGTGTTATCCTGTCGACAACCTGTAAGTTACCAGGTAGCTACTATCTCTGCCTGAAATGTATGCATTGTTTTGACAACAGGGAAAACTGTGCTGATAGTTAGTGTTGACAAAGAACTGATGACAATGTAGAAGTTATAGCAGACTAGTTTTGAATGCATTAGCTAGCTATATACGATTTGTTATAGACCAGAGTATTAGCTAATCCCAGGAGCTAGCTAAACTGTGGAGTATCATGTATAATGCAATGTCTAACTTAACCTAATCTATTGAAGCTAGCTATAGATATAACTATTTTATTTATATTATTTTGGCAATAATTCAAAGAATATGTTGTATCTTTATCCTATATGTTTCTAACAATAGCTAAGATATTATGAAAATAATGGGACCACCCAAAAGGAACAATTTGATTAAGCATTTAAGTTATTGTGTATTTTTGTGGCATGGCAGTTGGGAGGCACTGACACAATACATGCTGTAATTAGTGATTCATGCCTAGTCAGTTAAACTCTAACATCACATTAGCCAACCTGGCACAGACACTGACACTTTCTCTTTGATGTATCACTATGTGGGTGGTTGGCTATAAATTGACATGTCTCCAACTTCCTTTTTAGTTAGTCTAAATCTGCTTACTCCAATATAACTTCCGGAACGAGTTTGGTTTTAATTGGGGGTAGTAGATAAGTTTTAGGGTATTGACAATAGGAAGACATCCTAGCAATTTCATGGTGGCAGCTTACCTGCTAGGACTGGGACGTCACTTAGGCTTCAGCTATAAACTGTGGTTAACTACTTTACCGTGATCCCAAAACCATCCACAACGAATAAGGGAGGCAGAGTGAAAAAACAACAACAACAACATCAACCTTTGTGTATTAGTCTTTCACTCCAGATGTTGTAGCATTTCAACACCTGACCATTTCATCATCCCACCATCATCACCTGAATATTTCACCACTTTAGCTCATTAGCTACCTATGCCTGTGCCCTTCACATTGCCTCATTATATTATACTTATGTCATTGCCCTTCAATATTACTACTGCAATACTAAAATATTGTATGGGATATTTTTGAGGCTCCTTGGCTTGTTCAGCCATAATAGACCAAGGTCTACAAATTTTTGCACTAAGTTTTAAGTTACATGCATAGAAGACAGATTTCGTTTCCCAAAGCTATATTCATGTTCAAAGAAGAAAGATCTCATGTCTACTTTTTTAAGAGATGGTTCATGCTGTACTGGAAGCAGTTAGCAAGCAACAAAGATAATAATTATACATTGTAAGAAAGCAACTCAGAAAGCTTTGAATGGAAATACACAAGTGAGCAAACAATATGGTCAAACATAACAGCATATTTTTTCCTTTCAGTTTTAATATGGTCTATTTGGCTTTAATCTTTCTGGCTACTTTTTAGTCATCAGAATTGTGGAGTTCCTGCTCCTCAAATATCTTGATTGTTGCAGAAATGTCCCTCTAAAGTTTGGTAACAGCAAAGTAGTATGCTGCCACCAGACAATGCAGTAAGTAGTGTAGGTCACCCACTGTAGCTATCCACACTCTATTCCCTTGGCAATAGTAATGGAGTAGGTTAGTTGAACATACACCTGGCAAACTGCAGCATTATTTTATTGATCAAAGAGGAGTAGCACTGGCTTTTATAGAAAGGCTGCGCTACTCATGCTCACAAAAAATGAAATTGTGCACTATTTTTAGTGTGTGAATCTGATAAGTACTTTAATGGAAGTTCTGTGGGAGACCCTGCCACACAAACCACAAGAGGATCACCCACATAAACAAACTGTACTGAACATTTTCTGTATGTCACCCTTTACCGTATATTTTTGTTTACCTCCTGTATTACACCTTACCTAATCATTTTTGTTTTGTATCACTTTGTGTGCGTGCCTGGTTTTGTATACATTTGGCCACGAGCATGCGCACGGCGAATTCTCTGATTGTCACGATTTGGAAAAGGAGTGAAATCCTGTGAGGAAGATGCCAGCGTGAAGCCTGAGTCCCCGTGACGGCGTATCCCTAGTGGCTGCATACCGATGGAAATCAATTAGAGAGTTTCTTATCTCTCCTTCTGTGGTGGAGTGTCTTCGTTGTACTAGAAGTGAGGCATTCCACAAGAATCATCAAGAATTATAGAGAATCTAATTACACCTCTAATAGTAATAATATAGTGGAGATGAAAAAAAAAAAGGATATCCATTTTCAATACGTTATTATTTTTTAAGCTCACATACTCCTACATTCATATAGCTAATTCACTTATAATTTAAAACATAAATGTATATATAAATTTTTTTGTTCAAACAGATATGGATTACAAAATGGAAACTTCAACCACATAGCTAGTATGACCGTTTATGATCTTGTCAGATGATTTAAGCCAAAGAAACAAACAAAAAACATTTTTTGCTATGTTTTAATGTTGATCTGTCGTGTCTAAACACATTCTGTTTGCTGTTGAAATATGCTGCAATACTGGTTAAAATGCTAGTACTATCACAAAAGCATATGGAATTGCAAGTACCAACTGTGGCAAGTGGCTACAATTTACTCACAAAGCTAAAATGCTTATGTTGTATTGATATCATAATATTGATTAAAATGCATCAAATTGTTTTTTTTAAAAGTAAAATAACTCATTAATTTTAATTAGAGTGTACAACCTGATGCCATAACGTAATTCTACACCCCAGAAATCAAATGCTGAAGTCCTTGATTATTAAAGTTTAAAACCACTAGTCATAGCTAAATGTTTTTTAATCAAACATTTAGGCTGCTATCCATTTTTATGATGTTCTGGAGTTTTTGTTTTCGGATGCACTAAGATTTGCCTCAAGGTAACATGGGTTTAAAGCATGTTCTTATGTTCAAGTGAGAGAAAATTCTTCAACAGATTCGGACAAGTCCTTAACATATGGAATGACAACTGTTGCATCAGGTGGATCTCTGCCTGATTGCGCTTGGAAGGAGAGTTGTTGTTGTATTTCTTAATCACAGTCAATGGATAGCCATTGTCCTTCAGTGCATTTGTGATGTACAACTCTTCCTTCATTCTATCCAGAACATTGCTGCAGACTCCTTTGGCTCTGTTGAAAAGTGTTTTAATGACTGCTTGTTTGTGAGCCATTGGATGGTGTGTGTCAAATTGCAGTTTGTTTCCTGTATACTTTGTTTGTTATTGTACCATTTTCATGATGGTGGATTAGTGTGTCCAGGAAAGACAACTCATGATTGGTTTCCAGTTCAACAGTGAACTGAATTGATGGCTCCATTTGAATAAATATCATAGGCTCTTTTAAAAAGTGAACTAATATTATACAGGAAATGCTGAAGTTATTGTGCATACATCCAGGATTTTACTAGCTGTTTTGAAACAACAACAACAACAACAAAAAACACACCCAACAACCTATGAATTGTCAAAATCATATCATCTTCCTCAGATATACAATATGTAAACTTCACAATTTGTGGCTGTTCAATAATAGAAAGTGTAATTATGTACATAGCATCCCAATTACATTCGCAGTACAATTTGGCATGTACGGGCTACTATTCTGTCTACAATTAGTAGATGTGCATAGTACAACTTAGTGTGTTTACATCGTGATTGTTTATTCTTGATTTTATATTTATATTCAATATTGTGCCTCATTTTTTCACTGCACAAAGTTTACATAATATGTAGGTCACAGATTTTTGTCTATCTTGATATGTTTACTTATTCTCAAAATCACTTTTCTTAAAGCTCTTAGCTACCACTTTATCCTCTGCCATACATGCATTTCACTTGTATACCTTACTCTGACATCTATTGCACGAGATTGTGTTGGTATCTATTCAAACTGTACTGCACTATATATCTCAAAATAAAACTTGTCCTTCAATATTCCCCTATACTTTTTTGGTTTATACTCTGATTATTTGAATTCTCAACAATCCTGGCCACAGCTGTTTTTGCACAGTCTGAGATTAATCAATCTTTATGTTTCTTCGTGTAACATTTGTACAAATACATTTTCTAGATGGTCAGGCAACTGTTGAGGTTCATTCAAATGGGGTTACAACTTCTCAAACACAATTCTGTACTGGAGATGAGTTAGTCTTCACTTGTACATTAACTGAGTCAGCATATGAGTGGGTAGTTCCGCAATTTCTTAATGGATTTGCTGGTAATGGAAGAGTTACAGTACCTGATACTGAAACAGTAGGTAACATCACTCTGACAGCCACTGGTACAGGATCTGGGAGGAGAAGTACATTACAAGTAACTGCATTCCCTGGACTCAATGGAGTTAATATTCTATGTAGAGAATTTGGTGGAGATCCTAATGTCAATCAAAATGTTAACATTACTGTGTTAGGTAAGAATATAATTGTAATAATTATTACTCATGGCAGTCAAGTTCAATAGAAACTGTAAAATAAGTAGCTTTTACAAATGTTTGCTCAAACTACTCGTTTAAACTGCACTTCCCATACATGTTTGTTAATGTTCACACTCATATTTCTGAGTCTCTGCAACTAGCTAATAGAGTACATTCAATTGTTACATCTTGTAATAAGAATGGATTAACCTATAACTACATGAACAAGTTTTTCAAAAATATACTAGGTTATTAAGATTATTTGTTACAAGTTAAAAAAGGGAAAACAAACAAACAAAAAAATCAGATTACTCAGACAGAACCAGATTACTATTATAAAAATGTTGAATAGCTAGCTAGTACCAAATTATTACTGGTCCCTTTAATTAAATCAATTAATCTAATATTTTACAATTTATTTTACATTGCAATGTTTATCTTTATAAAACAATCCTTAAATTTATTATCTAATATTGCAAATGGAAAGGAAGTATCATTACCTTCAATTTGATATAATAATAGCTATGAGAAAAGTACAATTTTTTTTTGTAAATTTCATCAGTTTATTCATGTTACATAGCTATTATGTTTGTTACTATCTAGTTTTGCTGTCTATATTATTGTTTTCACTCTGAACACAATTTTAAAACTCACCCACCCGGCATTGTAGTTTAGCTAGTCCTATTATTGTAATATTATAATGAAAGCAGAAAAGAACTTAGTTTTGCTAGCTTAAGGGCCTTTGAAGCATGAGTTATAAAATTGATTGAAATGTAGCTAACAGTCACAGTGCTGGAAAATATTCTTGAAAATTGTTAATTTAAGGTTACTACCTTAAATTTTTAATTCTATTTAATTTACATTCCAACATGAAATCACATAGTTTATTACACTTCTATTTACTTAATCTTAAATATTGTGTTGTTACATATCAAGTAATTATTTAGTCTTTGCATACTGTTGGAATTTTTAGATTAGCTTGTAGTCTAGTCAACATTTTATGAACTCATTTTGAGTAATATGCAAGTTTGTTTTTTTTTTTGCAGATTTTTAATCCCAAGTGGTTTCACAACAAAATTGAGATGGGTTGCCCAAGTAGCAAGCTTGATCAAAATTTAAAATGGTTGCTATGAAAATAATTGGCTCTAAAAACAACGACAAATACTACATTAATTAATATGTCCAATTTAGGGTTATCTATCATGCCTAATTAATTCCTGATATTAATTTTTCATTTGAGGCCTGGCACATTATGAAAACTTTACAATGATGACTGAAAACAAAATAAAAGAAATAAAATGGACTGACTCAAAAATATTACATGTATTTTTTCAGTATAAGATTTTTTATGTTTGTAGAATCCATTTTTAATGTTATTCTCTCTAATTGAGGTCTGAGACAAGCCGGTCAATGAAAAAACGAATTTTACCCACGTTGTGTAGTTTCATAAGATGAGGTATTATGGATTTATTTGTCACCAGCAGACATGTGCAGGAGAATGCAACTCCATTGAACATAATTGGACTCACTAAAATGGCTGGTGGCACAATTTGAATGGCATGTGATATTTGTCTAGCTAGTGTCACATGGGAAATATTTAAGATGATGTACATGCTTGAGAGGTGAATTTGATATGGCAGCCAAAGAGGCAGATGTACTTTGGCTGAACAGCTCGAAATGGAATTGAAGCAATGGAGTAGAAGTCCCAGGGTATTATAAACATTTTGCCAGCATGTTTGCTCCTCTCATTGATGCCCTTTGTTGACCACTCTGTTATTGTACTCCAAAATGAGAAAAATTTAAAATACTGGGAACGTCATCAGCTCAAGCTGAGAGTCAGAAATTCATCTGGAGAGTGCTCTTCTCGAGCAACTCAACTATCATTCTGCATCAGAATTGACAAAAAAAGCTTTTACTTATCCACCAACAGATTGTTGATAATATTAAAATTCTATAATTCCTCGATCCATAGCTACTACTTTACCCCAAATATCTGGTTAAGTTTCTCTAAGTGAATTGTTTTTCAGATGCAGCAAAGCATATTTTCTCCATTCATTGAACATATTTACGGTGACATTCAAGGTTTTAATTAAAAGAGTAGTTAGCATGATTGAATCCTCCATATTGAGTAATTCATTATAACAATAAGTGAGACTGATACATTAATTCATTAATCTCATAGCACACCAACTTTATATATAGCTACTTCAATAAGAACAAATGGCCACTAAGATAGGCAAAGGTTCTCTCAAAGGCATGACACAGTCTCCAACATCAGTTTCAGAATGGATTAATGCTCCATTATGCCAGTGCGAAACAGACATTAAACACTGTGCACTCTTAATTTAAGTTGAAAATCACATAATAAGCAGAAATGACTTTTTACTTATAGTACAATATTTTCATCACAGCCAATTTTTTATGCAGCCTTTTACCAATGAATTTTGCATATCCTAAAACCCTATGCTAGATTTATTATAAGTAAAAACAGGCTTTTCTTTACATCAGTTTCATGGAATCCATTCTGAATTGGAACATGTCCCTTGTCTCAGATTGAAAAAAAAAAAAGCCAGCAATAAAATCTACATACCTTAAATACCCTATACTAGATTATATAGGTATTACATGTAAAAACATTTATTTTTGTTGGAGGTGAACATTTTTATTGCCTGCTATTTTAGAATTTTCGTAATGTTCTGGACTTTCAGTTGGAAAATACCATCAGAAATGATTGTAAGAAAACCTGTTAGATATTTTGGAAAAATAAATTTTTTCTTGAATCCGATCATTAATTTTAATCTCGGTTATGTAGATTGTTTTTAAAATTTTCCAGAGTTACCCAAAGTTGCCTCTTGGCAACCAAGTTGAATTTTTTAAAGACTACTTGAGAATGCAAATCCATAGTATAAAAAAAAGATTATTAGGTTGATGTATAGTGCCTATGGTACTACCAACTGGACTACTGTTATGACAAAACATCATCAAAAGTCTTGAGGACTTTGAAAAAGTTGAAACATTCAGTTAATACAACTTTGTTGTCATAGTGTCCTGTCAAAACAACTGTATCTATCTTACATTATACATATGCACCTGTTCATTCTACCTATAATATGAATTTTAATTCTAAAATTTTCTAATCATTCATTATATATCTATTCAAAGTTTACTGCGTAATTCTTTGGACTTTCAATTAGAAGCACTTTTAACTTAACTTATTACATAAATATTTATATAAGTGAAGGCTTTTAGGCCTATTGTTAGCTATGTTTGTTAATTATTAGCTACAATATTGATGCATGACTTAATAGCATTGAGGACTTTGTCAAAAATGTATCACTGTGATTTGTACCGAGAACCAATTTGGGATTAATGGCCATTACATAGGTGGCTAAAAAATGACTGACACATTCACCAGGGTGAACTGGCAGGGGCCCCTACAATCCCTTTTACACTCGCAAGATATCACACACTTTTGAACCTTTGGGCTGATACATCCCAAACTGGCTGGTGGTAGTAGTAGTAAAGGCAAGCAGCAACTATATCCACATAACTATGACTTTCTTGGCATGTGGTTAGTTTAACTACTTTTGTTGATAGCATGTGCTTCACGTTATTCCTCTTTACTTGAATATAGCAGCTGGGTTAGTGTAGGTCACTCTGTTGAACTTCCAAAACTAAAAAGTTTGAAATACTTTAAAATAGTTTTAACTATTTTTTTGGTTATGTTAACTGAACAGTTTTTACAGTGTGGGAGCGCTGTCAGCTCAGCAAATCTCTTGAGCAACTAAAGTATCATACTGCATCACAAGTGACACAAAATGTATAATATTACCAGCCAGCCTACAAATTTGAAGGGAAGAGATAGTGGATCCACTGCTGAGCATTTAAACTTCTTTAATTCCATAATCCACAATTCCCCCCAAAAGTCGGGTATGGTTTCTCATAATTGAACTTTTTTTCAGCTGCAGCAGAGCGTGTTAGTTTTCCATTCATTGAATATTATTACTGGGAGGGTTAAGCTGTTCTCTGAAAAATTAGCTAGCTATTATTGAATCCTCTGTATTGAGTAATTTCAGTATAACTGAGTGAGTCTGATACTCTTTCTCTTCCATTTCATAACTACCAGCTACTACAATCAATACTATTTCACTTATTTCTAATTGGAATAATAAAGGAATAAAAGAGGAAATTTATGGAATAATAATATACTATTCTTCTACAATAATAACAGCATTATTTAGAGTAATAAAAAGAATAATTCAAAAAAGTTCAAGCATAATTCATCAGGCCCTACTCATAATCTCACAGTTTTTTTTTATAATTGTGGTATAAACAACAACACTCTACTATGCATAACACCCTCAGGTTTATATAATAATCACTTATAATAATATTGGTATAGATTGGTGTATTGATACAGGTAGCTACTTACTTATGACTCCAAGGCAAGGGTTTATTGTATAGTTTTTAGTGAGATCCTAGGTTAGTATCATTTGAAAATTCTATGAAAAATAAACATACAATAGCTATTATATCCAATTTAGTAATTATATATGCAAATTTGCATGTCATAACATTTTCTATCACTTGTGATTTAGCTATTACAATAATCACAATTGTTTCTGTTCATTTATTTTAATAAGCTATAAATTATACCTAACTATAATTGTGCCACCATAGGATATCTGGTGCACATGACCCTTTCAGTTCTTATACTTTTATTAATGTAGATGTTTCAACTTCACCAGTGTTGGAAAATATTCAGCAATCAGTACATAGTAATAATAATGGATTGTTATTTAATTTTGACGTCCTACAAAGTGGAATAGCATCATCCTGTGTTGCTAAATATAATATAATGATCACTGGAATTGGATGCAATTACACTCGCATTACACAAGTGGATGTTACAGAGTTAAATGCCACATACAACACTATGTCTGTTGGTGCATTGCCTGTGTGCTGTGAGGAATATAAATTCAGAGTGTCTGGTGTGGACAGAAGTAATAGAGAAAGTGAACCAACAATAGGTCCACACACAGTGGAAATTTCAGGTATACGTGTATGTATGTATGTATGTGTGTGTGTATGTATGTGCGTGCACGCATGCGTGCATGTATGTATGTAAGTATGTATGGATGTATGTAAGTATGTATTTATATATGTATGATGTATGTATGTATGTATGTATGTATATGTTATGTATGTATGCCTGTGTGAATGCATGATTATGATGAATTGATGTGTGTCTCTAATCAGCTGTAATGGTAATAATGGCTCATGGTACATAAGTTTAGTATAGTCATAATGATGAGTCAACCTTTAACAAATTACAACAAAAGTAAACTCAACTAATTGTCTTTATTAAATTCTCTATATTTACAAAAAAGTCTTAAGGAATCTTCCTGGGGTAACATAGTCAAAATCACTATAATATTATGTAAACCACTTAATTATTAATTAACGGTTTGTGTGTTTTTTGGGTCATATCTTTATTTTGGTACCACTTACCTCAAAAGTTAATGTAGATACATGTAGCTCATAAATAGGCCAGCATTTTGATACTAAAATTAGTTGTCAGAGACAAACAGTGAAGAAGCTATGGGGAAAAATATGTTTTTAACAACCAGCTAGCACCTGATGCCTGGTGTACATGCTTTACTAGTAGCTGACATCTGTCATGAGTCATTTAGTCCATAGAGGAAATACAAGTAAGTTTAACATAATAGTTCAACAGTACCACAGGGGCTTGGTGCTTCATATTTGTATTCTGGTTGTTGTTAGTAGTATTATTTTGAAATACTTAGGTTTACTAGCTATGTAATGTAATTACATAGTCAAAGTCAGTAAAACTATGGATACTCTAATTGTCTACAGAGGTGTTTAGAAGTTTGACCAAGATTATTAAATAAAATATATCGAATATTCTGGTCTATTATAAAATTAATATCTTAGTACCTATTTATAATTACATCAAGTATTTTTTATTAGTATTATTGCTTTCTTGAGGATAATTATATTGTCACAATTATGTATATCTCAGATGAAGCCAGCTTCAGGGATAAATTAGTGTTTTATAGAGGAGTGTCCTTTGCTCTGCTATATAATAGTATATATAATATGTATATATATTATTATATATAATAATGTATATATATGCTGCAATGCACTTAAACTTACTTAAGTAAGCAAGCAAGTAAAAAGTGAGGATTAAAAAAACACTACACAGTTATTGTAGTGTAGTTGTAACTACCTACTTCGTTGCAGTTTAACCAATTTCACTGCCTCCAGCATTGAAAATTCTATAATTGCTAATCATGCAAAATATGGGCATACCAGATGTACCAATCTTGATTTTACTCAGAGCTTATTATTATTATCATTATATATATAATATATATAAATTATATGCAAGGCACAGTGCAGGTATGAGTATGATGCAAAAGGTAGAGTGCAGTGTAACTTGGTGATATTTTCAGGACCCATACATCATAGCATCCAATATGGAGTGTCCTGAATCTTAGGTGGACTAATAGAGAGAGAGAGTCTAGACTACTGGAGAGTTAGAATATCATTGCACAAACTTACACTTGATTACTGCAAGTACATGATCACAATCATTGAGATCAATGATAAAATTGAGGGCCATTAGAAAATAAAATAATGAAAAGCATGTGTATTACTTATACAATTTAAGAGTTCTGTCCTTGGTTGTAACTCTTAGCCTGAATCTAACTAGATACCAATTTTAATAATCTATACATGTACATATTTTAGTTTGTGTAACTTTAAAAAAAATATAATACCACATTGTTGATTAAAAAGTTGAATAAAAATTCAAAGCTGATTTTTTCTTGCCTGTATCATAGGTCTAAATTACTTGCACTTATATCTATAGCTACATTTTATTTATATAATAGCATTAGGACACTTTTCAGCAAGTTTTTCTCATAACGACATGGCTGGTGGAAATATTGAAGTTACTATTCCTCCTGTTCTTGAACCTCACACTGTGTACTATTTCTACACCTATGAAAGTGAAAGTGGAAGAATTTCTGATATTTGCAACAAATTCACTTTAACAGAAAACAATAGAATTGCTATTATGAATCCTTGCATGGATTGCAGTATTGAATTAACACCAATGGTATGCAACTCAATATTGAATATTACTTCAAAAAAGTTTTCTGTCGAAATTAGTAGTAAATTTACCATGACTGGAGCTAACACTTTTCAAATGGGACACCAAACATCACAGGCATGTGAAATCTGCATTGGCAGCATAATTGGTTTAACTGCAATTGGTTCTGCTATAATAACTACACTTATGGCCATAGTTATAGCGCTTGGGTGCAAATTAAAGTAAGTAGCTATATGATTGAGTTATGTTTTTAGTCCATTTTACTCTTTGTAACTGACATACAATTTGATCAACAATTAAGTGAATTGGGGTTATATTTTATTCATTGCACATGCCCATTTAGCTATTGAAGATTTTTATGGTTACATTAATTGTTTCTTAAAATATAATATCATTTTTTACAACACAAAAGTAAAGTGAATTGATCTTGTTAGTCACAGTAGATTTTATTCAATTTTTTTAATATTTAACTTTGATGCTTCTGTTAAGCTGTTGACACACTGACTGCTGATGTATGACTTTGTACTAATGGGAAGATTAAAATATGTTTTCTATAGAATTATTCTTTTTTTGTGCTTTTAGAGATTATTATTGGCAATAGTCATGCAGACAATAAAATGTTTGTCTCTAATTTTTAATTCACATAGCTAATTGATAAAATTATCAAGCCACATATGCTTGAAGAAAAATGACTTCTTTTTTTCATGGAACTGTAAGTCATACATGCACAATAGCACTTGTATAGAAATGTAGCAATAATAGCCATTAAGCAGGTTCTGATGTTTATAAAAGAATTATGGTCACTGACAGTTTATAATACTTCAGGACAATTTTTATTTCAGTTTTCTATACATGTAAAATTTGAGAGTTTGACAACCTGTACATGCTAGTTGCTAAGATAACCCTAGCAGTAGTACAAAGGGTCACTATGACTTATTTTGATCAGAGCAACTCAACTCATGAAGTTGTTATGTATATTTTTACTCTTGACAAAATATATTCATCACAAACAATTAACCATCAACATTTATATAGGAGTAAATAAAATTGCTATTTTCGTAAATTTCATAATTTTGTACTAAGTAGCTGTATTATACAGTAGCAAATGAGAACAAACAACTTGCAATATGATAATATACTTGTCTATGTTTTTAAAAAGGGAGTGTATAGGTGTCTGTTTTGTTACTGTCCATTTTTCATTAACTAGCTATATCTTATCATCATTAACTTTAATAGAACTAGTAGGAGTTTTAATCAGAGAGATGTGAAATATGATCAACATAAAAAGCCACAGAAGTCAAAGAAAAAGAAAGTTGAAGTTCAGGATGGTGAAGTTGTTATGGAAGAGTGCTCAGCTTATGGAAAAGTGCAAGTCAGAATTGAAGTACCTGCCACTTCGTTTCCTGAGATAGAAGTGCCGAGTGTTTATGAAGCTATATGATGTAGCTAAACGCTATGAACGTTCAATGTCCAAATTTGTTTTAGTGAAGCTTGTAACAGATTGTTATGTAGTTATGGTAATATAGAATTTGTTAGTGAGTAGTAGTTGAACAATTAGATTTTAACAAAATTAACACATCTAGAAATAACTTTGTGACAGTTAGTAACATGTCATAATTGTAATTTTAACTAATCAAACTTTAGAAACCAATTACAACAATTACATTTTTACTACGTATCATACGCTAATCGGGTCCTGTGACCCTTTCCAGCCAAAATACTTTGGTGCCCCACCTCTCAAATATTTTGTGGCAATGTTATGCATGATTGTAGTGTGAAAACCCAGGGAATTGCCAGGAAATTTCGTTGCCACCAATGTTTTGGGGCAGATTCAAATTACTACAGAATTTCAATCTATGTAATTTTATCTACTCAAGAAACAGAATTGGCAAATGTGCGTAGGTTCAGAGTTCATAATTTTATGACGGTGCGGAATAGGATAAATAATAATTATATTCTGGATTATTGTTTGTAGCCACCTTGTGGGCATGTAAGTTTACAACAATTATTAGCAAACAATTTTACTTGTAAATTTGAAGTGGCATCAATTATACTCAGTTAAAAAATTAACAATAAATTTGAGAACAGTAAATGATTATCTTGCCTTTCTTACCGGCCTCAAGATGTTCTTTCACTCTTTGCTCTAGTCATTGTTGTTTTACTTCACTATCAATGACAATCTGATGGTGTATCTTTAAAAAATATTTTTTATGTTTTCATTGTCCTCTTTTTTTTTTTTGCAATATCTTTAGCTCAAAATGCTATCTAATGTGTGCTCAGTTCATACAGTGATGATCTGGCTATGCAGTGAGGACCAAACAGATGTAGAATAACTTAGGGTCACCAGAAGTGACTTGTTATTACAGTAGAAATTCATTTCAAGAAGAGCCTTCACCAACAAGAGCCGATCCAGAGTGGGTGAATTGGGTGACATGTTCCCCAACCCCCCACAATTTAATATTATTTATTATTATATTTTCAATGGTTACATTATTTAAAAAATAGCTCTTGGAATTTTGCAGTATTATTCATAATTTTATCAAGTGATAAACAAGATAGAAATAGACATCAGAAGCAGTAACAACTTATGCTGTTCGGTAAAGCATACATAAAATATGGGTGTGGTTCAACAGTTTACAAAAAAATAAGTAGAGAGTATGAAACCAAGTTCTCCAGTCAAAGTTTCACTTTTCCCTACACCAATCTGATAAAGTCAGAAAAGTAGCAAGCAGCATGAATAAACAGCTGCGGAATAGAGGTTAGATGTTTCAGTTGATATTATGTTACAAGATAAACTTTTTACTTCATATCTGGCATCATGAAAAACTAGAGGAAGTCACTGCTTCTCCCCGTGGACGGTCTGAAGTGGCCAAATTTCAGGGGAGTAGGAAGCCAGATCTTATTGGTGCGGCCATTATAACAACACTATAACCACACCCACTCATTTGTTCAAGTAACGAGTTTTATTAATAGAAAAACAATACAGTGGTTTTTTATCAAATAAACAAAATACTCTGAGTATCTAATACATTCAAATGCCACTGTAATCACACCAAACAATTCAGTACAAGCCATATTACAAAGCAAACAATTTTATAATAATCAGTAGGTTCATTCGAATAAATAATGATAAATTATAGTAATATAGCTATTATGTAGAGTGTATATAATCATAGTTAATATAGCTAGTTGAACTTATAAGAAAACAACAATAACAAAAAACAAAAAACAAAAAAAACTGATCCAAATTAGAACTTACAAATGCCTGCCTTTGATGGCAGTTATAGTTTTATTTTCCTGAAATATGTGTGGCAAATAACTGAATGGAAAGACTCCTATGTAGTAGCAGCTCGATTTCGACCTCCCAAGTTCGATAACGAGAACGCGTTCATGTAAAGAGTAGAATAGACGCGCCTTTTGTTAAAATATTGGTGTGGTCATAGCTGCTCGGCCCCAATGCCCTAGTCTCGCGGGGAAGACCCTTTTCCTAATCGCTCTGCTAGGAAGGGTCTGGTTACTCCAACGCACCCGTTTTGTAATAATGGGGAAACCTTGCGGATTTTCTTACCGTCCTGTCATAAATCTTTGCGAGCTGGTGTTGTATGATGGAGGTTCTAGCTGAGGCTATGCCACTAGTGTGCAATCAGTCACTTCAACTACTGTCCTTTTTCGGAACTCTCAATTTTTAGGACGCTTTTCAGCTCGGAGCTCTCATACAAGAACAAGTGCAGAGGTGGGACTAGCTGAAAATATTTGTACGCATATTTTATGGACGCCCACACACAATTAAACTTGACGTAAGAAGTACACATTTTATACGTTCCCCCGGAATCCTGGGGAAAAGCCAAACGGATGCGTTGGGGTAACCGGACCCTTCCGAGCGGAGCGATTAGGTAAAGGGTCTGGCCCGCGAGACTACCGACGCCCCTGAATTTCATGACTGTCGCGCAGCTTTCGGATATGTAGTTACTAATCCTCTTATATTTCCAAGTATCTATGACTATGAACACATAGGGTCTCTTGCACACCGCCGCCTCCTAGCTAGTATTCATGTCATTCCGCATATTTAATCCTGAAGTAATCTACAATTAAAGTTCACGTGAGCAGTTGTTGTTATGCGGTGGTGTATTAGCTTTCATTAGCTACGCCCTTCACCTCATATTTCAGACACTCTGCGCAATGTGGTTGTATTCCGTTATTTGTTGTGCCATCCAGTTAGTGACCAGTAAGTTACTCTTAGTTGTAGCTCTAGCCACTTAGTGATCATTAGCTACACCTTATTGGTCCCTATAATTCACTGACTATTCCCCGTTGACTATTAGCTATGAACTATGAACGTGTGTAGCTTGTAATGAATTTACACCCTGAAACATTTAAACTGTGATCTTGAGCACTACATTTGGAATGCAATGCTAGCTATCAAGAATATTAAACTTGGGAGTAATGCTAGTTGGGGAAGATTGGAGGGAAGGCTAACTTTCTTTTGTTTTTGGATTTAAGGTTCTGGTATAGTGTTACACCCACACATTCCAAGGAGCCCAAATTGCTATCATGAATATCATTAATAAGTTAACTCTTGGGTTTTGTGGTGTCAGGTTTAGTGGCTTGGGACTCACAGTTTGTATTAGGTTACATGAATAGACAGCCAGTAGGAAATTGTTTCTTCATAATTATGATGTTTGTTGATGTGAATAACAACAACATTAACAACTGTTTCCATAATTGTAAGATGCATTTGAATGCAGAATAAAAGCAAGGTTGATGATATAAGTGATTAAATAATTTACTTGATTTAAAGTGATAAATAATGAAATGTGAATTGCATGTTGTGAATTCTATGGCTCTCGAATGCCTCCATACCTGAATCTGGGGCATGCCAGTTCTGGGAGTATTGCATCAAAATAAAACTTCCTCAATTTTGCAAGTTGGGTTCCCCACCACTTGTGATCTCTATAATGCGTTCAATATGTATTTCCTTTCTCGTGCATACACAACAAAGTCACACCAATTCTTGTCAGTACAGTATAACTGGCACTGCACTGGAAAGTAGTAGTCATGTCTTCATTTCAGTCTCCTTTCTTTTGTTTCTCTATCCATTTCCAAGCAAAAAGAGGAATTCTTG
>WLWI01002075.1_pt1 | contig 17302 bp, 9 predicted proteins | sample 6701501 | NCBI WGS metagenome assembly WLWI01 (sample SAMN12718690, study PRJNA515312) | sponge metagenome | isolation source: marine sponge | host: Mycale hentscheli | place: New Zealand: South Island, Marlborough, Capsize Point | collected 2014-11-01
ATTTATAATTAAGTTTATCAGGTGTAAATGTAAACTTTCAGCAAGAAGTCCTTGCAGCTCTAATGTGTGTTCGTGTAGAAAACATGGATTGAAATGTGTTTCTGCATGTGGTGATTGCCATGGCCAAAACTGCCAGAACTCTGAAATATTTTTGAATATACAGATGAAATATAAGTTGTATGTTATTTCAAAATTTTCAATATGTGCAGTTGCATGAGTTGCTATTCTCAATAAATTGGTTCACTGGTGTAATGCCAATTATTAGCAATTAACATATTTCCCAATCAATATAATCTGCAAGACTTTTCAAAGAGGTGCCAATTGTTTTACAATTAGCACGCTAGCTTGACTTGTAATCCGATAATATGATTATATTTTTATAAAACACCGTAATATCTTTTTTTCCCCAAAGTAGATTTTGGTGGATTTTGGATATGTTCTACGTCAAAAAATTGCGTATTTTTTGATACCATAATTAGCTTCGTACCAATTTTTTCTAGGTTCACCGTTTTTTTTTAGCTAATTCTACCGGACTATAATATGTAGTATTCTTCTTAATATTTATGTAAAGATGGTTCTGATGTTTCATACTGCTTAGAAAAGTTTAGTAGAATCTTTTACAGTCTTATCTTTATTTTGCTCTCAAGCAAAACTATCTCAAACTGCAAGAAATTATTTACTCACCTGATTATGACGTGACGATAGGGGGACCTTTTCCACAACAGTTAGTACCCTATGTGAAGTCAACAGCTCCATGATTTCTCATACTTTCATGTTTTCTCATACAGAGCTCTGTGAGGCACTATTGCTTGTGAAATGGTTGAATTATTGTGATTATTTCTCAACAATTGGCACTCTACTAGCACTATTTATTTACCCATAATAGTATCACTTGATGAAGTTATTTGTTTGTTTGTTGTTGTTGTTTGTTTGTTTGTTTGTTGTTGTTGTTGTTGTTTTTCAGTTGACCCAATCAATGGGCATCTGCATAATTGAGTGAAGAAAAGGAGATGTTAAGTAATGGTAGCACCTGCTCCTACCCTTCATCCTCTGCTCAACTTTTCCAAATGCTTCTGTTATTATGTGTTTACCTGATTCATCTATTCAAATAAACCTCTCCCCCGTAGTCCCACAAAGTTTGGTTATAAAAACTCCCAATAATTATGATACTGGCAGTGCATTTCTCCTCTCTGCTGCAGGCTTCTTTAGCCCCAAGTTTAGAGTAGGGGAAGGAACTGAAGTTTGTCAGGCATATCTTTTCAAAGATATGGTTTGAGTGGCATAGGAAGTGGGGGGCATAATATTGTGACACCACTTAAAAATGTGATTTCTCGCATGAACACCTGCAAACCACAAAAAAAATGCCCTTAGAGCCCACCCATACGGAATCATCGTCCTACACCACTGTTTGCATTGCTCTTAAATTTACTACTTTTGCATTGTTTGTAACAAAAGTAGTCCATCTGAATGCTTTCCGACTGGCAAGCAACACCCCATTTCTGTAATTAGAGCAAAGTTTAGTGAAGCCATCCAACATTTTGATGCCATGTTGTTCAGGATTTCCCTGGTAGATGTGAGCACAGTGTTGTAATCATATGTACTCTCTGTATCACATGCACATACATAAACAACTGTGGCATGAACAACTGTGGCACAACTGTGGCATGAACAACTGTGGCATGAATAACTGCGGCATGAACAACTGTGACATGAACAACTGTGGCATGAACAACTGTGGCATGAACAACTTTGGCATGAACAACTGTGACATGAACAACTGTGGCATGAACAACTGTGGCATGAACAACTTTGGCATGAACAACTGTGATGTAAAATCATTGAGAAATGATAGTTTCGATTATTACAAATTATTGTATCAGCCCATGAGTAAATTGTAGAACTTTTGCTGCTATGTCTGTACAAATTAAAGTTTTTGTTGTGGGGCTCGTCACACCTGGTTTCCTCATGTACAAACTTATATATTGTATACACTTGCACATACATATGTGTACAGTATATAATGTGTCATTGTGGTCTCTTTCATTCATCTTAGTAAGAGCTACTTTTCTTGTTTTTTTTATGTTCTTACATTCATAATGTATATTTTAGTTTTATAATTAAGCATTCCTATTTAATGGTTATTATTAAGACCTTTATTGAGTAGAGATGAGAAGTGTAACATCAGGGGCTGTACTCTGCTGTAGTGAAAACAACATTGTGTTCCTGAAAGGAGCACTGGATCTTTGGTAACGTGATTACTTTCCCTTCTTTGTTACAGGTTTGAGATGCAAGAGTGTCCAAGGAATTGCCGTAGATACGTTTCCAGTGACGATTCAATCCTTGTTTGAAGGAAAATCTACTGGAGTATTGAGGACAACTAAACCTATCACTGACACTGTCATAATCCAACTCTTTAAAAGCTTCTTCATACTGGAAGTTTACAGCATTTTATTTTATGGAATAGTTCATTAGTATTTTGTTAATGGCATTGGGAATGTTATACTAGCTTACAAACAGACTGCATTTTCATAATAAAGTTGACTAACTAACATAGTACTCAAGGTTTGTTCAGTTAGTGACCTCTTTTAGCACTGCCTTGAGTCATCACGTTGATCGTACTGAAATTGTATTTAACTAGTAATACAATACAATGCTACATTTTACTCTAACACATTGGAGAAACATTCTATGAACAAATAGGGGTGGGGAAGGGAGGAGGAGGCGAGTGAGATGCATGGACCCAGGAAAGTACAAAAGTACTTGTTTGTTGCTCTCACTGTCTCTACTAGCTAGATACTCTAGATACATACACATGTAGATGGCTCCATGAACTTTATGGAGTTATGGTCTGTCGACTTAAGAATATGGGTCACACAGTATAACATTTGCTTCAATTTTTAGAATAAACAGTCACGTCCAAAATTGAAGCCACACCCTTTGATTGTTGTTGAACAAGTATTATAATTACAATACTACTGTTGCAAAATATTGATGTGTACCCACAGCTATTTGTCCAAGTGATCATGTACTTAAGCATGACTGAGTTGGGTCTGTCAACGCAGAAATGGTCAGCCCCGCAGCAATGGTCAGCTCTAGCAGTGGTCAGCCCCATAGAGATGGTCAGCCCTCAGCCCTGCAGGAATGGTCAGCCCCGCAGAGATGGTCAGCCCCGCAGAGATGGTCAGCCCCGCAGAGATGGTCAGCCCCGCAGAGATGGTCAGCCCCGCAGCAATGGTCAGCCATATGCACATGCGCGCATGCTTAATGTTCAAAGTTTATTTGATCGGCCGCGCTCTAGGTCAAATAGGTGAGGGTCAGCTGTTCTGCACATAACGTCGTCCAACATCAACTACGCGCATGCTTTTGACGATTGTCACTTTCCGTGAGGAGAGTTTTATTTTTCATGTTTTTTGATATTGTTTATATAGTTAACCTACTGGTGTGAATACAGTTTTCATGTAGAGTGAAGACACCAACTTCTGAGCTGTTCATCTGTCTGTTTTATAGACTTACTTTAATTGCTATAAAAGTTAATTCAAATGCACCAGAATTTAAGAAGAACAAATTGAATCCAGCGTTCAGCTCAGTGCGAACATATTTTGCTAGGGATGTGCTACAAGCAGTACACAATTTATATTTCCTATGGGAACAAACAAAGAATGCATAATCAAAATGGAGGCATGCATGTTAAAAGGAGGCATATCTAGTTATTTCCATTCAGTATTTTTATTAACCCACTACAAAATACATCAAAACAATGCACAATTCATGCAATATTCAAATAGTTAGATAGTTATGGTTCATCACAAATCTTACACATGTTACGTGGGCTTTAATAAACCACACTATCACATGGTCGATTCAATCCCTATCAACACTAAAGGGTTTAGATTTCAATAATATCAGAATACATATTACATATTATGGAAATGTTTTTCTTTGATCAATAAAACATATTTTTCTGTCACTTTATAATTTTCATCCTTTTCCTCCTCACCATGAGTCCGTGTTTTTTTCAAACTCCAAAAGCAAAAGCAAATGTGCAAAAGTTGATATAAAATTTAATGTTTATAAGCGAGGGTTGTGGTGAATTGTATCGGGGAAGTGGATGAGAAATAGGGCTCAAGTGGGAACAGGTATTTATACGAGATGAGTGGGTGTAATATTAGTGCTAGGGTAAATCTTTAAATCTTGCTTAGCTGGCTTTTCATTCTAATTACTAACTTTGGAACTTAAAAAAATATTATAAGAGTTGTGATAATATTACTCTACATTATCTTTCGTAAGTTGAAATAAATGATTAATCTCTTTATTTATCTAGTCATATACAGTTTGTTTGTCTGTTTGTTCATTAGTTTTTGTACCTGTCTATATCAGAGTAATAAGAAGCAGCGGGTATCAGGCACTTGTGCACCCAGATTCAATACTGCATGTAGTGTGTGCTCTTTAGTGCAATTACTTGTTGTTGGTCTGTATTCATATAGATGTCATTTATGGCCGAACTAGCCTGAACTAAAAAATAACAACAACAGAAATTTAGCTGGTCAACTTACCTTGAGAGTTTGCATAGCCAAATATATATTTTTACGTACTAATGACCGCAAAAAAACGGGCGTCGCACCACACCCCTTCCACTGACAGACAATAGTAGTGCAAGACAGCGATTCCTTACCAAATATTTATGTTTTTGAGCACAATCTCAAATCCTGGTATTCCAAAAATAGATATTTTGTAGTGATACGGGCGGCAGCATCGAGAATGTCGCCATGTAGAAAACAATCTAGCACAGGGCAAAAACTTGTAGTCACGTATTTAGGACATTTCATACTTTCATCACCTTCCAGTAGAGGTTAGGGCTGAATGTCCAGCACTATAGGACATATAGCCCTTTCCTCCACCAGAAAAATGGAGAAACATGAAATTTCCTAAATAGTGACTACTAGAAATTCAAGTTTTTGCCATGTGTAGAAGTAGAGGGGAGGGTATAAACAGCTGAACTTCCTTAGAGTTTCAAAGTAGAGACATTCTACACTGGTATTATATTAAAGTATGTATATTAGCATTGTACACATACTGTTGTATAAGAGACCCATACAGTACTTGTTGCATTGTCATACAAAAAATTTGGAGAAGGGGAGGCTATAGCTTTTCTAGAGAGTGTCAAAAATCCTCATTACATGCTGCACCACCCAAATTACTACATTTCCAACAGAATTGAATATAGTCTAGATAGGTTTTGTTGTCTAATATGCACACCCACATTATTTCCAGGGATATTTATTTATAATATATTCAACAGGTAGTAACCAGTTTCTATAATATCTTCTCATTTAAAAATAATCCCATGATTACATGAACACTTTTAATGAAAATACTGTTGCTTTCATTCATTAGTGCAGTTGGCATAGTTGCCACATCTGCTTCTTGCAACCATGTTACTTTACTACCTATACCAGCACCACAATGAATTACCATGGAGAAAGTTTTTAAAGGGCTAGAGCTACTAAACACATTTGATGAAGGAAAGAGACAGTATGGGCTGGAACAGCTTAGTTTATCTTTCTTTGAATATTATCAGCTAGTCTAGTGGTTAGGAGTTCTACTTAATTTGACAATTTTTGACCATGCCATGCTTTATTGTGTATGCACATATGAGCTTGTTTTCTTGTCAGTAATGGAATATTTTCCTTAACAACACCACAATTTTAACATTTTATAGATAAATCTATCTGAACTAAACTTTGTATTTGCTTAAAGTGAATGTAAACTTTAAAAAGGAGGAACTTATTGAAGTCCGCTAGCAAGACTGAAGTTGCTATGACAAATTTTGAAAGGTAGCTATATGACAGCTACCTATAAACACTATACCTTGTATTCGCTCAAACTGAATGTAAACTGTTGTCAAAGTATTTTAAATAGCAGAGATTATATATATGCAGAGCCTTTCGTATGGCTAAATGGTATGTACTTGTTCTTTAATGAATGAGACAACTTACGTGGATGTCACAGGAAAATTCACTCAGGGAACACAGTCATTCTCGGCCGAAGTTATTATAGTAGCAACATATTTTCTCGTTCTAAACTTTACTAATACAAACCCACAAAAACATATAATCTTAGTGTAATAAACATTCAATACCAAAACAACTTGTCAGAGGACATCACATGATAGATGGACAATAACAAACACTACTAAGTTATATAAACATTGCTAGATTTACATTCAGCTTTACAGAGAACCAGATGTTTTATTAATCAACAAAATGTCATGTCTGTCAACAATAAATAGTGGGATCCACCTTCGTTACGTAATACAAAAAGTTATTTTTATAATGTGTGGTTCCGTTAGCTGATCATCTGGCAGGGTTGAACCACAATTACTGATGAATGAGAGCTAGAGATAAAAAAGACCATAATGTAAATAATATTTCCAATGTCTTAACTAAGATAAATAATAAAAAAATTCATTGATCAGTTAATTGTCTGTTAAATTATTGATTTTCTCATGTACATTCATTAGAATAAAACATTTATATACACAAAAATTTGATATGTCAAGTTTGCTAAGGAATTATATTACATTATCAAGGTGTCACTGAAGCTAACAGAGTCTGTACCATCAGTACTCTCAGTTTTTTGACAAACTCAAAATACTGAGAGACTTTTCTGTCTTAATTCTCTTGAGCATACTCCAGACTAATGAAGGTGCTAGTTCTGCCCACACTAGCACTACAGTGGACCACCATGAGGTCTGTGTTGCTATAAGGGTGAGATATGCGCAGACGTCTAAGGAAGTTAATCATAGAGTTGGCATTGACTGGAACTCCGTGGTCTGGCCAGCCAAGATACTGGAATAAAGTGACATCAGTGTGCTGTGAAAGATTGTTACTACCAATAATAATATTATAGTAATCAATATAGACAATGTGCAAATTAAAATGATGCTCTATATTATTTTTAGAATGCTATTATTAATGTTAAAATTACAAAAAAAATGCTTACCTTCTTTATGGGCATTTTTCTAACAAACTCTGAAAATTTAAATAATGACTTCTTTGGGAGATTGCACATTAGGCTCAGATGTACTATTGGACCTATATACTTCGCATTATTTTCTGAATAAGATTTACAGTGGCATACCAGTAGATTACTATTTCAGGGTTAATTTTTTATTTGTTTCAAGTACTTTAGTTAACATAACTAGTGATTATTATTCCCAAATCATACGTCAGAAATCATCCACTGAATTTTTTATTGGACCAATTGTTGAAATAATAATTTAAATCTTTAAATTAACCAAAGGGTATTTAGTTGAGAAACTGAAATTCAAGAAAGTGTAATAATATTAATTAACCAATCATACAGACTAAAGAAAAAAAGTTAATGAGATTGGTGATATTATTCTCATTTAGATATCCTATAAAATAATAATTAAATTTATTGTTCCATCCTGTTCAAGAAAAAATAATAGTGTTACAATCCTGACACTTCTGCAAGGAATTATTAAAGGTAATAAAAAGTGAATACCTTAAGATTCCTTTTCTGTTGCTATATTAAATCTGCTATGGTAGCCTTTGTACAAGTAGCAGCCACATCACAGTCAGCTTTTCTCAATAATACCACAGCCTCCATCTAACAACAAATACTGAGGGATAAATGTGTATACTGAACATAGTTCAATGATGCGAATGAAGTACTAAGTACAATAGAGTAGTTTAGAGATAAAAAGTTATTTGGTTTAAAACTTAGATAATATTCATTTCATTATTGCCATTGCTGTATTTACTCTATCTGATACAAGATAATCTATGTGGCAAGCAATATAATTCTATTGTGAGCATACCCTTGTACATAATACGGAGCTCACACCATTTAATAGAGAAGTTTGAAACTTATGAATAAAGGAAAATGCTTAGCGCACTATATTTTTCAAAAGTGGTTTCATATTTCAAGTGTTTAGCCAATACAATGATGAGCCCATTTATAATTAAGGGTTTTGTGGCAATTGTGAATTCATTTGCAGATACTGCACTCTTAAAATCTTAGTGATACAGTTTCTTTGTCATAATTTAAGTTTGAAGGACCCTAAAAATTTTAATCAAATGTTATAATCTCATGAAACATTATTATTAAGCACAAGTAATAACTAGCTATTTGCAAAATTCTGTGTCCAAAAAACTTGAGATAAATCAAACCAGTGTTGTAAAATTAGTCAACAACACCAGTGTAAAGTTAGCTAAATAATCTAATAGAATCACTAAAAAAACTTGAACTGATTTATAAAACAATTATTGTAATGATCATCATTTAATTTAAAATGTTAAATGACGCATGACAAAATATAACATTATTTTGTGCTGATTATTTTTATTTCATTGTACTTTTTCGTAAATATTCCTCTCAAAACTGTTTGGGGATTCATGACTTGGTTCTGCTGTCTTGATTTCACCATAAGCAACACAGTGACTCATATTGATGTCTTCTTTGATATTTAATGTATGTTTCGTGATTGAACTTTTATTTTCACTATCGTCAATTACTTCATATTCACTGTCTGTAAGGTCAGTGGCTGCTTTAGTGGTAGTAGTTCTTCTGAATAGAGAATGTCAAATAAATGTTATGTTTAATGTTAGTACAGTACATTATTATAACGTTAAAATGCTATACAATACACAATTGTATTTATTTTGCATATGATAATTTAAATAAAACTTTCAAGAATTAAAAAAAATTTATGACACTGTATACTTAAGAATATAAAAGTTATCTCTCACTTGCGTCCCCTCATTTTGTATACTACAATAATTGTAGCTGATATTATTCCAGTGATGAGGACAAGACAGACTAGTACAGAAATCACCACAGCAGAAATATTCATGTTCCTAGTATTGTTTGACTGTATTGTGGCAATATCTATATAATAATACACACATTTTATGTTCTTAATTTCAACTCAATCACCATTTTTTTAAATTATAGACATATTGTATATTCAGTTTGTTACTATAACAAATTTTGAGAAAAGATACTGTATTTACAAACTTTTGCAATATGTCACAATCTGGTATTATTATGAATTCCTCATATTCTTACACATTTTTTGCAGCAGGCGGGTCAAGCAGACTATCAATCACTAATATTAGATTAATGAACAGTCTTGTTGTCAATTTCTATTATAAAATTACTAATTAAATGTTCAATTTGGCTTTTTCTATAACATTCTTCAGATGTCACTGGTATGTATACATAAAAATTAAATTTTTTAAATAAAATGATTCCCAGGATATAATAATAGAAACTGTTGTTGTATTAATTATTCTACTATTTTGAATCACTTTACTATTGTGGCTATAATGAGGCCAATTTGAATAAGTGCATTTAGACAAGGTTTACTCACAAGTTTAAGAGTTTTCATGTTTTTTTAATGGGATGTTTTCATAACTCAGTTTTTGTTTCAATAGAAGGCTCTGACATGACACATTTTGTTAGGAGGATGTTACATTCATAACTGGTTGAGAGTACCTTGCGGTGTGAACGATATAAGGGGTTAAATTGGGTGTCCAGATAGCTAAATATTGCATGATGAATTGCTATGACTATCTGTTCAATTAGGTTAAACATTTTTAAGTTAAAAAGATACCTGTCAATGGTACAGATAGGGGCAGGCTGAGTACTCCAATTCCCTGCTAGAGTATTTTCTTATATTTGAACTGAGTTCAACAAATCACAGCTTACTTCATTATAAATAAGATGACTATTACAACAACTGGTGCAACTACTTCTACTAAAACAATTGCTACCATAATGCCTATTATTTTAAAATTATTTCCGGTATGTAGCTATAAATTAAATGTGTTTAAAGTTAAATTACCTTATATTAGCCAAAAGGTTGTGTGATAGTCAATTCAATTTAATCTTAAGCTATTGTGTAATAAAGTAATTTTAATCACATCTCTACAAACATACTTGGAAAAGACACTGGTGTACTGAATACTCCACTACCAGCTCCATTGTTTGCTGATATTTGTACTGAATATGATGATGTCTCATCTAAACCTTCTATTATAGTAGTAGTCACATTTGCATCTACTGTTTTGGACATGGTATTAAGCTGTTGTCTATTAATAATTACAGAATCACAAACTTTACAAGTATATTGCTCCACCCCACTGTCTCAAGTGCTGATCTAATTATGACATTATGTTATACATCTCTTTGAAGGACCATATAAAACTAACAATTACAGCCAGTAAATAGCACTAATTGAATAAGACAATAATGTCCTCAATTCTTTATAAAAATATTGTAATCAATTGAAGTATATACTTCAATCTTACTTGTACAGTTGCAGTCACCTCTGTCACTATAACTCCACCCAACCCTAGTGGAGTAGCTGGTGTAGATGATGTTACTCTCACATGTACTGGAACTCTATCAGGACCTGCTATAGCTAGAGTTGAATGGACAGGACAAATAATGCGTACTCCACCACTGGCTACAGCTCCATCTACTACAGTCAGGGATTCATTAGTACTAACTCGAGTTAGACAATTCTATGCTGGAATTTATACATGTGCTGTAACTTTTGGAGCATCTAGTAGTAGATCTATATCATTAGCAGTAACAAGTGAGCATGTTTCAATTTATAGATGAAATGTAGTTCATTATAATATATCTACATAGCTCCTCCTATACCAGTCACTATAATGGAGAGCCAGTCACCTGTTCCTCTTCGTAACTACATACCGGTACTCACCTGTGCAGCCACACCTCCTTCTTCTTTGGAAGTGACTTCACCATCATATCAGTGGACAAGAAATGGACAAGTTGTACTTAATCAGAATAATAGAGAATTGAACTTGAGTCCTCTGCCACTGACTGAAGATGGTGCACAATATATTTGTCAGTACACAGCCTCTTCAGTATATGTTAACAATGTGGATGTTACCAGTCCTACGCATACAATTTTACCACCTACATGTAAGGGGTTGGAGTAGTAGTAGCAGTAGTAGTAATAGTAGTTTATTTTTTTCAGTTTCTTGTTTCAGTCAACAAGGATCATTGTCATCTAACTATAGAATGCACTAAATGGTTGTATGTTGTTGTTTTTTGTAATTTCCATCAAACTTGAAATGCACCTCAATATTTCTATATTTGTATTTTTAGTTGCATTATTAAGCAGTCCTCCTACTAACATACAAGGAACAGTTCTACAAACTTTAGTGATGCTAATATGGACACAGCCAGATATTGATGCAGTGCAAAATTACATCATAAGTTACACTAGAACTGCAGGATGTTCTGATGCTCCAAGTGGAAGCCAAACAACCTCAGGATCAATGAGGATGTATACTCTATCTGGTTTGCAAGAAAACATAACATATGACATCACTATAGCAGCAATGAATACTAGAAATAGATTATCAGCTACTGAATCATTATCTTGGACAACACTAACTCTAATTGAAGCACGAGGTTTTGTTAGTAATTACACAGTAATATTGAATGTTCACTCTAATTTAATAATTATTACTAAGAATTTTAGTGCAACAAACACATTTTAAAATTTTATGGCAATGTATACTGGGAACTAAAATGAAAGAATACAATACTTATAACAACTGTTGTCATGGGCATAAACCGCGACTGGCCGCGAGCGGTCAGCGAGGCTTTACAGAAATAAAGTGCATGCGTAGTATGGTTTCTTCGGAATGTTCGTTGAGGTTGCGTTAGGCCATTAGAAATATAACAAACTATCCACACTTTTTTATGTTATTGAACTGATGGTCATTAATATACTACAAGTGAAAGGTCTAAATGATTACCAGTGAGGTGACATGATTTTAAGCTATTATTTTATTTATTTTCTGCTAGTTGATAAATTTTAAGTTTCAGAACCTCATACTATATATAATTATTGGCTGATTGACATTTAAACATAAGTATTCTGGTAGCCATATTAACTTTTAAAAATGATGTTTTCACTACATTTTTGTTACAGGAAATACAACATTTCAGCAAAACATAAAGATTGAATAAATATTAGGACAATTAACTTTTAAAAGTCAGGGAAGTGCTGACAGAAGGCTTGGTGCCTTATGACACTTATACTGGTGAATGGGCTAATACTTTGTATGGACTATTTTACTATCAGATTAACATCCTATCCTATTTGCATTCAGTGTGTGTAGCAAGCATCAATTTTCTGCACACATTCATGAAATGAAATATAACTTCAGAATTAGTCTACCTATACAGTCCAGTGATACCTACCAATAATTAGTAGTTGATGGGAGGGACTCATTCCCATAAGATGATTCAAAAGATATGTAGATGTAGCTGTATAGTGACAAGTATATTGTGTTGTATTCTGAGTTAATTGTAGTGGACTCAAGTCTAACTGATTAGTATTCTGTCCGGTCAATAGAGTATTTCCCTCCATCCATGAATACGATGCTACCATTAATGTTGATGGAATATTCACATTACAAGTGAGTATGTAATTGAGTGAAACTGTTGGCACTCTACTCTCTGTAATGCTGGCTGATGTTTGGGGAACTGTGTAACATTGAATACTATGAAATAGTATGTATACATTGATAATAAAATTACCTGACACTGATAAAGTGACTGAAGTCATTAGAGTAGAACTACTAATTGATGCCATACATTGTACAGATGGATTGTGTTGGCTCACTCTCTCTATTATCAACATATCTGTGAATGTGCTAGCACTTCCTTGAACAGCCTGACCTTGCTGTGGACCACGAGATACTTGACCAGTCCAAGTAAATGATGGTGTACCACCTCTACCAGTTATAGTAGCAGTACATGTTAAAGTAAGAGACTCTCCAGCTACAACATCTGAGTTGGCAGGAGATATTGAGATAGAACTAACTACAAACATTAGTGGAGTAAACATCAGTTCAATATGATTGCTTAGTTGATATTTTTTTGCATTACACACTATTGTAAAAATTTGCCTAAGGACATCTCCTTATATGCTTCAATAAATTCAGATATTCACTGTTAAAACAGGGTGCTTAAATAACACCTCGTGAGGTGTTTGCCAGGAGGCGCTGCCTGGACACCCACTATGAGCCCTTATAACTTCCACAACACATACATACTATACCAAATGAGCATAATATAATAATAGCTTCTATCCTTTATTTTATTTTCTCCATTTCAAATATGTTTTAGCTGTAACTACTATAGTAACATTATAAAGCTGCACACTGGGGTGTCCAGGCAGCGCCTCCTACTTAACACCAAAACTGAGTTATCCAAACACCCCTTTTTTAATAGTGTTCTTCATTACAATAATATTGCATTTTACATAAATGAACTAACTAGTGAATTGCAGTTTTGATGATGACATACAAGAATGTTGTGTTGTGTCTCAGATAATATTTATTCTATGCCAGTCAAAGTATCAGTTATAACTAATGGAAAGAACTTGGTAAAATGATTATAGTAATATGATATTAATTGAGTATAAGATTGCATTGTTTACTGAACTTCGTTGAACATTATTAGAGCCACTATGGAAGACATTACATGGCCATGATAGTGTATGAAGTATGAAAATAGAAGGAGAGTAATTCAGCTCTCTCTAGATTAATCTTAACAGCTTTTAAAATATAATTTGCATCATCAAAATCAACAACAACATATATATGAAACAAGACAAAAAACAAAAACAAACAAACAAACTAGCTGCAATACTTACCAGATAATGTATTGATGATATTAATTGTTGCATTGACAAGTGTTCCATTATTAGGTACTGAACATGCATATATTCCCAGTGGTCCAACTGGAGCTCCTGTACTTGCCAGACGAACTTGCTGAACAGCAACTACTCTGTATAATGCATCTGTAATCTGTCCTAAATTTGCTAAGGTAACAACAGGAGGTCCTGTAGGAGGATACCAGTTTCCAATAGCTCCCATTCCACTCTCCTTACCTCTACAACACTGAATATTGACATTACTAGTGTCACATATTAATGTATTTCCAGGATCTTCACGATCAGAAGGTTGACCTCCGATATCAGTAATATTTACAGAGTCTCCATCATTAAGAGTTCTTGATCCAAATCTAAAGAATAACTCTGCAAATTAATAAGACAATAAATACAAAAAAACATTTTTCATTTGTCTCTCTTTATAATGCAAACAACGTCAGCAAATATTGTTGTTAAATATTGTTTAATTATAGTGTGGATAACTATTTCTGTATAGCTAATAAATGTCCTTAACACTTATTATTATAACCAAAACTTATTAAATCATGTGAAAATAATGCTTATCAGTTAAACTGTAAGACTACTATAACATTTAACATGGTTGACAGAACAGACAAGCTAGTAAAGTAATGCAGAATTAAATTAAATCAGAGTTTCCCCTAAAGCCCCTACACCTATAGTTTTGGGGAAAAAAATTAGCTACACTTGATAAAAAAACACAGTCTACCCACTAGAATGTTTCAAGCTGTATTATTGTATTGTTTAAATGGGTGTGGTCAGGGATGTGGCCACAGTTTTTACCTCCTAGAATACTACTCCCTAGAATGTTTCCAGCTGGCCTGATATTGCACAGATGGCCTAATATTGCCTTCTAAAGGTGTTCATAAGATTCACATTTAGAAAGAAAGGATCACTTATCAGGGTTCAAGAATGTTTACTTTTACAGCCAAAATTTATTAGTGTTGTTTTCATCATTGAAACATTTTGTAGGTGTTGGAGTTTTTAAAATGCAGTCTTAGTCTCTGCTATTATATTATAAATAAGTATAAATGTGATAATATGCTCTCCTAGACTCTTTTATCATTATTATAAGTAAGTATTTGATAAAATGTATAAATGGACACTCAGCAATTTATGGAGGGACTAGGTCAGGTGACATTATGTGAATTTATAGCTATTAATCATTCTCATACAATATCAGTTAGAGACCAGAGCTGTAACACTAAGAACATTTGAGACTGTCTGAATCAGGATGCCAGGTTCTTCGTTGCTATCCAGCAGATTGACTTTGAACTTTTCAGCACAATTACTTGTTGCAGCTCTGTATTCATATTCATGTCACTTGCGGTCGAAAGAGGCCTTACAACGAACAACAACATACATTTACCTAGCTAGTTAACATACCTTGACAATTTGCATAGCCATAAAGAAGCACTTGAACAAATAGCAACCATAGAAAATGCCTTTTATGTGACATCTTTCACTAAGATTTTAGAACGAGAGCATTAACTACAAATATATAATATATTGTTACGTATCAAAGGAAGTAAGTACCAAAGGAAGCAAGAAAACGGGCGCACCACACCCCCTTCACTGACAGACATCCCTTTACAAATAACTTTATGTACCACCTCCTTTTATGTGCAATGCCAATCTCAAGTCAGCATCGAGAAAGTACTCCAGAATAAGTTGTTTTGTACTGATACGGTATTCCTACGTAAGATAGGCGGCAATATGGAGAATGTGGTCGCACAGAATATAAATCTAGGAGTAGGGGTAGGGTATACACAACTGCACTTCCTTAGAGAATAGAGATAATGTATAATGGCGTATATTATAGCATTAACATGGTACACATACTGTTGTATAAGAGACTTGTTTAGTACATGTTGCATATAGTCATACTAAACATTTGTAGGGGGGAACAGAAAGAAGTACGTGGTATAATTATAAAAGGTTAGGTACATTCAATTAATACTCTCTCAGATTAAGTGAAACGAAAATATATAAGCTTAAATGCTAAAGTGCCTTATTCTTTTATTATACCCATGTTTAATATGAATCTCAATTCAAAGCCAAATAAAAAAAGACGAAATTGTTCATGATAATTGTCATTGGTTACTTTGTTATATTGGAGCCTAAGATCCGTGATATTAGATTCAAAACTGATTGTGTTTATTTGAAATGATATAACCAAGGATCAGCAAGGGAGCCAAAGACACTTCCCACCTTCCACAAACCAAGCTTTTTGAAATTTATAATGTACAAAAGTACCAATACTGAAAAATTAGTTAATAATTCAACTGCATGCTAATTTATACTCATAATTCATGATTAAATGCCCCAATCAACTCAAAATGTTTTGACCGAGTTTATTTGGGATCTTTCCTGTAATTGGCATTGCATTGCATCTAATATCATATCAGGATTTCTTGTAACATATAAATAATGATGTACTTCAGCACAAGTGGCAAGCGAGCTGGTCTGGCTGAAATTTAAATTTGATTTTTAGCTGGTAATATTTTTTGTTAAATATTTTTGTTTAGTTTACTGATATTCTTCAGCAACACGTAATACTTTTATACATACTTGTTCATTGGATATACCAGCACAAGACCTGCGTTGTACTCTCTTTGTGACTTTGTTTACATAGTACAAAAAGTTATTGATATAATGTGTGGTTCCATTAGCTATGATCATCTGTCTAAGTGAGTAGTAATGCAGGGTTGAACAACAATTAGTGATGAATGAGAACTAGAGATAAAAGACCATTATGTAAATTATGTAAATAATATTTCGAATGTCTCAACTAAGATAAATAATAAAATTTCACTGATCAGTTAATCTTCCGTATTATTGATTTTCTTAAGTAAATTCAACAGAATAAAAAAAATAATATACACAAAATTTTGATATGTCAAGCTTGCTAAAGAATTATATTACACTATCAAGTTGTCACTGAAGCTAACAGAGTCTGTACCATCAGTACTCTCCGTTTTTTTTTCAGTGCAGTGACAAACTCAAAAATATTGACTGTTCTGTATTAATTCTCTCGAGCATGTACTCCAGATTAATGAAGGTACTACTTCTACCCACACTAGCACTACAGTGAACCACCATGAGGTCTGCATTGCTATAAGGGTGAGATCTGCGTACTCGTCTAATGAAATCATTCATTGATATGGCATTAGCTGGAATTGTGTGCTCTGGCCAGCCAAAATAGTGAAATAAAGTGACATTGACAATAGAAGATCCTAGACTACCAGTCTGGAAATAAAATTTAGAATATTCCGTGATTACCATTAAATAAAACGAAAAAAAAAGTCATTAGATTTTACAGTATTCACTATAGCAAGCACAATCTAGCGTGTAGTTGCCTATTTATCTTAATATTTGATTATAAAAAATTAAAAAATGTCAGTTTTTACTCAATATATGTGTTTATTTTATCAGACTAGAGTACGATAATATTAAATAGTTAACACCACCAGGTTTAACGATTATAGTTTTATTGAAAAAAAGAAGCATTGTTGTTGTTGTTTTTTGGTTTTT
>WLWI01002076.1_pt1 | contig 17301 bp, 19 predicted proteins | sample 6701501 | NCBI WGS metagenome assembly WLWI01 (sample SAMN12718690, study PRJNA515312) | sponge metagenome | isolation source: marine sponge | host: Mycale hentscheli | place: New Zealand: South Island, Marlborough, Capsize Point | collected 2014-11-01
TTTACTTTAGCAAGTTTACTTTAGCATTGTAGCTGCCAGCTGTTATCTCCAGATCTAACTCTACCTGGGCTGCTCAGCAGTAAGCAGTAAAGCAGCTAGCTGTGGTAAATTCCTGAGGTATGAGAGCGGCAGGAGAGTTATATGTGGTAGGGCTGGTCCCATTATAGGTGGATATGAGAGAGTAGTAGTAGCAGCAACTATGGTATAAAACAGTTGTGCCATGGCAACATCGGGGTTATGGAATATCACCGCCCTTATCCCTCGGGCTTCGCCCTCAGGATCTGGACATATTCCATAACCCCTCGTTGGCCATGGCATAACTATTACATATATAATCCTTCACACACTATTAGGATATTCTGTGGTTATTCGGTTTCTCTATAGGTGTCCAAATACTTTAGATCCAAACAACAATAGTTTAAGTTCCATTTATATAAACCTGTCAGGCTTGCATTTGATTTACTGACCCTGAGGCATGACACAGAAACCTGAGCACCAAGGTTGTCAATGCAAACCAAATGCTACAATCCTGCCATTTTGATTTTTTTTAGTAGCAGATATATAAATAAACTGCAACAGATTCGTTAAAAAAAGTTCAGCATCTAGACTAAATTCATGTTTAGGTAACAGCTGCTTTAGGTTTGAAGCTGGCTTTGTATTTAGATTGAAAAACTGATGCACATATAAAAAATCTTTTATATAGTACCACACATAAATTATTACATGCACTAAACATCCTTCAAAGTGAATAAGAAAAGAAAAAAAAGAAGCTAAAGCAGGAAAGTTTTTAGTGAGAAGAGACAACTAATGCAGGGAATTTAGCATCACTGTTATATCAAATTGGAAGAATTTAACAAATAAAATTGGAAATTCAAGTCATTAAAACCTCTCAATTATGACTAATTTTACTTTTCTTTTTTCTTATTTTGTTCAGAGGATGCTATTAAAAAATCTTTAAAAAACAAGTGTGGTAGCTTCAGTAGCAGATTACACCTTCCACTGTATTGTAACACACAGCCATCTTTATAACATACAGACAAAACACTTTCATATCTGCTAGTAATGAAGGATACATCACTGGTACAACCCTCGCTCCGGCAGACTCGATGAACTTGACATACGAAGAGGCGATGTAGGATTTCTCAGACTGGTAAACGCCCATAGTGACAATCCCTGACCACACCCACCACACACAAAAAAACATTCCCTTGAAGATTTTATTACAATTACATTATTATTATTATTATTATTATTATTATTATTATTATTATAGCAAATTTCCTCATTCTAACAGCCAATCATCATGTTCATTATATTACCATGGAGCGTTCGACCTCAATTGACCCCTGAAGAGGAATTAGGCAAGAAGTCGAAACGTCTGGTTAAGTTTTAATTAACAATATTGGCTGTTAGAACGAGAAAATTCGTATTATTATAATTTATTTCAGCCGAGAATGACTGAATCATTATTATTATTATTATTATTATTATTATTATTATTATTATTATTATTATTATTATTTATTATTATTACTATTATTATTATTATTTTGGCATGGAAGAGGTGGATTGGAATAGAAAAAAAGGAATAACAAATAGTCTACTTCAATATACAATTATCAATAATAATAACAATAAATAATGATAGTGTCCATAATAATAAAACAACAGTAAACACAACAATAAAATCAATCAATAATACAACAATAACAACAAGAAAACAATAAGCAATGATAACATTAACCATAATAACATTATAATTGGCACGTGAGCCAGCATTAGGGTGGATAATTGAAAACCGGGCATAAACACGCTCACTATTCCTGTTTCGATCCTAAATACATTTTAAAAAGCTAACCCTTAGCCTCTTCTGGCTCTACAGGGCCGAGTAAGTTTTAGTAAAACTGTTTGAATATTTTGTAGCAATGATTTTTTTTTTTTTTTCAAGTAACAAAAAGCTGCGGGAGTGGTTGCTATGGCATGGAAACCCTTTACCAGACTTAAAGCCTATTGCTTATTGTTAATTGGTAATTCAGATAGTTGAATGGCTTAAAAATGTGGTACTGCAGAAGCAAAAAAAAATGAGGTAGAAAATATTTTGTATTAATTAATGGCCAACCGCTATATACTTATACTTCTAGGAATAAAACAAAGCTTGTTTTCAAGAGCTTCTAGTACTTTACCAGTAAAACTATCATCACTCTGGAAAAGGAAAAGGTGAGAAGTGATACTACTGAACATAACAATGCAAGTTTCATGAGCAGGACCTAATTTAAGTAACAACTACCACTGGCTCTATGATTCACTCATTCTCGGCTATAGTGGCAAATTTTCTCCGTCCTAACAACATATGTTTAATTTACTGGCTTGCTCTCCCATTTGTGCTCTAGCCACCACTAATAGTAGTAGTAGTAATACTACTACTACTACTACTACTACTACTACTACTACTACTAATAATAATAATAATATGGCTAATTGAGTTTATATTTATCCATTAGATATTTTCTGAAAGCTAACTTATCTAAACTGAGCTAGATGAAATTATTTCCACAACTGTAAAATCTGAGCCTACATACCTTGAAGTGTGAGTGGGTAAGGGACAGAGGAAGTGAGATGAATGAGAAGCCTCACATGAATGAATGAGAAGCCTCACATGAATGAATGAATGAGTGAGTGAGTGAGTGAGAGAGTACGTGAATGATTAAATGAATTAATAAATAAACAAAAGCTATAATCCAAAATAAAGTTATATACCATAGGTAAGGCAAAAAAGTAGTTGTGTTTATACTGCATCCACTCCTCTCCCCCAACCCCCTCAAATATAGGCGTAAAAACAATGACTTGCTTTACAACTCTTGCTTAAATTAATCATAGATAAATTATTTATTATTTTCTGAGTTGCAGCTAAATTGCCAACTGTGGAATTACTGCTATGGCAACTACCTTTCTGTTTCGTTTCATTGAACAATTAGAGCAGCACTGACTTGACTGTCATTAATGAAACTATTACCTTGACACTTGCCATTCTTAGTATAAAATAAGCCGAGTGCTAGCTTAAAAGCTGTATATTTTTTTGAAAGAATAAAGGCACCCATGAGGGGATTTGAGATTATCACATATCCAATATGTTTATCAGAATTTATTATTGGTTACAGTCATTGAGGGAGTGATTTCCCTGGGCTTCATAAATACATGTAAATGATAACAGCCATTTTTTTTCTTTGCTTCAACAGCCAATATTATTATGTATAATTAAAATTAAAGTCAAAATTGAAACAGAGAAAAAACTTCTATCATTATTATATTTATTTCAGCCAAGAACAACTATACTAGCGACATGTAAATAATAAATAATTAAGTATAAATAAATTGTATAATAGAATGAATAAATAGCCAGCATAATGATAAATAACATGTATAATGCCATAAGTATATGCCTCCCATTCTAGCTAAGTGTATATAGCTATATTACAACAGGCTGCTCTATTGTACTAGATGAAATGATACAAATATACTCAACTAGCTAAGTAACTAACTCACCAATGATAGGCCGCTCATTGACTGCAGTTGCTGCAGTAAAGACTATTAATGTTATCAAAACTTTATACACTGCCATTATTCTGCGGTAGTTTCTCGGAAATTGCCAAAGCTCAGTTAAAAAGTAAGCACGTAGTGCAGACTTGGTAAGGTTTCGCACACTATTTAACCCCACCCCCTAGCTCTGGAGTGCTTATCCAGACTTTGGGTAAAGGGTTTCGTTAGTTATGGAAGAAGAGGAGAAGAAGAAACTAAAAATGCTACAAAGGTGTTGCCCGCAACTCCTAAAGTCAATGAATCCAGAGTCATTGATTCCAGTACTGTATTCTAAAGAACTTTTAAATTCTGACGAATTGGAGAGACTGGATAAGCCGGAAAAAACTACAAAAGATAAGAATACGTACATAGTCCTTGCCATTCCTCGAAAAGGGAGTGGCGCGTTTGATAGATTTATAGAAGCTCTTAGAGAAACTTCTGGTGAAAACCGGGCACATGATGAATTAATAAGGCTCCTCCTCAACCAGGAATCGAAATAAACGTGCACTTCTTTGTGTGTGTGTGTTTCCGTGTAGTTTATAAAATCCAGTTCATTTTTACAAGTTTTTTTTTATGTTGAACCTTTTTACTGCCAAGTGAAATTTAAATATTCATTCCTAATATATGCAACTATCCAGTGTGACCAAATTTAATGAATTTTTAAAAAGGTAATTAGTGAAGCAATAAACTAAATTCATAATAATTATTTGAGCGGTTAGTTGCTAGTGGGCGGAGTCTCAAGTGGCATTGATGGAATCATTTGTCCCTGAGTTCAATGAGTTCTCTCTCGTCATCAGTTTCCTCGTCATAGTTGCTGTTAGTGAAGGTCATGGAGAACCCAGTGTCACTTTCTCTGGACTTCAATGAGGTGGTAGTCATTTCCTCCACATCGCTCCAGGACTTGCCTTCATTGAGATGATCAACATTGTTGTCATAGGTCAAGAAAGACTACAAAAACACAAAAATAAATAAATTAATTAATTTTTTAAAAAAGCTAGCAATTAAACAACTCTAACGAACGAAAAAAAAAACCAGTGATGTGATTCAGCACAAATGGCAAGCAAGCCATTGTGCACAAGTAATTCAGAGTATTTTTCAGCAGCTCCTGACATAAAAGCACTTAACTACTTATATATGGCCGAGTTCTTGAAATTGCGTATGGAAATTCAAGGTCACAATAACCACTCACCGAAACTTTCTGGAACTTGATAAAAACAAGCATTTCTATGGAATTGTCGCACATGTTAGACCCTAAGGTAGAATTTACTTACTAGTAAAAGGAACTGGGAGGAAACCTAAGAAGCTTAAAAAAAAGGCAACTAATATATTTTATTGCTTGTTCCAAAATAATTCTGAGTTACAGCTGTAACACACAGCTCTCTCACACATTGTTCACTGGTTACACCAACACAAAACTTACATTCGTACCCCCACCACTATTTCTAGAAATGAACTTCAGTAAGTATGTAAGACCTAACTGCATCCCGTAGTATTCAGATCATATAAGAAACATCATCCTAATATTCCAAAGAATAAACAATAAATTGCCTTGGACAACGCAGGTAAAGATTGTAAACCAAAAAAATCTGTTTAGGGGATTTTGGGACGGGATTGACCACCAAACAAACACAAAAAGCAAGGGTTAAAGTATAAAAATGACATATATACGTCCACACATATATAAACAAATAAATATCCCTAATTTTTAATTGTGTTACCCCTGATAATGTATCGCTTGCTCACCAATCAAGTGCATAGTGAACTTACTGTCATGGTGCGAACTGAATCCTTTCCAGACTTCTTTCCTTGCACGTGCTTGCCAGTCTTACGCCCTGACATCCCATCACTGAAATAATATGCAAAATGAAGTTAATTAAATATTTATGAAGTTATAAGAAATTAATTTGAGTTAGACACAATTTTTAAATGTTCACAGTGCATAACATACATGACTGAAGAATAACAAAGTATTACTCATTAGATGTATTCTCTCTCTTTCACAGGCTTTTTTTAAAACAATATAGAATTAAAAAAATATTTGGTTGCCACCGGGAATCGAACCCAGGACCGCTTGTATAGCGTACAAGCGGTCCTGGGTTCGGTGGTGGCGACCAAATATTTTTTTAATTCTGTATTGTTTTAAAAAAAAAGCCTGTGAAATAGAGAGAATAGCTACATCTAATGAGTAAAAGAAGGCTGAGAAAGAAATTGTGAAGTATTACTCTTACCCTTGTCTGTCTTTGTAGTAGTGCCTTGAATCTTTATGACCTGAATGTGTTCAAATAATATTCACTCTTGATAACGTTATTGCAGTGTATTTATTGGTGTATACAGACCTGCTGTGTTTCTGTTCCTGTGGCATGTCATAATGAGTAGTACTAAAATGCACAAGCAGATCAGACAGCAAGCACCCAGTGCAGCTCCAAGACCTGCAAGAACAGGAGCTACAGACAAGGAGGAAGAGAATGAGTGTGAGAAAGGAATCAGTAGAGCAGAGGGTATTCATTTGTCTCCTGGTCATTTTTCTTCCAGCACATGCACTCTCAGGGCTTCATACAGAAAACTAATTTAGGAGGGGAAAAACAATTTTCTTAGAGTTTAGAGGGCCAGTGAGAATAAAATACAGACACATCTTGTTGTATAGAGACCCTTGCAGTATATAAAGAAGAAGAAAAAAACGTGCAAGAATAGGCTTATTTCATAAAAGCCTTTTGCCACCACTTGAATGACGCCCTGACTCCATGAAGGATATATATATATATATTTCACATCTTTAGTAGCTTTATTTTTGCTCTAATGTATCAGCGAAACTTGTAGCTATGACCATATCCCTCTCCTGGGTACATTACATGTTCTCCTAGCTCCAGATAGCCATGCATGTAATAAGTGATCTAACCTAAGTTGGAAGGTGCAGATGTGCCACTAGTGCAAGTATCTTCTCCTAGATGGAGTGGAATGCTGGAGGCATTGGCACACGAGAACCCAGCCGGGCAGGATAGACAGCCAGTGGTGCCTGGTTGGATGGCAAATGTGTCTGGAGGACAAGACTAAAAGCCAAAATTAAAAAATATATAATTAGTTATTTATAATTTTCATTTCACTGAAGACTCACCAAGCAAGTGCTAATAGATCTTGCCTCTAAGTCAATCCCATATGTCCCCACAGGGCATGGCTTAGGTGGTATCCTCCAATCGGGACAGCTTCATAATAAATGCAAAATACATACAAGCTATTTCTTTTCTTCTGATTTTTATCCATGGACTCACTAATATCCTTTAGGACAAACCAAGCAGCTTTCTCGATCCAGTGAATAGTAATGGCCAGGAAGACAGGAAATAAATGTGCATACTATGACCAGAAAACAATAACAACAAAAACAACAACAACAATAACAACGTCTTCTACTTTATATACAGCAATCAGAGCGAGCACCAACCCATCTCACTATGTAAATGATTACAATCAGTCAAAATACAACCTCTTGCAGTCAGTCTTGCGAAGGGCAGTTTTAATTGCTAGGTTTACCTGGAGTGTTGCAGTCTATGCAAGGATGTAATGTCAGGTTGTCCAGAGCGGCATACAATGAAGAACCACCAGCATTCACTCTGGCAACAAAGGACACCGTCCGATTGGGAATGATTGCAGCATCTCTCAAATCCACTCTAATAGACTGTTTGTTCCACAAAGACTCTGCAGGACCTTCAGCCTCGATGCTGGACCAAACCACTCCAATTCCTTGGATGACTACCATGAGCTCTGCATTCTGGGCCACGATGAAGCTGAAAGATACTTGGCAGAAACTCTCATTGATGATCGATGATGCAAGAAGGACTTCAGAGTTCCTTGATGAGGAGTATAGATACTCACCTGTAGATGGCATAATTGAGTTTAAATTCACTTAATAGAATATCATGATGTGCGGAATGTATCACTAACCAGTGAACTGGTTTATGTTTGATTGGGAAATGCTGACAACTTTTGCCTCAGAACCCCACACCCACTGACTGCAGTCATCATCTTCGTCACTGAATAAGCATTGGCTTCCAAATGTGCAGTTTTCTGCTGCCTGGATTATCAGAAACTCCACAGTAGCAGCAGTGTCAATGAGTGCAGCAGATGATTTATAATCAGTGTTCATTACTGACACTAGCACCTACAAGAGGGCATAAAGAAGAAGGCATGATAATGAAGTGAGATAAAGAAGAAGGCATTATAATGAAGTGAAATAAAGAAGAAGGCATAATGAGATAGCTGAATGAATACGAGTATTAATAGTCCTTACTTCTAAGTAGCCAATGGAGTTTGGCTCTACGAGGCTTGGTGATATGGAATCAATACTTATGGAGAGATTTCTTCCATCTTCAGACTCAAGAGAAAAACTTGATGTAATGGTGCTTGGGATGACACGAACAATAGAAAAGTTTAGAGCAGCATTGGGACACCCAGACACGCCCACCTAAGAGTCAATGATACACAGACATAGGCAATATTAAATGTATTAAACCTTTTAAGTAAATTTTGTATTCATGTTAGTACCTGAAGAGGCATGCTTTGTGTAGTCCTGAGGAAGACCCTGGTATTATTTGTATATATTAGATTCAAGGTGGGCATGCTTTGCAATCTCCCAAAGTCGCACGGCAGACAGAAAGTCACAGCAATGTCATCCACTGCCACTGATGCATTAGTACCAAATGTAGAGACCACAAACTGGACCGAGTCTTCCACCTTGGCTGTGAAGTACTGGGAAGACAAAGGCAAGGCAGCTGAAGTCCATCCCGATACCAGTCCACTGTCGGTTGTGCTGGACCAGATAAGTTGTCCTGATGAGGTGACCAGGTCCAACCTGGCTGAAGCTCTGTTGGAGATGAAGTAAGAAAACGCAAGAGAGCAGGCATAGCCAGCACGAGGTAAGGTGGCAATGATACTTTCTCTGCCAGCAACCGTTTCTCCAAACAGATAATGACCTATTGTATATATGAGAATAAAAGATTTATTTACAAAAGAACTGTTAATTTGTTTAGGCAAACCTAATAAACAGAATATTTAAATATTGAAGTAAAAGTTTGTTTTTTTTAATACAAAATAACTTTTTTTCCAAAGATACCTTGACTTGTAGCACTTGTCGCATCAACAGAAGGCAGAGGGGCAGTAGAGTCAAATGCTACTGTGATTGAATCTGGCAGCGTTTGCCATGGACAGTCTCTAGTCCCTCCAAGCTCAAAGTCACACATGGAAAAGTCAGTGGAACCAACAAATACTAGAAATATTAGACAATGCGCATTATAACTTTTTAATTCTTAGATTAGTTGCCTTTCAATTCTTGATAAAAAACTATAATATTTATAATGAGTAATACTAAAAAGATAAGGGTATCGGCTGTTTCCTATATGGTGTCATAGTTACTAACTAATAAATAATTATACTTTATCCATTGAATTAAATCATAGGACATTTAGGCAACTATTAGTTGTAACTATGTTAAAAAAAATTATTGACAAAATTATAATATTAACATGAAATCAATCTATGTAGCTAGTTAGTTAGTTCGCTATGCATCTCACCATTGTGGGTTAAAGCTGGACTTTGTCCCAGGGAGTTTATGGCTACAGCTCTAGCAATGTAGCTGAAGCCGCTAGGCACTGGATGTGTGATCACATGACTCGCCCCCACACTCCTGTGATAGACCAGATCAGGCTGGGCGGGGACTATTGCCGACGGTCGCATGTTGTGAAGGCTCAAGTGAATGGCAAATTCCATAATATCAGAACCACCATCGTACTCAAGTTGCCACTCCAGCAGGACTGAGTTATTGGGAAAGACACTTGATCTAAAAGAAGACATCTGTGGAACTGGAATGAAAATGAGGAGAATGGGAATCAGCAATAATCTCATTTGATGATTCAGTCATTTGACTGATATAATACTACTAAAGCAAAATCAAAATTATATATTTGCAATGTCAGTTACATTTTAGCTAAAAATACTGCACTAAGTAATTATAATTTAGCCATGATATTTAAATTTCATGTGACAGCTGTGTGTTACTTGAATTAGAATACAAAATAGATTTTCAAGGAGCTTACCACTAGCATTTGTATGAACCATAACAGCCTGTGAAGGAGTCGCTCCAGCCACATTAACAGCCAATACTCGCATCTGGTACAGGGTCCCAGGGTGAAGAGTCGTCAGCCTTGCCGTAGTGACTCCCACTGGAAGCTGTGAAGTGAAATTTACAAAACCTCCTTCACTACCTGTGTCTCTCCCCTGAACAATGTAGCCATTGGTGGGCTGAGATAGTCTTCCCCCCACTGGGTCAGAGGCCCTGACTGGCATATCCCATGATAATGTCACTATCCTCTGGTACGGTCCATCGACAACCTGCACGTTTGTGGGCGGATTTGGACGATCGAGGACGGTGACGAGGAACGGAAGAACATTGGACCCACATTGGTTGGTGACATTGTAGTAGTAGAATCCTCCATCTGTAGTGTTGACATTCTCTATTGTGAGACTGGTGTTTGTGACCAAGTAGTGAGGGTCTCCTTGACCTACTATCAGGGACTGCTTGTTCCTTTCCCATTTAAACCCTCGGGCTTCTGGGTTGGATTTGTAGGAAGCAGAGAGAGTCAAGTTGGATGAAACTGGGGCCACTAGCTGGGCAGGTAGGGTCGAGTTCAATATGGGAAAACCTTTAGGGGTGGGATGGGCACAAAAAAACGAATAATAGCATAGATGCACAGATAAATAAGGTGAATGATAACTTAGAATTAAAAGTAGCTACGTAGTATATGTATATATATATATATACACCATTACTTGAACCTCTTGCTATAATCAGAATATCGGAGTCAAAAATACAATGCCTATGCTTTTCCAATAATTCTTATTGTCAATGTGCAAACATGGACTGCTAAGAGATAGCTAGTGCACTAATATACTTACTATAATCAATAATTTTAATGCTAAGTATTAATGTAAATCATGTGGAATGATTAATACAACTTAATTAGCATGTATCAAATAGTTTCCTGAGAAATAAAAAATATCAATAGTTCTCAAAAAACAAAAAACAAAAATAACAACAACAACAACAACAAAACAATAACTCAGAAATTTGAGTTTTTAGTTGGTGCATAGTTTCTCCTCATTATCAGGTATGGAGAGTGATAAACTCAACATGGTTGCATTTTACTCCTTACCAAATCCTGATTCAGTACAGTCGACTAGCGATGTTGCAATGACGTTGACAATAACAGTGGCAGTAGCAGACAGAGAGGGATTGCCCCTGTCATTAGCGGTGATTATTAAATGGTAGGTGTGGGGGTTGATGGGAGATTTCCTGACTATCACTTCACCAAAACCTGCTCCTGAAAGTGTGAAATAGCCGTCCTCATTCCCTCTCGTTATGCTGTAATCTATGATGCCGTCAGAACCACTGTCTCCATCCTCTGCTGCTACTACTGCTACATAGCCCCTCCTCTGCAGGTTATCTGGTATGGTGACCTCAATACTAATGATATATATATGTGTATATATATAATACTTATTACACTCTAGTCAGCATACAATATAAGGAGGTATTCAAGAGCATGTGTTAGCATTTTCAGGAGATGAAAGCAAGTGAAAATACAAGCATGAGGTGAAATGTCACCCCCATACTGTTCAGTCATTTTCGGCTGAAATAATTGTAATAATAGCAAATTTTCTCGTTCTAACAGCTAATGTTATGTTAATTAAAACATGTTTTAATTTGACGTAATATTGGATGTTAGAACAAGAAAATTTGCTATCATCCCCGTATCGTACGATGGGTGTAATATATGCTATGTACATTGAATATTTTTCCAAAACAGTAAAATGGGTTGTGCTTCAAAGTTCATCATTCAGAGGTAATTTCACTGTACATCTAAACATACAGCTGTCTAGAACTATGTACGGGCACATTGGAGCATTCTTCAATATGGGAAAATAATTAATGCTTGTGTGATGCAGAAGTATTCGAGGAAAATATCCCATGTACAATATATATATATATATATATATATATATATATATATATATATATATTTATCTGTCTATCAGGGCACATGTTCAGATTGTAGAGGACAATCACAACATCGATAAGAGTTCTATGGGGTGATTTGTTCTCACCTAATTGCTTCATTTGTGCTAGAGATTCACAGTTGTTTTTTTTTGTTTTTTTTAAAGAACAAAACACTCAGCAGAAAAGATTATATTATTTTAATTACTATTGGGCTAAAAAAAGGGGGGGGGCTTTATTTCTAATATACTGAGTGAAGAATATAATAATCAGATAAAATAATTTTACATACTTTATTTATGTTCATTTGGTCACCTCATGGGCAATTATGTGAATGATTCATACATTTAATGTGGGCACAACTTTGGATCATTAAAGGTAGAAGTGTTTGGATTAATGATATTGTACTGGAGAAACTCTGTGGTACCCCATTTTAAGGTATATCTTACTTATTCTGGACGAAGACAGGTGGGAACTCATTGACTGGCAAGATGTTAATTCTAACAGTAGCGGACGAACTCAAGGTTGGATTCATACTGTCCACTGCGACCAGCTCTAAGTTCCTTTGCTGTTCCACTTCATAATTGAACTCAATCAGAACGAGTATGGCATACGTAGAAAAGGGAGGAGATTCATCGCTACTGGGGCTTTCAGTGACTCTAAATAATTGATGATCACCCGTTGAATTATTCGTTGTGACCACAGGCAGGATTGCTCTAGTCTGACCGTTAGGGTCAATAGTCCTGATTGGCCCGAGGGTCATACCCCTAAATGTATTTTCCGAAAGATCAAACTCGTAATATGGAAATTCAAAAATGGGCGGAGACGGGGCTATAATAAGATGGGTCGTGATATATATGACACCTCCAATGTCATCGGTAACGGGAATGGAAATATAAGGAATGGAATTATTCAAAACAATCTGAGGCAGTGTGCTATTAAGAGACACTCGGCCAGCTATTTGCAAGATCAGAGTGTGTCCATGATTATCAACAGTCCTGATGCTGATATCTTGGGCAAGGATGCTCGGGAAAGTCTCTACCTGACCGACATTCAGGTTTTGACCGAGCTGGGAAGTGGATGTCACCTGGTAGCTGAACGGCATGGTGACATCAATGGTGATTGATTCTGCTGACATCTTGGAGATGGTCGGTGGCTGAGTGAATGAGATGATGATGCTCTCTCTGTGGGCATCTTGGTCTTGACTGTAATTGGAATTTACGATATGGACGCTCACCTAGAAGACAGACATTAAGCTACATCAATGATGATTGAAAAATGATAAAAACAACAAACAACAACACAACAACAACTTCTTTGTTTCAGGATCATTGACTAGTTATTACATTAACTAACATTTATGTATCCACTTATACCGCTGGCGTTCAGGTTAGGTCCTGTGCCATCCACTACCAATAGCCCGGTGGAGCGATCAATGGAGAATACTGGAGATAAACTTGATGGATTGACTGGAAATTAAGCATCAAACAACGAGTAATCAAAAGGAAGCAGAAATAGCAATGCTGTTTAAAATGAGATATCATTAATTGCCCGCTGGATGATTCTATTTTGCTGACATGGTTGATGGTAAAACAAGTATTAAGAATTTTGGATCGTTACAAATGGAAAAACCAAAACCAAAACTACAAGAAAGTAACAAATGCAGTAATTAAGCAAAATAGCATGAAAACAAAGAAACTTGCACTACAATGAATACCTCAATCCGTATTTACCTGCTTCTATTATGAAGGCTAGTGTTTCGTTTGGACAAGCTGGAGATGTTGCATTGAATTGGAATGTCACTGACTGCCTCAGCGTTACATTAATCTCCTCAGGTCCTCCCACAATTATTGCCCCAGGTTCCATTAGGCCGTCATAATCACACGGCAGGCAAAAGGTCAACGTCACGTCGTCCAGTGCCAGAAATATGTCAGTCCCACCCACCACTTCTGCCTCACCGATAAAGGTTCCTGTGACCATAAAATACATCTGCTGCTGCTGCTGCTCGGAGCTGACGGGCTGGGTGACAGTATAGTTGTAAGCTGCAGACTGCCACATGCTGGCATTCGAGGTAGACTCCATGTAGCTATAGACATCGTCACTACCGCTATTGAACCTGACCACAGTGAGGTCCAAAGGTCCACGGGCATAGTATGAGAACGAGATCCCGCATACGTACTGGTGTGAAGCCAGGACCAGTACATTCTCTGATGAAATGCTTGAGTTGGTATAGAAGAAAACGTAGTGACCTGCAGTGGATGCAATGTGTGTATGTGTATGTACGTGTTGTGGGTGATGTCACATTTTGTACTTGCTTTGACTTGCACATCAGTAGATAATCATGATTGAGATCAGCTAAAAGTGGGTGGAATCTTGTGCTACCTTAATCTGCAAATGAATGCACTGAGTGAAAGGTGTCAGTCATCTTTAAGTGCACAGTCTCAAATCCTATAATTCATTAAAATGAATTGGACTTACATTGGACAGATTTAGTTTTATATATCTAGCTCATTATTGATGGAATGAATGAACAATATTCAAAAGTTATAAAAAAAATTAATTATATTAATAGGTATTGCTATTGAACTATATTCACATGTGTACTGGCCTAGGGAGTTGAAATTCACAGCATGGACCAAGCGGCTGTCATATACATTATCCCCCCCCCCCCCCCATTCTGAGCTTGGAACATTTCTCTTCATAATTTGAAACTTTCACTAACCAAATAACTACTAGCTATAGCTAATAATTAAAATCAAACAAAATAACTAACAAAATTTTTTCTACCTGCTGAAGTTCCAGGATTTACATCTCGAGAAGGCCCCAAGCTCCTTCCACCTCTGCCAGCCTGAGTGATGCCTGAGAAGCTTGCAGAGGAGGGCGCTGGTACGCTCCAACCGCACGCACCTCCGGGAGGCTCGAAGGTGCACGTACGGCTGCGCACGACATCTTCAGTACCTGTACGCGGGAGGGAGGGGCTGATGGCAGCTCGCGCACCTTTAGTTTGAGCAAGTAATTAGAACTTACTTGAAGCAGATGATATTATAGTAAGGTAAATCAGTAGAAAAATGGACATGTCTATAAAGATTTCCACCAATCCTAAGCAAACGCCTTCCCTAGAATACGAGGAACGAACAGCGGGACACGCCACCCAAAAAAATAACTGAAACCCTTTACCCATTGAACTTATAGTAGTAGCGGTAGTTACCCACATATTCACGTAAAAGGGGTGGAGTAGCTAATTACATGAATTTATAAACCTGCTTTTTTTGGTACCCTTCTTCTATAGTTAGTTTCGCAGCATCGTTTTCAAAATGTCCTCCGACGGTAGCGATGATGATGACATGCCCGGTCTAGAGTCCGTGTCAGGTTCGGAGGTAAGTTTGGGTGAAGCGTATTACTGGTGTAGATTGAAACGTCCTAGCTAACTCCTCTTTCCGTTCGTTTGGCGTCGTTGGTCTTTTTGTAGGTATTGGAAGAGACGGACGATGAAGTTACGCATGACGATGCCATTGACTCTAGGAACTGTAAGTGACTGACTGGTTGTTTGGTTTAAAGCAGATATTACTCCTTCAATTTTTCAAATTCAGTCGTTGGCAGAATAATTATAGTTAATTAGCTACAGCAATGCTGACAACACCTAATTCAATAAATATAGTGGTTGTCCATATAGAGATATACTATTGTTAGGAAGTTTGTAAAATATTGGTAGTATTGACTCGATAGTTAAAATACAATTCTTTGCTTTCAGCTAGGACTGCTCGGGATTGGTTCATGTTTGACCGGACTAATCTTTTAGAGCACACTGAGGTTGTTGGCATATATGTTCTGTGCCCTATTCTGTACGGACACGCCCACCAGTCTGATCGCTGGCTGAGCTGGTGCACTGAAGTGGGAATTTTATCTGAAGATAGGTGAGTATTTATTGGAGTATGTCAAACTCGTTGGAAGGCAATAGACAGTGGGAAAGGAAGTTTTTGTTACTGTCGATGTTGACAATGTTAGTTCTATGAGGAGGAAAACTAAGTCTCTGTGAGGTTGTATCATTTTCAGTGAGTGAGGTCAGCTTTATGACTCTTGTCGATTGGAGTGGGACTTACTAGAATATAATGCATAGTTTGAAGGTATGCACGAGGAATGGAATTTTAAGGTGCTAGAACTTAAACCATTTGCACCTCCAATGTGAGATTTTCTTTTCCTCTTTGTTTTATCGCGTCAATATGCAGTGGTAAAAGAAGTCTTTATTGTATACATAATTGTAATAATTTGGGTGGAGGAGAGTTAGGGGGTGGGAGATGGGAGGCTTGTGGATGTTGTGGTTGTACTTGTATATTTATACTTGACTCAGCAGGTAAGTGTTAATGACTGACAATGGGTGCATGACCTTGTCTGTCCAGGCAGAACTAAAGGAACACAACATTAGATAGGCAGTTTGTCCTGGTTGTGGTGGGAAGTGTAGTGGCCCAGTGTCTGAAGTAGTAAGTCTGTTTCGCACTAAAACTAGTGTGGTTTGGAATGGCAGTGTTGAGGTTAGTCTTTAAATTATGTGTGGTAAAAAGGTCAATTTAAAAAAGCCAGTGTGAATGGGCATGTGTTCACTGTTCAGTGGCAATAGAACAATATATTTGCTGCTGTTGTGGTTTGGACATTCAATCTGTTTGACTGCTCCTTCTATTGGTTGCTTTTTTTGTTATTGTTTTAAATTGGATCCAGTTTTTACTGCAGCATAGTTAAGCTGCTGTCAGTTGCAGCTGTTCAGTAAGCCTTTTAGTTTCGTTTGGTGGAAACAAGTCTTCTCTTCTGGTAGAGAGCTTACTGTGGGACATTGAGAACTGTTCAGGGGAGTAGAGGTGTGTGTGTGTGGGGGGGGGGGGGGGGGGGGGTGGGGGGGGGGGAGTGGGGAGGGGGGGGGGGGTGGGGGGGGGGGGGGGGGATCTGTGGGTGAGAAGTGACTGGGTAAGGGGTAGTGATGGTAGTACAGGTATTTCTGATTCCTATGACATGATGATTCTGGAACACTTTAGCCTTCTCCCCATCCTCCCATCATAAGGTCATGCATGACTCTTCTTTCATGAGATGGCCTGCTCATCTCAACAAAGTCTTTATCCTCTCCCTCCTCCTTCCCTCCCAAATAGAGTAGATGAACAATCATTTGGAATAGACCATTCTATGAAAGACTAGCAAATGGATTTTTGTAGAGTGGCAGCTGCTTTAGATATTCCAGGTTGTTGTGAGAAGGGCTTAAGGTTGCCATCATTGAGGAGGCGGCATTGGGAAACATGTGCTTTTGCCATATATGGAAGTGAGGCCCAACCTAAATATAGAACTATTGGTTAGCTTGCAATGTCATTTGGGCGGGTGGTATTTGTGGTAGGCAATCCAGGCTGTTGCTATGGCTATTAATATACTAGAATTTGGGTTTTGGCTATTTGTCACTAATGACTGAGTGATTTATAAGTAACTGTGGCCAAGCAACTGGGCATGTCAGTAATGGGGATGTGTTGCACATGTGTGCATGATGTGTGTGCAGTTTTAATTGAATGTTTGTGTGTTATGAATAACATTGACTACTGTTAGCCCCCCTGCCCCCCCCCCCCCCCCCCCCCACTCATGTTCCTCCCGATATCTACGCATTCCATCGCTACTATTGTAATTCCGCCTACCTCGGTTCTACTAAAGGCCAG
>WLWI01002077.1_pt1 | contig 17294 bp, 10 predicted proteins | sample 6701501 | NCBI WGS metagenome assembly WLWI01 (sample SAMN12718690, study PRJNA515312) | sponge metagenome | isolation source: marine sponge | host: Mycale hentscheli | place: New Zealand: South Island, Marlborough, Capsize Point | collected 2014-11-01
CCAGCAATAAAGTTGACCATCCTGTACCACATGCAATCAGTATAAGGATCACCTTTACATGAGAAAGAGGATATGTCAGCTGAATATATTCTGGAACAGGGTCATCAAAACAGTAAATTAACAGAGTTATCTATTTACAACTAGAGCAAATGACAGAGAAGGATGAAAAACTGATAAGTGTGGCCAGATATAGATAGGGTTTGACTTGATTTGTTTGGAAGTGCAACAAGTATAGCTTAATGTTCGATAAGGATAAAAAATAATAGGAGAAAGAGTAAAGAAATTTTTTTCCACTCAAATGAGTCATCTATCCCATTGTGATGCCTAATGTATACATATATGAATATATATATGTATCTGTATATGTATGTTAAGCATACATATATAGCCATATATATTATATATATATACATACAGCAGAATGTCAGTTATCCGAACACGTTGCCAAGAGGTGTTCGGATAACTGAAACGTTCAAATAAATGAACACCAATAATTGTATTATAAAAACACTAATAAAGAAGAGGTGTGGTCAAACAATTTTTTTTGTGTCTGCACATGCCACTACTAAATTAGGATGTTCGGTTAACCGAAGTGTTCGGATAATTGAAGTTTGGATAACTGAAATTCTACTGTAAAAAGGGTCTATAAAAGGGCAAGTTTTCGCAGGCTTCTCTAAAATATAATAATGGATGGGAAAATGCACATCTTTATGCATCACATTTCGCACTTGGGTTAAAAAAAAAATACTTACGTGAGATACAGCAAGTACTAATGTACATATTTTGGTTAGTATGTACATCTTACTAGTAGCATACAAGCATTCCTTTTGTGTACAGCAATTATACACTTAACATGCAGTACTTAAATAGAATAGTTAACTGTCACAAAGGACTTTTGTAGTCTTTAAACAGACGCAAACTACAACTACATTGTATATTCCTTTCAACGAACTTACTGCAAACACCGCCATTGAGTTGGAAACGATTTTGACAGATCATAAAGCAAGTTCTTCCATCTCCTTCAAAATTGCCTTTACACGTGCAATTGTATCCTCCCTCAGTATTGGAACATGTTGCATTAGGATGACAAGGGTTACTAGCACATTCATCTGTATCTGTACATAAGCAGAAACATGCTGTAGAGTTTCTGTTACTGTATAATGTATGTATAATTCTTACCATTGCAGTTTCGTCCATTGTCGTCAAGTATGTATCCATCATTACAGGTACAAAAAAATGATGGAATTGTGTTCACACATGTATGTTCACATCCTCCATTATCAATCACACATTCATTAAAATCTAAAATAAACAGTTATATACAGTGTATACACAATTTATATATTCATATTATATTATATCCATAATTAGCCCGACATTTATTGATACCTATGCAAGTAACTCCAGCATCCATTGAATGATCGCAGAAGTGGATACCCCAAGGTGGTCGAGCACAATCTAGCAGAGTGGCACTCTCTGGTCTACAACTAAAATTTTCCAAAAATATAGGACCAGACCCCTGGCCAAAAACGGGTTGACGATGAACTTTGGTACCTACAAAAAAAAAGTCATTGAAGTGCTTTTTTTTTTTTTTTTGTGTGTGTGTGTGTGTGTGTGTATGTGTGTGTGTGTGTGTGTGTATGTGTGTGTGTGTGTGTGTGTGCATGAACGTATTTATGTATGCATGCATTTATAAATGTTCTATATTTAAACACTACATGCACCTGATTTTCAACCTACTGTATTTTTTTACTTGTAATTTAAACTTAGATGTGCCTCATTCCTCACAAAATCAACTACTGTGCTGTGTACATGTCCATGCATGTGGCATGAATATAAAAAATTACCATTAGTTGTGTAATTGAGTTGATGACAAATAACAGCTGCAACATCTTGATCAAATTGCCTATTACACACTGTCCCCCAAGCTCCATTGAAGCATATTTCCACACGACCTTCAAGACTATTACTTCCATTGACAAGTCTGACATCACCAGTGGAGCAGTTGCTTCCTTCCAGTGAAATACTCTGACACACAACACCTGCATCTGTCTGCTGTTCAGGACAAAATAGGTTTGATATGGAAGGACATTCAACCAGAGATTGTTCTGAACCCGAACAATTGACGTTTGAAAGCACTGTCATCAATGAACTTTCCAAATAGAATCGTCTATCTATTGGCAGAGCTCCTACATTACACATAAAGGTATAATTGTATCTAAACAAAGCCATGCCTATAAAACCATTGTATGTATATACATTATGTTCACAACAGATGAACAAACATATTCACACACACAAAAGCACACTGCTGAACTTTACCATAAGAAGAGAATCCTAACTGTTGGCAAACAACAGAAGAATCTTGGCCATTCCAAGAATCATCACAAACAGTGCCAAAGATATCATTCTGACAAACTTCCACCCGTCCACGAGAAATCTCGTCTTTAATAAAATCTTGTGGAGGTTGCAGAGTCCTCAGCATGACTTCATTACCAAGTCGTACACTTCCTTCCACACAGGTTACTATTATAATAGTTACAACACAATACATATACATAATACATATATTTACCAACTTCTATTCACTCTAACAGAGCACCCGTGGACTTACTCCCACACATAACAGCTGCATCTTCACTATGATCACAGTTGTGCACTCCGACAGCATTATGGTCACATTCTAGCAAATTCCTTTCAGTTCCATCGCAAACAACATTATCCAGAAGTATTGCTCCAGTTCCCACACTGTATTTATTATCCCGTCCTCTTATAGAAGCACCTTGTGAAGCTTATAAATACAGGTACGTCAATGTAATTATGTAATTACTTAAACTTAGCTCTTACCATTAAACATTGAACATACTACAGCAGCGGCCATTTCATTCCACAGGTCATCACAAACAGTGCCATATGATCCATTATAGCAAACTTCTACTCTACCTTCAGCACCAAGCGAACGAATACTTCCATTCATTAATCTCACATTCCCATTCACACAATCTATAGCATTAATACATGATTGTACATACACATTGCTACCACAATAAGAGTGTTATTATATGTACCACAATGGGTCCCATTTCCAATATATCCATGGTGACACTGGCATTCAAAGCTTCCAACAGTATCAATGCAATCTGCATTGACATCACAGTCGTGGGAGGAGACGTTGCACTCGTTAATGTCTACAAATTAACAAAAATCTGTTTAAATAAAAATCTCTACAACATTTTCCTTGTTGACACCATTACACTACATCCTACTACCTTGCTGACATGCTGTATATTCCCACACAAATATGTTTGGAATGAAAAAAAAAGAAGGTTAATTCACAAGGTGACAGAGTGAACTAAAGATAACTGGGATGCAGAGAATATCACACTTTAATGTCACATGACATAAATTATTTCATTGGCATGTGTGTTCATTTCACCGTAACATAAATAAAACAACTTATATAAAATCACACATTCAGATTTCCATTATGCTCAGGTGAATTAGAGCCGAAATTGACTGCCAAATCAATTGTGATGTAACCAATGACCATAAACCATCTATACAAGAATTACCAATGACAATTGATAGAGACCCTATAATAGATGTCATATTTCTCTTTATTGTGGCAAAAAGTTTTAATTACTAAAATTCAGCCAACTTAAAATATAATTATTTGTATGAGTAATAGCACGGTAACCATGCTATTGATCCCTAATAGCACAGGTTACCCATGCTATCACTCGCTAATAGTAGGCCAGCTTTTAAAAAGTCATTTGCAATTGTAACTACACTGTATCGTTCAATTTCCTTATTTCAGGATTAGCTTCCGCTGGAACTTCGTTTTCAACGTACGGCTCCTCCTAATCTGTTGAAAAACATTCCATCTAATACGGGTAGAGCTTCTGTGGTAAAGAATGACATTGTCTCGAACTAGAAAATACTCGAACTGTACATTTCCAAGGTTAACGCTGCACGCGTGTGCACTTACCCATACTATTTCACTTAGCTACCGTGGTATTTCACTTAGTTACCGAGGTATTTTAATAGTTTCCACTCAGTTACCAAGGTATTTCAATTAGTTATGCGCTATTTCACTTTCGCCATGTTATTTCAATTGAACAGCGATTTTTCCCATACATTTTTTTAATGGGCAGCTTATGCGCCATACTATTATACCTAAAACACTTTGAAGTGTTATAATAATCATTTCAAATGCTAAAAAACAAAAAAAAAAACAAAAGCAAACACACAAAAAAACAAAAAACAAAAAAAACACTGAAGTTTTTTTGGGAACCGTATCATTGATATTTAATCTATAACACACAATTGAAAAGGTTTTAAAAAAATCTTTTGGAAATTAATTAGCCAAGATAATTATTAATCTCAAAAAATAGAAAACCATATACTTTACAAGCTACAATACACATTACACAAATACTACAAACAACATCAACGGCAACAAAATAACTAGTTACTTACTAGTGCAAAGTCTAAATTCATCCTCCTTGTAGCCTGAATTGCAGTCACACTGATAAGAACCAACAGTGTTGACACAGTGGGAATTATTTGAACAAAATGAGAGATTAGAAATACACTCATCGATGTCTAAAAATACGTCAACAAAAATTAAAAAAATAAATAAAGCCAGATACTATCAATTTCTTGAGGAAGTTCTTACCTTTACATGAGAATTTATCAGAATCTAAGATATAACCAGTCTTACAACTACAGTAGAAGCTTCCAATAGTATTGTTGCATAATTGTGTGCAGTTATCAGAATTCAAAACACATTCATCAACGTCTAATAAGCACAAGCAACAAGATCACAGTAATTGTCTAATCAAATAAAAACTGACTCACCTTGGCAATTAAATCCATCCCCATTAAATCCAGAATTACAAGAACATTCATAGCTACCAATTTGATCTTCACACGTGGCATTAAGATGGCATGTCATGTTATCTATGCACTCATCAATATCTATAGAAAAACAACAACAAAAAACAACAACAACAACAACTGTAAACGAAAGAAAAAAATGCAGGTGGAATACACTTCCAATTAAAATCATATTCTGTCTTCGGATCTAAATTACAGGGTAAGTGAGCGGGACAGAGAAAACATTCAGGAAAAAATAATTGTGCTAGTTTCAATTGTCCATTATATGTACATGTATGTATAATGTATACTGGACTGAAATATGTACTGTACAAATACCATATCTGTATGTCTACAGATCATATCATACATGCTCTAACAGTCAGCAAAGCATATAATACAGTCTAGTAGACTATTAGAATACACCTTGGCTGGACACAAGTTATTGTAGCGGACTAACTAGGAGAAAGCTGTGATTGTTTCTCACGGCCTCGGGTAAGCAAGGGAATAACTCCTGTCATATAGCTAGAAAATAAGCTTTAAAAGTAAGCAAATAATCACTACAGCTCCACTGTAACTGTCAACTTGACAAAGAGCACTATTGTACAGCTGTTTTTGTAGGACAAAAAAAGTGGTTGAATTGTTCCCTAAACAATACAGCCATAGTATGTTCATATTTCTTACAAATAAAACCGGTTAACTCCAGTAAATGTTGGACTGTACTGCAGCAGTTCACTATGAGAAAACTGGCTCATTATTTTTGTCATATACATATATACTGTACAATACAATGTATGCTATATATACATACAGTATCATACATTGTAGTTTCAAATTCTACATTCCTGATTCTCTTGCTAATAACTTACTTGAACAATTCATTCCATCACCAATGAATCCGTCCATGCAATTGCAATCGAATCCACCAATATTGTTAGAACAGTTTGCATACCTGTGGCAATTGTGTGACCTCAGCTCACACTCATTATTATCTACAATGTACAAACATAAAATACATAAAACAAAATCAAATTCAGCAATGATAAAAGTTTAAATTATAGTTAATTGTCAATCCTCTGTGTTAGTAATGAATTGGAAACATCATAAATTGATTTTTAGTAACTTATAACTGAAAGAGACAAATATCAGAAATAACCACAAAACAACAATCACAGACCTTACAAAGCAGTCCTCGACTAAAAGAATGAATACGAAAAAACAAAACATTTGTTATGAATGAAAGTATTTGTAGTTTCCTCACAACAATAACAGTACACACTTAAATTAGGCCGTCTACACTCAACTTCCTATCCTACTAAACATTAATACAGATGAAAAGTAGGATAACATTTAGCAATGAATGAAGATTGTGAGATTCCTTTTCATCAAGTCTAAAATACATGTAACCTCTAGCTACTCCAATACAATATTACTAGCGATTAATGGTAGGTTATTTTAGTTCAGGTTCCTTCCCTTCTCCTTTCAGCTAAAAAAATTAATTTGAAAAATAAGATTACATACACAGCCTACTAGAGGTAACAAACAAGAATACATACTGTAAATTCTGTACAGGTGCATTTACTTTAATGTCACATTAATGTTGGCTAACTGGAAATTTTGTAAGGTGTATTAACTTCAAGTCCCCAATGATAGTAGCTAACTGGAAATTCTGTAAGGTGCATTCAACGTCACAGTCATGGAATGTAGCTACCCTCAATAGCTTTTGTACTGGTATGCATACCTTAAAGAACTAAACATAAAAAGGAAAAAAAAGAAAGAAAAAAATACAGGTGCTACAGTAGTATAAATTATCCCAAAGTACATCTAAATATAACATGCTGAATATGATGGAAGACTCTTATCTATCAATATTGAAAGTGACTCTGGCAAAAAAGTATACTATTGAGGCATCTTCTAACTATTGTAAGAGAGCAGAGAGTTGGCAAAATGGTAATTGTGATCATATATAAATAATGATTACCTGTGCAGTCTAAGCCATTTCCAGAAAATCCAGATATACATTCACAACGAAAACTTCCTGCCGTATTGTCACAAGTGGCATTGTGATGGCAATTATCAGTCCCCAAATCACACTCATCAATATCTAAACAAATAATTGATACTGTTGTAAATTAATAAATAGTGCCAAAGATGTAATAAATAACTTTCAGAAACTGATTTTCCTATAACCTAGAGAAGGAACTGTTAAAGTATTATTGAGCAAGCGAGTAACTGATTGTTAGGGGTATTTGTGAAAAATTGGGTGCTGTAGTACACACATATGCATGAACAAATAGTATGTGGATTCTTTTCAGAATGTGGGCACCACTTTTTTTTATCCCACTTCCCCATTACAAAAAAACAACAAAAAAAACAACAACAAACAAACAACCCAAAAAACTCATTGCTGTTTGATTCTTTCGAAAAGTTATTACTCACACTTTTAGCACCAACAAAAGGTTCCTATGGCTTACCAGAATTTATCACAAAACATGACCTGTTGTAATGGCTAAAAACTGTTCTCAAGTACTACTGATACTTCCAAGAACAGAATAGAGTCATAATGAATGGACTGTCTGTCACTTCAAATATTAAGGTAAGAAAGCTGCTGCATACTGACCATCCATGACAAGTTATTTACAAGTTGAAAGCTACCATAACTATGGTAACCTACATGTGTTCCTTGCTTCTGTATATCCTGTTTATTGTAAAGCTACATACGCCAACTTCCTCAATGTATGCTTCAGCATAGCATGCTTGATGTACATTATGTGCTCAAGCACACCACAAGTTCTGATATTATATATCAAACAAAGTACCAAAGACTTGATTGTGAGAATTGTCAAGTAATGCTAAATAAGCTAAGACAAGAAAATTCATAGCTTGTGATGAGTGTGCACTAGAAAATTTGGTATCTTATTCTATCTCCAACTACCACTTCACCTGCACATACATACATAATATTATAATACTAGTGGTGTGCTTGAGCACAAATGGCGAGCGAGCCTTAAACCACACTATTGTTAAACGATTGATTCTAATTACTAACACTCAAGCTACTAAAATAAAGTCAAGTTTTTAAATTACGTATATACGGTAAAGGGGATTCAATGCCATAGTAACCGCTCCCCGCAACTGTTTGAATTGAAAAAGAAGCAAACAAAATCAAGTCACGTTATTTAAACTTTTCTCTGTGTAGTAGTTGTAACGCACAATACTTTCACACAACTGAACATTCCTACACAAGACTTACCTTGATGTTAGTCTAGTGGACAATGAATTTTCAAGTAAATACTGCTGCATAGTGCTTATAACTGTGACAAATAGCGTATTAACTTACCACCGCCACTAACTCGAATAGAAATGGAGCTCCCATAAGTTTTTGAGTTTTAACTGCACCCGCAAAAGAATTCAAAGCGGTAAACAATTCAATTTCTAGGGTGATACGGGTAATGATCGCTAAACCGGAGGATTCTGTTTAGTGAAGTTTGGGACGGGGTCGAACACGGAGCAAACACTTATGCGAGGGTCAAAGTACAAAATGACATACGTACGTCCAAACATATATATAAACAAACAAACATCCCCTATTTTCAAATTGTGTTACCCCTGAGAGTGTCTTGCTCGCTCCGCTCTCTCGCCAATTACTCAATACTGTAAAACGTTTTGAAGAGGAAAAAGTAAAATACTCTAAAGTCAAAGAAATTCTTATAATATTAGGAAAAAGAAGAAATTCATTTAGACAATACAGCAGGTTATAGAGGTCAAGTCCAAGAAGCATTGTGATGTATTCAAAAGGCTAAGTCCAGTGGAAACATGAGTATGAGGTACATACTTGTTGTTCATACATACTTAAAGCAAAACTGCGCATGTGCTGAATTTTAAGGTATTAAGTAAGAACTTTATGATGTGTGCCAGGAGATGTTAGTGACTCTGAAGAAAGAAAGGGAGAGAGGAAAATAAGATCGTTACACATAGATGCACACATGCACACACCCCAGAGATGTAACCAGTGCACACATAAGTAGCCACACTTCTTAATCACAACCAAGCTATAAATTCCTAGCTTCAAGCATGATAAATGCTTCATTGGGCATATCGAGAGCACCAAAGATTGTAGTAAACAGAATACCTGAGCAGTTTCCAAGTATTGCACTTCCAAAATACCCCGGATTGCAAACACAACCAAAACTTCCTTCAGTGTCCGAGCAAGTAGCATTTCCATCACAATTATCCAAGGACTGAGCACACTCATTAATATCTAAAAATATATAATACCGATTATAAAGATGACATAACTAAATATGTGGCAATAAAAAACACAATAAATCTCCAACAAAAAGAAAATGCTCTTAATGTAGATAGTTTTTAGTAGTTAATAGTGATGTGTTATAGCATTAGTGTGTATCCTGTAAAATTTTAAATTGACCTCAACTCACTGGTACAATTACGCAGATTGGAATCAAGGGAATATCCAGAATAACATGAACAATTAAAGCTTCCTATTGTCTCAGAGCAGTTGTGTTCACAGCCCCCATTGTCAATGTCACATTCTCTTGTATCTGCACATGTACGTACATGGATATACATGTATGTATAAGAGTCTTAATCAGACTATGATCACCATACAAGTAAATAAGCAGTTAGTAATAATAATAATAATAATAATAATAATAATAATAATAATAAACAAGATACACTAACTTACCAATGCATTCTAACCATACATCCTGGGCATGGTCACAAACTGTCAGTCCAATAATATCACTTCCTCGTCTGCATTCCAAAAGACTTCTGTCAGATCTAGAACAAGCTAGTTGGTCCAAAAATATGGGTCCTTCTTGGATTAATGATCTTGAAGGAACCACAGAGGCACCTATAAACAAATTTACATAGTATACGACACTTTCCAGGACTTTATTATGTTACCTTCTCTTTCAAATCCTTCCAGTTGATGGCAACCTACTTCTGCATCCAACACTCGGAAGGAATTGTTACAAATAGTACCCCAAGCATTATTGATACAAATTTCTAGTCTACCACTCAAGGTCTGGTTGATGTCATTCACTGTGCCATTCACAAGCCTCACTGTATTATGTTCACAGTTTCCAGATGGTGTAACAGATGCTAAATATTATACAATATAAAAATATATGAAGTAAATATATGTAAATGAATAAATACAAAAAACTACCACTACACTAACAATCACATAAAAAAATCTAACAAAATAATCCTTTTCTGTTCATATGCTATACTTTTTTTTTTAATCTAAATATACAAATAATGCATACAATAGTACTATCTGTAAGAAATTAACTCTGTTAAACTTACATTGGCATACTACTCCTGCATCCTCACTTGGCCCACATGGGCTAGTAATCTGTGTACTGTGATTACAACTCAAAAGATGACGCTCTGACCCCCCACACACAACACTATTCAGAACTGATGGAAGTTGGCTTTCTGAAAATTCACTGTTCACTAGAGCAACTGCACCTGGGGGAGGGGGAGGGGGGAAAATATTACTAATTGACTTGACAAGAATAATTAATATCAGCAGTAAACTGACCATATGGAGAAAAACCTAGCACTCTGCAGACAACTGAAGCAGCTTGATTGTTCCAACCATCATCACAAATAGTTCCATATCTCCCACTAAAACAAACTTCTACCCTACCAGCAACTAGTCCATTTTTATCATAGAAATGATCGCCATAAAAAGTCTCCCGAAGAAAGAAAGAATCACCTTCTCCCACATGAAGACGAACCATCCCATTCGTACAAGAAGCTGTTAAACATAGTTTTAAAAATATGAAATTACAATATTGCATGTCTTAAGATTACTGTATGTACCTTGACATCTTACACCAGCATCCTCTGAATGATCACAATCGTGGTTAGTAATCAACCTGCACTCTTGGAGTCTTCCTTCACTTCCATTACAAACTAAGTTATCGAGCAATATCTCTCCTATTCCCTGGCCAAAAGCAGCACGTGGTAAAGCTTGAGCATCTACATCACATGTTTTTTAATTGAGTTAAGGTTACCAGTGTTATTACAGTCTCATGAATTAAATACCTTGTCCAGAGTATCCTAATTGCCTGCAGGCTACTCTGGCATCTAGCACATCCCACTGGTCATCACATATTGTACCATAGGAATTGTTTCTGCATATTTCTACACGTCCTTCAGTAGGTATACTTCCATTCACTAGCCTCAAGTCACCATCATTGCATACTACAATATTATACACACAAGTATACAATTCTCATTGATAAAAACAGGTACATGTACATGATACAATAGTATACACAAAAGAATCTAACATACATATGTACACAATAGTATGAATAAATTGTCATTGTGGAGAACATGCACATACTACAATATACAATTATTTCTGTGAAGAACAGGTAATTGCACAGTGATGAGATGTGCAAATCCAGATAATATTAGTGATATTATGCAAACATGATATAGGAACTTCAACAATATGTTTTAGAGCTTATTCCTAGAACTTACAACAGCTTCTTTTATCCTCACTCATTGAATAGCCTTCATTACAGACACAACTAAAGCTGCCTTCAGTGTTGTTGCAGAATGAATTCTTCATGCACACTGAAGATCCATTTGTGCATTCATCTACATCTATATATAAACGTATAAATCCTGCACATTACTGCACCTCCTTTATACTCATACCAGAACAATTGAAGTGGAGTGGGTTAGGGTCCTGGAAGCCTGACAGACACTCACAACTAAACTGTCCATTCTCTACAGTGCAGTTGGCATTGAATATACAACTTGTGTTGCTTTGATCTAATTGGCCTCCAGGTGGGCAGTCACAGTGATAGTAAGGAATATCATTCACACAGATATGACTGCAGTTACCATTGCTCCTAGCACATTCGTCAATATCTAAGTACCACACAATAGATTTGTCTTTAAAATATAGTAGTGGTGAACATAAGTTTAGTTTCTCAGTATATCATAACAGATATTTCAATGAATCATTGACATTGGAAAACACTAGCACATATCATTGTATACCTGTGCATCGTACTGCTGCATCATCTTCGTGAGTGCATGATGATCGCTGCAAATTGATGTTCATACAGTCTACCACACGCCTCTCATTTCCTTGGCAATTTAAACTCTCTATGAACAATGGGCCACTTCCAGATCCAAACACTAAATTGTTCAATGCTTGAGCAGCTGAAAACAAAACAGAGCAAAATTAGATTAGTCATTACATCCTAATAGTGTCAGCTTACAAACCTTGGTAAGGTACTGAGAGCTGATTGCAAATGACTTGAGCATCATCTCTATCAAACCTTTTGTCACATACCGTACCCCAAATTTTGTTAAAACATATTTCTAGTCTTCCCTCAAGGGCATTGGACCCGTTCACTAGTCTGACTGCTCCGTCTTCACAACTTGTTTTAACTAAGTTACCGTCTGTAAAACATTAAAATGTTTAGATGATGTACTGTGAATTAATATTACACTGTTTTACCTTGGCAAATCACAGTAGAAATTTCTTGAGATGAGCATGAGGTAGATACAGTTTTTTCACAGTCCATGAGTTTAGACTCATTTCCAAAGCAATTGACTCTAGTAAGGCCAGTGCCTGAGGTCTCTGTACCTCCACGACCACCGATAGCTCCTACAATTAACAATTTCTATTAAAATTAGTAGCTATATGCCAAACAACATCAAATTTACCAAAGGGAGAGAAGCCAATTTGCCTGCAGATTACAGAGGCGTCAGAATTGTCCCACAAGTCATCACAAATGCTTACAAAGATGCTGTTCAAGCAAATTTGAGCCTCTCCACTGACAAATTCTTGAAACCTGTCGTAACCCGCCATTGAAATAATCCTCACATCATTTTCAATACATGTTCCTGCACAAAAAAAAATTGTCCAGATTATGATAGTTCTTCAATTGTAGAAACTATTTTACCGTCACAGATAACTCCAGCTGAACCTGATGCTAAACAGTTACGCCGCCGGTTAGATAAACACTGTAATAAGTTCAATTCAGTTCCTTGGCACACAACATCATCCAGAAAAACAGGAAACACACTATCAAAAGCTAAGCTATTGCGCACAGCTACAGCATTTCCATTACCTAAATAAATGAACAAACAAGTTTAGGTATCAACATATTAATATGTATATGAAAAATAAATAAACAAAAATTTGCATGGTAAAACAGCAATAAAAAAGCATCATATAATATATAGCTGATTTACATACCCCTGTTTAATTGTCTACAAACCACTGATGCATCATTATTGTCCCAACGATCAATGCAGATTGATCCATAAGCATTGTCCAGACATATCAACACAATACCAGAAGAGTTTGTTCCATTTAAAAGTCTCAAGGCTCCATCAGTGCATGCTATTATGAATAGACATACATACAATAAAATCATTTAGGATGGTCACACAAGTATTCAAAGGGGCAATAAAATTAGTCAAATTAAAAAAAAAATAAAAAAAAACACCCTTAGAAGCAATAAGGGCTTAAAAATACATTACAAACAGCTAATATTTTCTATACTTTATTTTTAATAAGTTATCAATTAGATTGGCAGTTTGACATACCTCAGAAAAATCCTACTAGTTTAAAGTACTTGTTTAGTCCTGATTATTGAGAATATTAATTTTAATAAAACTTCAAATTAGGCAGTGATTTATTTATTTAATTATCCTTTTTAGGAATTCTTTCAGTCAACATCCTAACTAGTTCAGTCCAAAGGCCAATTAAAAAACTAAAGGTACTTTAAAGTCATTAAAAATGTTCTCCAACCATAACAATAAGTATACATAATTTAAATAACACCATTGGCAAAAACTTATGTGGGTGTCAAAAAATTTATATTATTTTGTCTGTTCTTATAAATTATAGTTGGTGTCCACATCACCAACAATGTATTTCATAATATACTACTAATTAAGCTTGTAATAATTAGTATATTGTTAAATTCACCTAAACAGGTTCCCAGCAATGACTAGAGAGCAAATTGCTGAATTATTGATATTAAAATAAAAAACAAAAAACCAACAAAAACAAAACAAAAAACAAAAACAAATAAAAAACAAAAAAAAAAAAACAAACAAAAAACAACAACAACAAAAACCAAACTCCATACCCTGGTGTTATTATCATTACATTCAGTATTTGAGAACTCACTACATGGGTTTTTATTGCTGCCAGTTCGCTCAAATCCATCAAAGCAATTGCCACAAGAAAATGTACCATTCATGTTAATGCAGTCAGAGTTAACACACGTGCCATTCAGTAAACATTCATCAATATCTACACATACACACACAAAATAAGTAGATATAATGGTACATAAGTACAAGCTAGTTTAATATTATTGTCATTGTTGTCATGACAATCGAACTCCCCTAAAGCTAAAATGACAGTACTCTACAAAGCCAAAAGATCAATTGAAGCCATAAAACTCCAGGAAACAACAGGAAAGAACAACAAGCTGAGTTCACTGTACTTGACAGAATTTCAGTAGAATTAATTTTTACCATAACAGTTATGTCCGTTGCCAGAGAAACCTTCATTGCAGTCACATTCAAATCCTCCAGCAGTATTCAAACAATTTGCATTACTGTCACAAGGCATTGAATCACACTCGTCTATATCTACAATATAACAAAATATATTAATTCTTACAATTGTATCATATGTTTATTCATTAAAATGATAGGTACACAACTAAGTTTAAAGGTGGTACTTTGGTGCTTTTCCAGGAATAACTAACATGTATTCCACCGTACTATAAACCTAACAGCCTGAACATTCCCCATAAGTTGGTAAATTAACCACTAAATTGACCCATCACAAACTATCTGTTTCCCACTTCTCCAAAAAACACGCAACACTTATAAAACTGTAACACTGTAACAAAATGTGCACTTCCTCCAACACCTTTGACGAAATGATCATTTGACTCTGTTTTTTTTTTTGTTTTGTTTTTTGCATTCCACGCGGTTGCACTGGGCATGACGAGAACATAGTTTCCATTTCCTTCTGTAGTTGTGATAGGCTGTAAACATATTCAAAGTGGCAAGTTGATTTTCTTAGAATTGACAAACTCTCAGATAGTGTCTAGACTACCATATTAGACACATATTGTAGGAAGGAACCCATACTTTTATCTTACAATAAAAACACCTTAAGAGTACTTTTCCTTGATACTTGTATGATTTCTATCCTCTCACTAAAGTTTTCTAAAATACCTTGCCAGTTTTTTTAGAACATGCCAGCACTTGCCCATACTTGATAACATGGAAACCTCTGAGTCAATATCACAATAAGTAGATGCTGTCACAACGCCCACCTCAATATTATTCAAAATGAATTTATTTTCCTCATCAAAAATCAATTGTGTTACTCTAAATAGAAGGAATCAACTGAGTGCATTAATATATACTGTGAATCATAACATGTTTACGTGCCAGAGGGTTGTGTGTTCACCAGATTTTCACATGGTCTAATAATCAGACTGTATTGATGATCCTTATGTCACAAAAATAAATTCTGGTAGAGTTCAAAATACTACTGTCATCATATTTACAGAAGTAATGGAAAACACCACGTACCACTAACTTCACTTGTAAGCAACCTGCTCTAAGTACACAAAAACGCCAGAAAGATAAATTAACCCATCTGTATAATATGTAAGCTGAGTTTCACGCACTTGTAATGAAAAAATTACTTCATTAATTTTTTATAGGGTGGAATAATATAGTCATGTTGTTTGACTATTTAAATATTAAATTACATAGTTTGAGCTGTTAACAAGATCAGCAGTCAAACATACTGCCAAAAGTTTCATAAATCTATCTTCATTTCGCATGGACAGTTTATTTTGTACAGACAAAGCATGGGAAATTGGCTGCATGTAACAACATCAAACCCTGGCTCAATTTTACCCACTAAATCATGCCCACTAATTTAAGGGAACATCCATTAAATAAAATTTAAGCAGTAATTATTGTTACTAAAATAATACATGCAAATTCCCTGATAAAACAATGCTTTTTCATGTATACACTAAAAATTACTTCGGAATTGGAATTAAGTTTTACCCCAGGATAGACTATAAAGTTATTCAATCAAAAATAAAACAACAACAACAATTTATCCAGTTGTAATAATGAAGACCTCTATAAAGTTGCCTATGCTAATGACTTTATATTTTTACTTCTTAAACATTGTAGATAATGATCAAAATCCATCTATCACAATAATTATGATGGATGAAAAAGTCTCCATAGTGTTTCCCCCCAGAATTTCTGACTCTCACACTTGTTGTGGCATAATGTACTTGCATGTATAGTATGTACATACGTACATGTGTGGTCCTTATGTATACAACACCAAAGAACAGAAGGTGCCAGGTCTTAGAGGTTTTACCTACCATAACAGACGAAGCCATTGCCAGAAAATCCAGCCAAACATGAGCAGTTAAAACTACCAGGTAAATTGGAGCATGTAGCATTGGAAGAGCAAGGATTTGATGAACATTCGTCTATGTCTAGAAAAGAAGAGTGAAATAAACACCACATATTACAGAGCATTCCCTATGCAACTCCTGGAAATCCAGAATTGTACATGAAAACTCTAAACTTAAAAAAAATGTTTAAGTAATGTTGCATGTTAGTTATTCTTTCTATGTGCGAAATGTATCTTTGCTGGGGATACTTTGTTACGTATTGCACAAATAAGGACTTGTTTACATACAGTATGTGGCACCAAATAGATACCGCAAATAATGACCTTAAGCTATCTAGTCTCTATGTCCACAACACAAAATTTGAGAACCAAAAGTTTACGTAAATGCATTAGAAACTACATACCTTCACAAACAAATCCATTTATTAATGAAAACCCTTCAGAGCAGTTGCAATAGAAGCTACCTATAGTGTTTGTACAATTCTGTTCACATCCTCCAGTGTTATTCTCGCACTCGTTGATGTCTACACCAAAACTTAATATGATTTCATTAATAAGTTGCATAAAGACTTGAACTTACCGAAGCAACGAATTACGGCATCATCACTATGATTACAGCTATGCTGACCAACAATTAAATTGTCTTCCCTCCTGCAAGCTAGCAAATTTGTCTCGGTTCCAACACAGTTCAGATCTGAGAGAAATATTGGTCCTTGCCCTCCTGCTGAGGAATGATGTTGGATAACACTGGCCTCCTGATTGGAATATCCGCTAATCTGAGAACAAGCTACTGCAGCATCCTCGTTCCCGAACCTGTCGTCACACACAGTGCCCCAGGCATTGTTGATACAAACTTCTAGTCTTCCTTCAGTGCTGGTGTTGTAAGATGTAGAAGAAGCTAGACGAGCCTCTCCGGTGTTACATT
>WLWI01002078.1_pt1 | contig 17294 bp, 7 predicted proteins | sample 6701501 | NCBI WGS metagenome assembly WLWI01 (sample SAMN12718690, study PRJNA515312) | sponge metagenome | isolation source: marine sponge | host: Mycale hentscheli | place: New Zealand: South Island, Marlborough, Capsize Point | collected 2014-11-01
CCTAAGAGGGGGCGCGGCTTCGGGCGAGCGACTGCAAACTTCCGGCACACACACAGAGTTATGGAGAGTAAAGTCAATGAATGTAGAATGTTTGGTGTGGCTTCCCACACGCCCTCAGTAGGTAACCACTCATGTCATTCCCCCAGCTTGGTGGGCTGCTACATAGAAGAAAGTCTGTGAACTTTGCCTCACCTGTATCTACTATGATGAGATGACTCGATTCTTCTTAGAAACAAAGGTCTCAATGACAATCTTTTGTTAGCTATAATTTTTTGTCATTTTGATACATTATTGAGTGTACTAACTTGTTACTTTCGTTGTCAGCATGGGGAAAAAAATATCTTGAATACATTTTGGAATGGCCAAACAATTACAAAGAAACTAATCAGTAAAACAAAAATTAAAGTTAATAAATAATTGTTATATCAGTAGTTTAATAAGTTAAAAAAGAAATAAAATTCAGATTAAAAATAAGCGTTAGTTACTGGGTTAACAAACAACATAGTTGTAACATATAACATACAAATATCTTGATGGATTCATGAGACTTGTGTGTTGGCCTGTGGTATGCTGTAAATAAATAAAAGAATGTTCTCTAAAGTCTACATATTTTTTGGTGGAAATAGGCAATTATATTAAGAGCTGAGAGATAGTCACTATTGCAAATGATAGAAAGACTATGAGCAATGATACAAGTGATCTAAAGTGTGGAAATTTATGACTCATTCAACCGTCACCAGTTGTATTCAAAGTTTGGTTATAATTTTTCAGTATAGTCAAACTCATTTAAACCCAAAAAAAAAATACATAAATAAATAAATAAAAATAAAATAAAATAAAATAAAAAAGAAAAGCTACAAGTAGAAAGCTACATTTCTGCTCCAGTTATGCAAAATACAAACAGATTTTGTAATCACTAAATCGTTATTTTGGTTGGCACAAAAAAAAAAAAAAAAAGCTAAAGAATGAGAAGAAGAAGAAGAAGAAAAAAAAGAAATATAGATACATGATTGAAGAAATCGCTATGTAGATTAAAAAAAAAAGCAAAATATATTTAAGCCTGTATACAGGACAAATAAAAAACTAGTACATGTACTGACAGAACCAATCCCTCAATTTCTATGTTACATTACATAACCTTGGTTAAAATCAAATGTCTTAATTAACTACTCACTTAAACTCAGATAATTAGCTTGTGACATCCACTACATGTTCACTTCTGATCTTCTCTGCCACAACCTTGTAGCCACAATATTCTACTGCTTCCGCCAACTTCTTCCATGAGCAATCCTTGTCATATTCCAGCCAGTAGCTAACAACTGCAGCCATCTTACCCTGACTATCTTTCTTGTCAGAAATGAGGTCTATTACTATAGCTGGCTTAATCTCGAGGTATACACCCAAATCCTGAGCTCGACTGAAAGGCACTTCACCGTGAAATAGACGCATGATAGAAGCACATGTAAGATCTAGATTAGTAAGTGTATTAGTATATTAAATACAAATACTGGAATATCAAACACACTAATGCATTTACGACTTGCAGAAATCTGACTGAATAAACACTGTTTTGTTTAATGTTTAAATAAAGTTAAATTTATAATGTAAACAATTAGTTAAAGTGTAATTTTAATGTATTGTTGAAACATTGATATTGTTTTCATTACCTTTAAATATACCTTCCTAGCCAGTTAACCACAAAACTCAATTAGGAAAATCTGTTTGAATACATTATGTACCTGAATGAGGTAATAGTGAAGCAGCTGCTTGAGAATTACTGCCCTTTGCTTGTTTCAATGGCTACAACAATAACAACTACAATAATATTAAACTCTTTTACATTATCTGTTCGACTTACCTCTCCATACCAGACTTTATGACAACTAAGCATGTCCTTTGGTACTTTGTTTTTCAAATTCCGTAGGCACAGCATAGCCTGAGGTGAGGAGGATGCTCTATTTACTACACACACGTGTTCCTCATCCGGGTGAGTGGAACACGCAAAGCCAAACTGGTAGTCCATGAAGCAACCATAGTTCATGCGAGAGCTGACTTTTTCTATGGTGGTTTCTATCTCCTTTCTTAAGTCCACACAAATAATGTGTGGCTCACCATTCCCTTTAGGAAGTTGAGAGATAACTATTTCATAGGATTTGGGATGTGCAAGGAAGGAGACCAAAGCATAATCAAACCCATAGTGAAACTGAACAAGATTTTTCATGACTCCTTCTTCTTTAAGTACAAAGGAGCTGTTTCCTATGAAGCTGGCCGTTAGAGCTGGGAAGACACCGATGGGCACAAAGCCACACTCGTAGCGCATTCTTAGAGGCGCTACGTGTGAAGGACGAGATTGGTCACTGGAAATAGCATCTAGTGAAGCTTTAGTGGCGTTGCGTAGAACACAAGGCATCATGTATACTTCATTTCCATCTTCAGAGGATGCTGTTGAACTACAAGCAGATATAATACGAGCGACTATGTGGAGATATTCCAGTAGTGCAACTAGTTTAAGGGATGGGATAAGATCTCCTGAAATATTGGATGTGGTAGCATCCAAGTCTTTCAAAGAAAACTGACCTGTTGATCTGAATTTTTCTGCCGTTGCCTGGCCGACATAATCAAAGCTCATAGCTTTAAGGATTACACTAGTGATACTGTCATACACTACCTGGATGTCTATAATGACAAGGTCTTCCAATCCAGACACATTTGGGAAGTACATGAATACACCGGCATGGTGATGGAGAAACCACAGAGCCACTTGGGTTTCAGAAGGTGTCATATTGAAGGCTGTGGACAACTCCAGGCAGGTTCCCAGGCTTGCTGTTCTAATACCTCTCATGCGAAGACACAGACTGAAAAGAAGCCACACAGCTGGTATTTTAAGCTTCTTGAAATGCCTCTCCATGGCTCTCTCTAGCACTTCACGAATTTGGCTCACCTCCTCTTTGCCTCCCGTTAAGTTGTTCATGGAGATAATGAGTTCATTTTCAGAAAAAAACTGAACAACACCTTTCTCAAAAAAATGTGTGTCACGAATGACTTTCTGCAGCTTCTCATCGAATTCAGCAACGTATCCATCTGACACCTTATCTCTGTGAGTGCCCACGATGTATGCCACAGACTTGGAGGAGCTCAGAATATCTTGCATGTCTGAGTCGTTACTTTTGGCTAGACCCATGCTGCTACAGAGAGAGTTGGAACATGAAATGCTTGAGAGAATAGAAAGAAGCATCTCCTCTAACGTGACCACGGACTGTTCATGTTTTGTGGTCTTGCCAGAAGATGTTTCATAGTAGACTTGAAAATTACTCTTCAAGTCACACTCATAGCTAAAGAATAGCAAGTAAAGACCAGGTCCTATGGTGAGAGCTGGTAACATGTCCATCATCTCAGGTTGACCTCCAGTGTCCTCCATTCTCAAATAAGCTCGGAAGGATTGCTTCACATCTTTCCAAAAATCAGGCTTCTGACTTATTTCTTTAATAATATCTGCCATTTCAGGGACATGTTTAGGTTTTTCTACATCTTGTACTGGCCTATTTTTAGACTGTATAATGTCTAAAAAGTTATGGAACAACAAGCTTGCTTCATCAGTGAGACTGTTTACGACTGACCACTTTTTATCAGTAATCACTGCAGTGGTGTCTGTTAGGCTTTGGACTATCATGTCATGGCCAGACTCCACTACTCCCGTGCTGGCCTGTGGCTTCTCTGCTTCACCAGCTGATTCCAGGTCTACAATCTCACCCATAAGGCGTCGACGTGCTGTTGTTTTTCCTTGTCTTGGTTGACCACCAAATAGGAACTTGAGGAATAACATCTCCAGGACATCTTTTGTTGAAATGAAGTGATGATAGGCATTGCTATATAAAGCATCCTCTCCTGTAGCAACAAACAAGTAAAAAGATACTATCAACATTTTTTTCTAATACAGAATTAACTAATGATTATTGTGTTAGTTGGACTCTGTCATTGTGCCAATCTCAGATTGCTTTTAAGTCTAATATATGCTTAACAACAAGGATAGATACAGTAATAAACAGACAACAGACCAACTTATTGATCATGTGTGCATAATGAGAAGAAGTCACATGTTAGTCTTGTGATTTAAACTTGAACATGACATAGGATATCATCTGCTACAATACCTCCCTCCTACAAGATGTCACTGTATAAATAATTCTGGGTGATTGGGTCAGTGCACTAGTAACCTAAGCTCATAGTACATGGTGCACGGCAAGATGTGCTAGGAGTAGTAGAACAGGGTTACATGATGCTGTCTCTGGCTATGAGGCCATAGCTGGGAAGGCTGAGGAAGTAGTGTCGTAGTGGGATTGCTTGAGGCGATCCTAGTTTTGCGACCATTGATGCCGAGCACTTAGGCTTGCGTTTAAGCACAACATAAGAGCTATCATAAGGAGAATGCACTTGCTTTTGCATAATGAACAAACACATCAACCGGTGAACAAAGTGTCACTCATGTGGAATTCTACTTTTATCTTGAGAAGATTGAACTCACAACTCTCATAAATCTGAACTTAGACAACCATAACATAAAATTCATAATTTATCATCTAGAGTCTCTAATGATGTTGTATATACAATTTCTATAGAATGTGAGAAACTCCCCAAAATAATGTTTTTTATTTTGTTTAATTTTTTCATAGTCAGAAAGAAATCTTTTTTTTGTATGGAAGTTTGCATCAAAGTATATAGTCGTCCTTTTTGCTATAAAATGTTCTTTATATAATCAGCTTCTCAAATTAACTTGATGGTGTCCTGTTAGTAAGACTTCATGAATAATAAAGCATGGTTACTGTAACATGCAAAAGCTACCACGCATGACATGCTATCACAAAGTGTAAGGGGTATATAGCTACCTTCTCAAATTACATCAATGGCCATAATCCCTCCCAAAATAATACCAACTAGACAAAAATTGACTTTAATAATAATACAAATTCAAGCCAATAGGATGTAATTGTGATTTGTTGACCTTTGAGTGACTACCTCAAATAATCTAGCCCTTAGATACTAGCTCTAGAGAACAGTCTAAACCCAATTACCATATTGTAGAAGTATACATCTAAACCTAGTCACTATAATATACATCCCAATTTAGCCATGGAAGTGAATGGGTTTAGCAAGATGAGACTCACTGTCGACCCTTTTGTCCAAGTTCATATAGGTGAGGTTGGGAGTGTTAAAGTTGCGTGGAAAATTGTTTACTTCCTTCACGTAGGCAGCTGGGACGTAGATGTCCTGCGCTGAACCATCTATGTACCTGCGGACTAGCCACCAGTCTACGTTGGACTTGGTCAAGAGCTGGAACTCATCGCCTCTCTTGAACCTGATTTTCTTACCCTCATAGTTGTAAGAGTAGTTGTAGAATGCCTTTACTTTTGGTTTGGACATGGCAGGAGGAGCAGAGCTCTACAAGGCCCAATTTTGTATCTATTAATAATATAATGAATAGTGCTCAAATACTATTACAAAGCATGATATATGCTGCTATTCATCAACACTAGGTGACAACAGTATAGAGAAGGCACTGCTAAATAGATAGCAGTCACATTGAGAACAACAGGCTGGCTTTTGACTGGGTTTGTAATACCTATGGAGTGTAAATCTGAATGGTATTGCAAGCAGCAGGCAGTGAATCACTCCTTCAGCTAAAAAATAATTAGACCAAATACAGCTCCTTCATTTACCTTGTTATCTATAACGGAGTAGAAAACTATTAAAATAATAAAATAGTACTGCACAATATTGAAGATGCCACTTTATTATTAGCAGTGTAGCTAATAGTTAAAGATCGTTAGGAAATAGTAATAGAAACAATGATAGACAAGTGGAATGGCAACTTCTCTTTCAGTTACGCTAAGGCCAAATCCTTCCAAATCACTACTCATACTGGGGTGAAATATGATCCGGTGCCAAGCCTATAAATTCCTCATATTCCTGGAATGCATCTGCAATTAGTCCTGAGAGGTGTCAAGTGACAAAGAGGATTCTCCATGGCTTCACTCAGGATATACACAAGAGAACACACACAACAATAATGAATAATTTTGTTACATTAATAAATGTTTTTTTCTTCATGTATGCTTGTATACCTGTCTTAGTTTATGTGTGTTACTGTTTTTACTTACAAATCAATTTTCACCTTTTCATCTTTTGCTATGTAATCAATTTATCATTTCCTTAAGTGAATATGTTAAAGAAGGTGCTTGGTGTTCGCTGGAATGTTAAGAATGATCAGCTTGTCATGAGTCTCCACAGTCTTGCCTCTACTGCTGCAGATCTTGAGCCATCCAAGAGAAATATAGTCAGTTAAGTTGGAAGATTCTATGACCCCTTAGGGTTTCTGGCTCCTATCATTGTCCGTTTCATGTTACATATTCAATCTTAATTAACATTGATTTTTGGTGAGTCTTGGAGAAGGAGTGTAGTCAGGTCAAGATGACAATCCAGCATGTGATCTCCAATATTATATTTCATGCCTCAGGGACAATAGAATCCAAGCCAAGTAGGATTTCCTGCCACCAATTAGCAAGGACAGTAACATATATACACTTGAATGATGCATGAGGGTTGCTCTTTAGGTGTAAGCACTCTGATATGGCAGACTGGTCATCCAGGCATTAGTGCCCAGCAAAGTGGGGTGGTGATGCTATAGCTATATAAAAGAAATTCCCAAGCAGGGAAGTAAGACCTTATGAGAAACACCTGCCAGGTGAAGAGGTGAGGTGTCAGAAATGTTCAAGAGGTGCAGTTAGGTGGTCAGAGGCTTTTGGGAGCCAATTGAGCACCAATTGATGGGATATGGCAAAATGCTGAATCAGCGTCATTGTGTGGTGGTGCAATTTAGGTGAACTAGATGGTCCAAATCCATGGAATGTGGAGGCGTATGGGCTGCCAGTGCTTGATAAAAAGAGGAGTCACTCAGGAGAGTGGCAGTTGTGCTGGTGAATTTGTGCCAGCAAGTAACTTCAAGAAGGTCAGACCATTTGTGTTGAGTTGTGCTTTAGATTCCAGAAGCTGGTTAGAAGACTTCGATATTTAACGAGACTGAACCAGATATTCTTTGTCTGTTTATTTTCACTGGAATTTATAGGAATATGTAATCAAGAGCTTTGAATATGCAGTTTGTGCATGTGTTTCTTTGTGCAGAAAGCATGACAAGGCTAGGGAGGAAATGTATAAAATATTCTTTAAAATTATCAAGAGGATGCATGGCTCTCCTGATGAGCAGCATGATGGGCATTCTGCACATGCTCATGAATACTACTTACAAGTAAGTGTGTTACTGCAATGATTATATCATGTTCACAATGGGCAGTGATGTAATTACTATATGATGAACAGTATAGTACAAACAACCACACATGCATTCTTATAATACTCCAATACGTATTCATTAGATGTGTGTGTATGTGTTTGTCAGAAATGGTCGTAAGTTAAGAGATGAAGAGATACTGAGCATGTTGATATGGCTGGCCAACACACCTCCTCTGCCACGAGTGCATGGATGGAGTTCTATCTAGCCAAGAACCAGGACATGCTGGCAAGTTTCACTATATGTATGTACATGAGTTAGATTCCATTTATACGATACCTGAATCCCTACATTGCCCCACATCTAGCATAACAACAAAACAATAACAAACAAACAAATATTGTGCTAATGTGAACGTACTCCCATAGATTGCATTCATGCATAGTAATTTTTCATCAGCTTTGATGGTTCCAGAAACTGCTGGTGTTGTTAGTTAACAAATTTCTATAGAATCAGGCATTTGAAGAGCAGATAACAGTGTGCGGTGAAGACTTTCACCTTTAAGTTATGACCAGGTATTTACCTCCAGTTACAAACTAACTCGTCTATTTAATTATTATTATTATTATTATTATCAAGTTCTGACCCTTCATAAAAACTAGATTGAAACTTTCTCATCTAAAGGGGTCTGGAAAAAAGCAAAGGAAAAATGTGCCCGGCGACAACTAAGATTTTTTTCACATTTTTCCTTTTCTTTCTTCCAGACCCCTTTAGGTGAGAAAGTTTCAATCTAATTATTAGTATTATTACTATTATTACTAGCAAGTACCCCGCCACACAGTGGCATCTGACGTACTTACTTGTGCAAATCAGGAGTGCAGTAGCGTAAGGTAGTTCTATCCATGGTTTCCCCTCTTCTCTCTTTTTTTTTCCTCAGTCATGATCCGGGACCCTGTTTTATTCCTCATTTTAACTCATGGATTCCCTTCTCCTCCTCTGTGTACCTCTCTTGCTCACCAGTATCTGTCCCTTCTATGCATTTTCTTTCACTTCTTCATTGAACTAGTTACATCAATCAGCTTTTTCTCACCTGCTTCTACATAATTTTATTGACCCTTGCATTCTCCCACTTCTCTTCCTCTCTTATACCCATTATGGTTAACTACTGTAAGATGAACACTCTTTCCAATTCAGTTCAGCGACCCAGTGTTCAGTTCTTAGGATACAATAGGTTAATAACTTCACAAGGCACCCAAGGTACTCTTAACTGTTAGGTCCCACCAGGTTAGTGGTTTGTGTGGCAGCTGGTTGCAGGTTTGGTTCGAACTGAGGTCGCTTTTTAGTCAGTCAGTCATCATTGCTGATACACAAGCGTATTATCATATAGATTACTATTATTACTATTGTGTTGTTGTTACTAGTATTAGTACTAGAATTGTTATTATGATGATAAAAATAAAAATCGTCACCATTATTTTCGTTTGTGATAAAATGGCTAAATGTAGTGTCTAATATCATATGTGTGGAAAAAAGATCTTTTGATGAGCACTTTTAAGGGTATTCTTATGATGGGCATTAATTTGTGTATATTATCAAGCTTGTATTTTTGGATCAATACCTCAAGGAAATTCTTAGGCTCCGCCCACCTATTGACTATGATGAGTATGATAAAAACACTTCAGGTTAGCCATAATATACATGCACTAATGCAAACACACAAACTGGGCATGCCCATTCATCATTCATACACACACATGTAGCTACATACTACATGTAGAGTGGGTGTTTGCATGTAGCTAACATGAGAATGAATGATTTTTATTTATTTATCATAATTATCCTAAGTGATGAGACATGAATCAGTTTCTTCAAGGAATAAAATATCTATATAACAATGAAATTATGTTGAGTGTTTGGTTGTTCCAGTCCAGACAAACATGATACTGAACATCCTCTTTTTTTTACTTACAATACTGCAATATAGTATAGACTGTATATAATCACTGATAGTAACTTATGCAGCAAATATCTACACAGTTATATATACAGTAACTGATTAGGACCACAGTGAGCATTTCAACTGCTTCTTGTCAACTGCTTCTTGTATAATAGTAGTTGACCAATTCAGAATACATGACATGAGCTGGCTAATGGGTTATGTGCTGATTCATTAATGTAATGTAATTTATATGGTTGCTTTAAAAGTCTTTAGCTAGATTATTTGATTTTGTCTTTCCCTCCATAGAAAGGTGGGAGTTCACTATTCCTTTTGGCTTCTAGGTTTGTGTGTCACCCACTGTCAACCAAATGTAGATGAGGTGTGGCCTAGGGCAGATCAATTTGACCCAGACAGGTAAGCCTTTCCATCATAGTGTGTATTCACTGAAGTATGGCCAGTATAATTTAAGCTACTGACTTCTCAAGAGCTGTCAGTGACTTATGTCAAGAATACACAGTGCTTGGTATTCTTACTGTAGTTAGTATTATTCAGTCGAGTGACTTAATGTATATGTATCAATATGGAGTATCTAGCTATAATCAGTCACAATAACTCCTGGTCTACCACATAACTAACAAACTGGGTGAAGAAGCTGACATCAATTTTTTTCTTAATTACTTCGAAAAAATAACTATACCGGTGTAGCTTTAACGAAATCTTGTTTTGTGAATGAAATAAGTTATAATAATAATAATAATAAAATAAAAGCTATCAAAACAAACAAATGAAAGAGTTATCCTGTGCTGTCATCATGAGAGCCATTCCCCAGCTGGGCTGCTACAGAAGCAAGTCTGTAAACTTTGCCTCACCTATCCTAGTCTAGCTAGCCAGACCCTTTACCTAACCGCTATGCAGGGGAAATGGTTAGGTGTCCATCGTGCAGCAATCTCCTTTCCTCCTCCAGAATCTTGAGGAGCATACTTTCTATGTAACCTTATGGAGGAAGTGTGGTTTTAACCTTCTATGTGGGCATTGCACAACTATCGCGTGTGAATTTTAAGCATTAAACTTAGCTGCTGCGTTCAATCATGTATTCTATATCCTATAGCTGCTGCAACCATGGTTGTAAGACCTACTTCGAAACATTCAGTTTCTATTTCTCGAGCAGCTGATTCTCTCGTCTATATTCTGAAAAGTGAGCAGGAACAATGTTTGAAAAAGTTTGTAGCTGATAATAAAGATGTCTTTGTCTCATTGCCAATGGTTTTGGTAAGTCTCTCCAATACACACTACACCTCGGGTAGAAGCATATTTCTAACAAGAATAGCATAAGGAATGAATACTCGCATGTTTAGAGGCAGCTTTAATAGTATTCTTGATCATTATTGCAAAGCTTTAATGAATTCCTGTAACACAATGGCCACCAGACCCTTTCTCCGAGTAATGGTTAGGTAAAGGGTCTGGCTAGTGAGACTAACCTAGCTATCTGTTACTCTGATGGGCTGACTCAATCCTGTTTTGGAAACAAAGTCTCAATGGCCATCTTGTTTTTGTTTTTTTGTTTTTTTCCATTTTTTTTGTAAAGACAGTCATAATGATAGAATTATGGTATTAAATCATCTAATATTACCATTTTTGTAATTTCTCTACATTAATCAATGTAATAACTTCATTTTTCACCAAAACTGTCTGTCGAGGCCACAGGCTCTCCACAAGGGATCACGCCCTGAGGCACCTGACTCGAGTCTTCCGCGAACTACACAAACAATAACTTAGTAGCTACTTAGTAGTTATTTGCACGCAACAAATGTTGTTGACCCTTTTCCTTTGTAGCTATAATGATATTCATTTTTTATGGATAACCACTTGTTCTATAACATTGTGCTGGTCATTTAATGTCTTGTATTACTCTGTTGTTTGAGCTCTCGATCTTTATTTGAATTCTTGAGTTTATATATATTTCCCGCTTTTCAGCAGGGCCCTATTGCAAGCATCGCAGGTGCCAGTGATAAGGTCTATTTGCGCTTTGGGAATTGCCACGTAGAGAGCGAAAGGTATGGTCCTTGAACTGTTTATTCCTGCTAGGGAATTTACGACACCTCGACACTGTCTCATTTGCAACAAAAATGGAGACAATAGTTGGGGGAAAAATCTTAAACATTATTTTGGAATAGTTGAACAATTATGTACAAATAAACGGATAGGTGCAAAAAAAATTAAAGTGAACGAAAAAGTCATAAAATATCAAATAAATAACATTCACTGGGTGAACTACAGCATGGTTATAACGTTAACAAACGTCTTGGATGAATTCACGAGACTTGTGTGTTGGTCTGTGGTTTATGCTGTAAATATAATAAAAGAATATTCTAAAGTCTACATATACAGAGGCAGAGATAAAGATTGCAGGCATTGAACAAATACAAAAAAGTATCTGCATGCAAACAATGAGAAATTTTCTGTAAAAATAGTCAACTTTTTCAAGAGCTGAGAGATAGTCACTGTTGCACGGTATGCAACACTATGTGCACTGCTATTAGTGGGCTAAAGTAGTGCAGAAGTTTAAGATTCATATTCAACCTTCCTCAGTTGCATCCAATAGTTAAACTTATTGTTTTCTTGTTTACTTTTTTCATTACAGTCAAACTCCTTCAAACTAAGAAAAAATAGCTGCAAGTAGAAAACTACATTTTTGCTCCAGCTATGCACAATATAAACATACTTTGTCATCACTAAATCACTATTTTGGATAGCAATAAAATTTTTTTGATATATTGTTGAACATAGGGTTTTGGGGCTTAGAAACAAAAAGCAAAATTTGATTCATGATTTATATGGGTCAAATTTTGATTCATGATTTATATGGGTCAAATTTTGATTCATGATTTATATGGGTCAAATTTTGAACCAATTTATGTATTGATAAACATTCATCCCGCAATTTCTACATGCTTAATCACATAACATTTGTTAAATTAAATTTTGTAATTAACTACTCACTTGAACTAAGAAAATTAACTTGTGGCATCCACTACATGCTCAGTTCTGATCTTCTCCGCCACAACCTTGTAGCTACAATACTCTACTGCTTCCGCCAACTTTTTCCATGAGCAATCCTTGTCATGTTCCAGCCAGTAGTTAACAACTGCTGCCATCTTACCCGGACTATCTTTCTGGTCAGAAATGAGGTCTATTACTATAGCTGGCTTAATCTCAAGATACACACCCAAATTTTGAGCTTGACTGAAAGGAAGTTCACCGTGGAATAGACGCATGATAGAAGCACATGTAAGGTCTAGATTAGTAAGTGCATTAGTATAAATACAAATACAGGAATATCAAACTCATAAATGTGTTTGGTTCTGACTTACAGAAATCAAAGTTGAAAAATATGGTTTTGTTTAGTCTTAAAATAAATTTTACTTTATGATGTAAAACAATTAATTTAAGTATTTTTTTCAATATCTGTTGAAACGAGGATCAGTTGCATTACCTTTAAATATTATTACTAGCTACATTGCTAGCATGGTAACCGCAAAAACTCAATTTAAAAATCTGCATCAGTACATTACCTGTATGAGACATCAGTGAAGCAGCTGCTTGAGAATTACTGTCCTTTGCTTGTTTCAATGGCTACAAAACAACAACAATTATAATAAACTGTTTTACACAATCTATTAGACTTACCTCTCCATACCAGACTTTATGACAACTAAGCATGTCCTTTGATACTTTGTTTTTCAAATTCTGTAGGCATAGCATAGCCTGAGGTGAGGAGGACATTCTATTTACTACACACACGTGTTCTTCATCGGGGTGAGTGGGACACGCAAAGCCAAACTGGTAGTCCATGAAGCAACCATAGTTCATGCGAGAGCTGACTTTTTCTATGGTGGTTTCTATCTCCTTTCTTAAGTCCACACAAATAATGTGTGGCTCACCATTCCCTTTAGGAAGTTGAGAGATAACTATCTCGTAGGACTTGGGATGTGCAAGGAAGGAGATCAGAGCATAATCAAACCCATAGTGAAACTGAACAAGATTTTTCATGACTCCTTCTTCTTTAAGTACGAAGCAACTGTTTCCTATGAAGCTGGCCATTAGAGCTGGGAAGACACCAATAGGAACAAAGCCACACTCGTAGCGCATTCTTAGAGGTGCTACATGTAAAGGACGAGATTCGTCACTGGAAATAGCATCTAGTGAAGCTTTAGTGGCGTTGCGTAGAACACAAGGCATCATGTATACTTCATTTCCATCTTCAGAGGATGTTGTTGAACTATAAGCAGATATAATACGAGCGACTATATGGAGATATTCCAGTAGTGCAACTAGTTTAAGAGATGGCATAAGATCTCCTGAAATATCAGCTGTGGCAGCCTCCAAGTCTTTTAAACAAAACTGACCTGTTGATCTGAATTTTTCTGCCGTTGCCTGGCCGACATAATCAAAGCTCATAGCTTTAAGGATTACACTAGTGATACTGTCGTACACTACCTGGATGTCTATAATGACGAGGTCTTCCAATCCAGACACATTTGGGAAGTACATGAATACACCGGCATGGTGATGGAGGAACCACAGAGCCACTTGAGTTTCATAAGGTGTCATATTGAAGGCTGCGGACAACTCCAAGCAGGTTCCCAGGCTTGCTGTTCTAATACCTCTCATGCGAAGACACAGACTGAAAAGAAGCCACACAGCTGGTATTTTAAGCTTCTTGAAATGCCTCTCCATGGCTCTCTCTAGCACTTCACGAATTTGGCTCACCTCCTCTTTGCCTCCCGTTAAGTTGTTCATGGAGATAATGAGTTCATTTTCAGAAAAAAACTGAACAACACCTTTCTCAAAAAAATGTGTGTCCCGAATGACTTTCTGCAGCTTCTCATCAAATTCAGCCACATATCCATCTGACACTTTATCTCTGTGAGTACCTACGATGTATGCCACAGACTTGGAGGAGTTCAGAATATCGTGCATGTTGGAGTCGCTGCTTTTGGCTAGACCCTTGCTGCTAGAAAGAGAGTTGGAACATGAAATGCTTGAGAGAATAGAAAGAAGCATCTCCTCTAACGTGACAACAGACTGCTCATGTTTTGTGGTTTTGCCAGATGATGTTTCATAGTAGACTTGAAAATTACTCTTCAAGTCACACTCATAGCTAAAGAATAGCAAGTAAAGACCAGGACCTATGGTGAGAGCTGGTAGCATGTCCATCATCTCAGGTTGACCTCCAGTGTCCTCCAATCTCAGATAAGCTCTAAAGGATTGCTTTACATCTGTCCAAAGATCAGGCTTTTGACTAATTTCTTTAATAATAGCTGCCATTTCTGGAATATCTTTAGGCATTGGAACATCTTTTCTTTGGCTAAGCTCTTCTCTTTGCCATATATTCTTCAGTTTAGTAAAAAGCTTTTGCATTAGTCCTGGCTCACGTTCTTTTAATGTTTCACGGCTAATTGCTGTGACTGCAGTAGCAGTAGCAGTGGTCTCTTCTTTAGTTTTAACGGGCAAACATGCTGCTGATTCTTGTACTGGTACAGTTTTAGAAGACCCCATAGTATCTAAAATGTTATGAAACAACATGCTTGCTTCATCCGAGAGACTTTGCACGACTGACCACTTTTTTTCAGTAATCACTGCAGTGGTGTCTGTTAGGCTTTGGACTATCATGTCATGGCCAGACTCCACTGTTCCTGTGCTGGCCTGTGGCTTCTCTGCTTCACCAGCTGTTTCTAGGTCTATATTCTCACCCATAAGGCGTCGACGTGCTGTTGTTTTACCTTGTCTTGGTTGACCAGCAAATAGGAACTTGAGGAATAGCATCTCCAGGACATCTTTTGTTGAAATGAAGTGACGATAGGCATGGATGTACAATGGATCATTACCTGTAGCAACAATCGAGTAAAAAAATACTACAATAATCTGTTGACAGAATGAGTGACAGAAACAAAGTTTCTTAAATTAGCACTTGCTATAATATATTGTTTAAGAGTAAACATAACTGTAATATCATTCGAGATCTAGATCTAGTTGTAATAATATAAAAATTGATCCAAACATTGCCTATAATATTGTAAAACAAGTACAAATGTAGCTCTACACTAGTTATTGTGAAGTGCATGTATATCTCATGCTAGTAAATAACTAAAATACTGGAGTTTTTGGAATGTTAAGGATGCATTCGCACTCTTTATGCGTGAAACACCCACAGAACAGGCCAAGGTTACTAGGGTGTATTAAATTTACTCCTGCCTTTGCCGGAACTACTATATTTCTGCAGGTTAGCAAGTACTATTAGGAGAAGGTCCATTGCATGTCAAGAAATAACCCCATCAATGTTTGGTCTACAACACAGTGCACGGTGACACAACATCACGCACGGTGACTGCACAAAAGTAGAAGCTGAGTCTACGCATACGTATTACTTATTTGCCCATGTTAACAATGTCTTGTTCCTAATTTGTTCTGTAAAATTCTGTATAATAAAATATCTCAATATTATAGGGTCAACCCTCTTTGGCCCCAGGCCTTGGCAAAGTATGAATCAATATTGTCGTCATTCGATTCCCAAACACTACACAAGAATGGATTCAGAAATTAATCTTTAACGTGAGGATTTTTGCTTGTCAATTTGACCTTGCCCCACCTCAGGTGTGTATGTGTGTGCAGTGGTAAGCGAGGCGCAGCTGCATTTCACAAGTACTATTACATCATAACGCACAACTATTTAGTTGGAATGCACTACTATTACCACTCAGGTTTTGCACCTTTTAAAGCCAGAACGAGAAAGTTAAAACCAAGTGTTGTCTTCAAACTTCATGGGTTCAATTTAATAGATGAAATATCCCTGCAACTAATTATGTTTTTCAGAAAGTTGTACTTTTTGTTAAAGAGTAGAAACGTGTGATTTGTTTTGTAAGGTTTCTTTATTTGTCTACAGGTATAATATGTAGTTGTGCGAAAGATAGAAACTTAAAATATTATACAAATGTTTGTTAATATGCACTTAAAATGGTCAGTTTAATATAAAAGTGGTATTGATGATATGGCTATAAAACAGCTGCCATAAAAGTGGAAATTTGGGATCGGTTTAAGGGTGGCCGCACATAGCAACTCGCACCGCCTGTAGATCCGGACATTAATTTATTCCCCGCTAATACCCCACCATTTGATAATACGCGAGCAGAAACTATCGCGCATTAGTAGCAGAAGTATACTTTGCGAAGTTGTAGTGTTTTAGTTTAGCATCTTGTTGTCTCATATCCGTTTACAGCAACTCTCCATACGTTGTCTGAGCTCACGCAGCAAGGTGCACCAGGCTGCCTCTCCTCCTGTAGCCGTTCTCTGGACACTGCGCACCTGAACTCAAGCGGATATACCAGGCTCGATTTCTGCGGAGCGAAGGCTTCCCAAGCTGCGCAGATCTAATACCTTCACCTCTGGCTATCTCCAATGAACTGCTCTCTCTTCTGACTCTTTGTTATTGTTGTATTGATGTTTGTTTACTCTTGATATAGGTGGGCTCTTTTTAGAACCAATACAAACTAATTGAAAAAAAAATTGCTCGCGTACTCGTAGTACGAGATATGGGGGTGGGGCTATTTCTGAGTGGAATTAAAGTTCCAAATTTTGTATCAGTTTTTCTTGGAATCTAATAATGAGAATGGCACAACAATTTTATACGCGGGTAAACCAAAAAAAAAAAAGAACTGCACCACAATGAGAATTTTTCAATATCTTATAAATAGAAAAAATTGCGAATATATCATAAAGTAATATTGAAATGGATAAGAACTCGTTATCTTGCAGTAGAGTATCGGCTCGGCTAGTAGTGCACCAAATTGCGGAGCTCCAACTTACCGCCCCGCTCCAAAAAAGTGCTACAAAGTTTTATAACCAGGCCCCCGATATTTCCTCCAGATTCGCTCTAAAATTAGTGAGCTGCTCCTTCGGCTCGGCAGGTACTGTGTCCTTGTGTTGTAGTAGAGAAGCCCCTGTAAGTATACAATAGTAGTAATCGTGCATAGCAACCATCAACAAAAAATTGCGTAGGCGGTGTGCGGCCACCCT
>WLWI01002079.1_pt1 | contig 17293 bp, 10 predicted proteins | sample 6701501 | NCBI WGS metagenome assembly WLWI01 (sample SAMN12718690, study PRJNA515312) | sponge metagenome | isolation source: marine sponge | host: Mycale hentscheli | place: New Zealand: South Island, Marlborough, Capsize Point | collected 2014-11-01
ATACATTGTAATGCTACATCTACTAGATCTCTAGTACAATTGAGCATTTTGAACGCAGCGTACTTTGTAAAGGCAACAAGCTTAAACGAAAACTGTTAGTTTATCAATCCTTTCCCGTATCATCTTTGGATACTTGATTGCTTACCCCTTGAAAATCCTTTGTTCAATAGTCAAGTCACATAGAGAGTACAATGCAGGTATTGTGCTGGTATATCCAGTGAACAAGTATGTATAAAAGTGTTGTGTGTTGCTAAAAAATAGCAATAGACTAAAAAATATTTTAAACTAACATAATTATTAGCAGCTAGCATTCAAATTTCAATTCAGCAGACCAGCTCGCTCGTCATTTGTGCTGAAGCACATCACTAGTTTTAATATCCTTTTTATGGTTAAAAAAAATTATTTCTTTTATTTGTATATTAATTATTATTATTATTTTTTTCGTTTTGCAATAAGGTTGAAGTATTATACTAAAGCTGATATTACGAATTATGTTAAACTTTGATTTCCCTTAGATCTAGTTCTAAATGAACTATGGAATTAACTTCTGAGTATATTTGGTACACTAGAGTATTGTAGACATTGTATTACTATTCAATATATCATTTGTCACGTTACTTTTTAACTTTGTTACTTCTTCTCATATCATATTGTTTCTTCCCTTTTGTCTGCAGCCTGTGGTGAATGCAGACTTCGTAGTCCCGGTGGAAATAGACGGCGTCGTACATCAGGTGTACGTGCTGAAGAGACCGTACTGCGATGAGTTCTTGAAGAGGATGGGAGAAATGTTTGAATGCATTCTATTCACAGCAAGTCTCAGCAAGGTTAGTTTGGACAAGGTGGATTGACTTGAGTTCAATTTATCCTAAATTTTTTACTACCATCAGTGCTGGAACTCACCAACTTAGTAATTATGATCACATAATTTCACTTTTCAAAGCTTTTGTTTTGCTATTACTCAACTATTACTAATTTTTCAACTTAAGAGAATATAAACACATAATTATATGCATGGAATTGATCAACAGTGGGATTACTTTTGTGATTATTACCAATTTAGTTATTTAGTAGAACCAGTTTGAACTTTATTATCGTCACTCTCATTCTGTGTCTGCCTTCTTTTAAACAGTCACAGTTAAGAATCCAGTTTCTGCACTTGAGAAGTGACTTTATTTTTTTTGACCTCATTTTATACTTCCTTGAATTATCATATCCCTGATATTTTACAGTATGCAGACCCTGTGTCAGATTTGCTGGATATACATCATTCTCTCTCTGGGAGGCTCTTCAGAGAACACTGTGTCTATAACCGAGGCAACTATGTGAAGGTGAGAGAGGTGGGGTCAAGAAGGTATTATTCTATTCTCTATCATTGTATCAGTTGTTGTAATGCTTAACTCTGACAGTATCCCACAACAAGAGAACACTTCATTAGTCACTAGCTGTATTTATTTCTAAGTTTTTTAACTAGATTCTTTTTTTTTTAGTTGACACTTATTCTCTTTATTCAACGTAGCTTATATCTACGTATCCACATTACTAGATTGAATATTAATAATAAATGTATAGCTGTTCATCAAACTTCTCATCAAAGATATTATTTTCTACGGGAGTGATTATTCTGAATGATTAATTTCTTTGTTCTGATTGGGTCAATTAATGTTTTCCTCTAAAATTTCCAGTGAACTTGTATTTAATGCTTTCTTTACCCTTATATCCAAGTAACACTTACATTTTACTTTTATTAATTCCTCTCTCCTTTTCCACCTCCTCCTCTTTCCTATTCCACCTCCTCCTCCTCCTCAGGATTTGTGTCGTCTTGGAAGGGATTTAAGAAAGTTGTTATCATTGACAATTCACCACAGTCCTACATTTTCCACCTGGACAATGCTGTAAGATTGATGATACCTTACCTAAAATGGATGATTATCAGTGTATATGATACATTGAAATATAGAGTACACGATAATCTATGTAGTTATATGCACTGGGTTTTACAAGCAATATAATTTTCATTCTCAGGTTCTAGTTACGTCATGGTTTGATGACCCTAATGACACAGAGCTGCTGGAACTCATTCCTTTCTTTGAAGCCCTAGACAAGGTGGATGATGTGGTGACTGTACTAGGACAGAATCAGCCGCCATTTCAAAACTCTCTCAGCATTAACACTGGACCTTCAGACCAGGCCAGACACCAATGAAACCACACCCATATCTGGAATAGGTCACACCCAGAAATAAATGGCTTTTTGTTTTCATTTCTATCTTTGTATTATAGGATAAAATGCCACATTATTTTACCATCCACTCCATTCTTACTATGAAATTTTTTTTAAAGAGTAACTTCTTCAATCTTCTAAACATTTTTATGTTGTGTTTTATTTGTTTACTTTTTAAATTGTTGTTTGTTTTTAATTTGTATATTTTGTTCAGCACTTTAGTATGCATAAACACCAATGATGCACTTTGCCATGTAATTATTTATTGATACTTAAACTTTAAGCCATTCTATTTATATGCATTGCACTATATGAGATTTCTGCACTTTCTTTTTTTTTTCTTCTTTTTTTCACTTTGTATTAGCATTTTTGGACAATCTTTGTGATATAGTTTTTTTTTGCATAAACACCAATGATGCACTTTGGTATGTAATTATTTATTGATACTTATTTTGAGCCATTCTATTTATATGGAGTGCACATTATGAGACTTCTGCACTTTCTTCTTTTTTTTCACTTTGTATTAGAATGTTTGGACAATCTTTATAATTATAGTTTTTATATCATAGGTAACATATTTTTTTCTAAAATACATTATAGTGTGTTATTGGAATTATATGCATATAATTTTGGTTTATTGTATATTATTGTTTGAGACTTTGTAATAGATCTCTAATTGTGGTAAAGGGTTGCATAATTACTCATAAGCCCATATTCTATACATTGTTCTATAGCTGATCAGAGTATGTATGTATTCATGTATGTACTGCTCTAGAATAAAGTTTGTGCTTTAAGGATAATAGCTAATGGTAGAATTTCTGAGATTGCAGTGGTATGCAAATAAAGAAATTTACCTCTTCTACACCTATTGTACATAGGATAGGTAAATTTCTCATAATGTAGGAAATTTCATTTGAGGCATAGTGAAATAAATTAGATAGTAAGAAATGAAATGCCAGACTGAACGTAGAATATCATGTCCATAAATGACACTATAATAGCTATAGCATGAAAGCAACAATCCATATGATTTACTTATTTAAAAAATAAGTAATTAGCCAGCTAACTACAATTTAGCTGCAACATATAGTATATACATGTTAGACGTCTGACGTCATAATACAGGTAGGGTTATATCACATCTTTTGATTTATGTTTCATTGAATATAGATTTCACTTTATTATACTGAAAATTTTTTAGAGCTGTTATTGAATATGAACAAAAAACACACACACACACAAAAAAAAAAGAATTGAGATATAGCTCAAGGTATATTATAATTGAAATATATATAATATTGATGTGGTGGTGAGATCTGACACAAGAATAATATCATCACAATGCAACAATTGACGTCAGAAATTCTTTTGACTTGTTCCTTCTAACATATCCTCCCATAACATGGAACTTGTCTGATGTCATGATACAGGTACAGTTATATAGTGCATGTGGTAGTTGTCCAGCCTGGACCCAGGTATTAGTCTCAGGGACATAGCACTGGATGGTGGACACTGGCTTCTCACTCTTCTTGTCCCTACCACAGACTGCCAGTAGAAATCCTCCAATGTTGAGTGGACAGGACCAGATACAGTTGAGTGAAGATAGTTTGTTCCATATGTTGGAACTGTCTGATGAGGAGTGTGAAACAAGAGCCTCCAGAGATACACTATAAACATCAGGACTCCAAGTCACATCCTCAAACCATCCCCCCATGAGGTACCAGGTATCTCCTATTGTAGTAGACTTCATCCCTACCCATGGTGTTGGTGTAGATGGTCCAGTGGACCACTGCATGTTGGATACATCAAGTACCTCAACAGTTTGTAAACGAACTCCATGGTAACCACCAGCCACCACCAGCCAATGTTTATATGAAGTAGCTGAAGGCCACCAGCGAGGTGTAGACATAGGAGGGAAGGGGTGTGTCCACTGGTTGCTGTCAGGCTGCCACTCTCCTAGCTCACTGCTACCTGAGAGATCTCTATTTCTTCCTCCCACCACAACTAGTTTGCTGTTGATGGTAGTCATAGCAAACCCACTGGTACTGTATGGAGGTAGAGTGTGCCACTGGCAGGACTGTGTGTTGTAGGCCATCACTATGTAGTCGTCCTCATCTCTGTCAGTCACTCCTCCTCCAACATACACTGTATCATTTATCTCTACTGATTGGATGTATACACTCATAGCCACTGGTATGTCAGGACCACGCCTCCAGTCTAGTTCTCGTGGGAATGTCTATATTACAATGACATTGCAAGTACATAATAACTTAGTATAGTACAATCAGTCAAATAAGTATTGCACGAATACTTTAACCAATCATTGTAAAGATATACTACTAGTGGTGCGCTCGAATAGCGCAAATGCGTGGCGAGCGAGTAAATATATTATGAGTATAGTTAAAGATGATTTGTGAAGGAAATCGCTAAATAATAGCAAAGATTAGGCATGAAGAGTTAACAATAACAGAATTACCTGAATAAACTTCGAAAGCAGTGGCAAAGTAGCGCAGCTTGACAAAGACTTAACAATTATTTCAAGAAGGGAGTAGCAATCAATGTTTTGGTTGAAACAAAGATGCGTAAGGCAGTGCAGCAGGATTCTCGGTGCTCGATAATTGAAAAATACTGGAACTGTGAACACATTACCTACCTTATGTAATTAGAAGCGCGGGCGAAATTTTTTGACGTACGCATACATACCTACATATATATATATATCTGAAATCTCAATTGAACACGACTGAGAGTCAGCTCCGCTCGCTTCGCTCGCTCGCTGAATTAAGTGTAATTTGGTCACATTGTTTCCATGGTTACTGTTTACATGATAATTAATTATCCTGCCCAATTGAAAATAATATTGAATGTCATGACAATCTTTTAGTAATTGATAATTGGATGTAAAAAATTCTTACTTTTAATACTTAGAATTTCCAGTATGCTGAGCACCCAAATTATTTGTTGCCTACGGACTTCAAACACTCAGAATAGAAAGTATGAAGCCAATAGAGAGTCCCTCAGCATTTTGGAAGAATATGGATAAAGTTTCACAGGGTGAAAAGAGTCTAGCTATTTACAATCATAACAAAATCAGTAAACTGTCTTAATAATTAGAGTCAACAAATTTTTTTTACAAGGCTGTAGAGATTAACAAACTAGTTATCAACACATTATACACTAATTGTCAGAGAGGAAGGAGGGACTGTTTTGACAATAGATGCTTTTCAGGCAGTGTCTTTCCTACCGGACATCGAGAGCAGTAGATTGGGCTAGTTCCTCAGAGTCTCCATAAAACCTGCTGTAAGATGGACTTGTTCCGGTCAATTTTCAGGCTTTTAGAAGCTTACTTGCTTGTTAAAAGGCTATAGCTACCTACTTTATATGCCTGACTGTTTGCTTGTGGATTTTTGCAGTTGCTTTGCAGTTGAAATTCAAAAGTCGAATTCAAATTCTAAAAGATGCCTGAAATGTCGAAGAAAGTCGGTGTCGAAAGGGCTAAACTAACTGTAAATTATTATCATTTTTTTGTTTATTATTATTATTACTATTACATTTATTGTTATTACTGTAATACTTATTATAGTTATTACTGTTTTTTTATTACAATTATCATTAACCTTGCCAACTTTAGCACACTATTCCTGATATTGAAAGACATTCAAAATAATTTTACTAGGTATTTTATTAGTTTTATTTACCTCTTTATGTCTTCCTGTCGCAGTTGCTTCTTGAGAACCCATACTTTGTATATTTTGTGGTTTCTTGTTGTTCATCTGACTTTCAAGTCTCGTTATTGCTATTTTGTAGTCTCTATTTTCCTGTTCCAATTTCTCCAGTTCTATTAGTTTGTTTCTGTTATCTCGTTCTAGTCTTTCCATCACTACTTGTTTATCGTATTTCTCTCGTTCAAGTCTCTCCAGTGCAATGTGTTGGTCTCTGTTCTCTTGTTCCAATCCTCCAATGGCATTATCTTTTTCTCTGCTTTCTTGCTCGACTCTCTGTAAATCTGCTTGTAATTGTCGAATCTCGTTTTCCATCCTCTCAATTGCAGTCACTAACTCTGTGTTGTCTGATGCCGCCTTCTCTTCAGATGTCTGTCATATAGCACAAGAGAAATCAAGAGAGAACAGATCTGTTATTCTAGAACTGAATAGTGCAGTGAAAAGAATGCAAGTTAAAGCTTGCTGCCTTTCTGACATTATAGTGTTGTCAAATGTATAAGAAAGTCACATAGTGTATTGCCAACATTATTACTTGGTGTCTATTTAAATAGTTTGGTAATTACCTTGAGTTCTTGTATCTGCTTGTCTTTATTCTTCATTTCCTTCACATACAGGACACTGGCAATATTGAGTTGTCTCATCGTTCCTCCTCCGTAGATTCCCTCTACCTGTGACTTCACACCCCGTAGTCTAGCCAGCAGGTCCTGGCTGGATGGCCTTCTCTCTGGAGTGTTGTGAAGACACTGTCTCACAAGATTTAGTAGCACTGGATGAGATGCACCACATGTGGTTTCCAATGTGGCCATGTAAGTCTGACGACGATCCACTTCTGAACAAGCAATGAGCTGGTCAGGATTAGAAGGATTGGGATATGTACTGGAAAGCAGGTCACCTGGAAATATCTGAAATTAGTATAATTAGTATACAAGTACATAATTAACATAAATTTGAAAGATAAACATTTACATACAATGTTCAATAATAATGAGTAAAAAAATGTTAACAATTACCACAAACACAACAGTAGCAAGCGCAATTGTAAATACTAGTAATTACATCTCCTCTTATTTTTTCATCATTCAGTTATCAATGATAATTTACTAATTCTGATCAGCTCATGAATCATTTTTTAACACACCACACCGTCATCGGTGACCATTGTTGTCTTCATTACTGACACACAAACATATTACTATATGGATAGCCTTGACTTGCAATGCCTTAACAACAATAACACTTATCTTATTATTATACTTATTATTATTATTTATTTAATTATTTTATTACAATAATTGTGCAAAAACGGTCCTAATATCCTTAAAAATCTCATCTATTTGAACAACTGTGTACTAAAAACTAAAACTACAAAATTTTAAAGCTAAAAAAATGGCACACACTATTTTTGATAAATAATTTACTTGAGTAAACACAAACAGAGCAAGATGTCCGAATGAGAACACATCTAGAGATGGTCCATATCTGTGGGTCTCGCTGAGAGCTTCTGGTGGCATGTACACAGTGGTCCCTGGAGTCTTAGTCAGAGTCTGTGCTAGCTGACCTGGTCTAAAATTCACCATGCGAGAATTGCCCAAGTCTGTGATTTTGGCACACAGAGATGAAGTTAGGAGGACATTCCTAGCTGTTAGGTCTCTATGTACTATTGGAGGAGCTCGGCCATGCAAGTACACTAGTCCACTGCTAGTGTTAGTGAGAATGGATACTTTAACTGCTAAAGGAATATTAGGAGAACACTCCAGCAGGTCGTCAACACTCATTTCTAGTCTCTCCATCACAAGGAGAGGTAGATTGGAACCTTCCAGGATACACAGACCAAGGAACTGTGTTATGTTAGGATGTCGGAGACCTGCCATGAGTTGACATTCCTGCCGATACTTTCTAATAATATCTTGAACTCCTTCATTGCCAGCTTGCAGTAATAATTCATGAATCTGTTTCGCAGCACAGAGAGTTTCTTCATATTGGACCTGTCAATTTAATGATAAATAGTCATGTATGTATTTTATCATTTGCATATAAAAACATTATACATTAATATTATGTCTTGATCATATATTTATTTATTAATAAATACATGACATAACAATTCATTATTTTTTTTTAAGGTTGCAAAGTTTCATCAATTTTCTCGAAATGAATAAAATTAAAAAACTTATCTCATCTCTTTATCAAGTTTAACCTCAAAAATTTGTAAGTATTTAGATGTATATGTATTATACATTTTGATATACTCCATCAGTATTTCCATATCATGCAAGCATTAAATATTTTACCTTATTGAACACTGCAAAATTTAACACTCTAACATGCCTGTGCCTAGTTCTGGACAATTATATTTCTGATGCATGGCGGAGTTACCTCTGCATGACAATGCTTTGAATAATAGCTAACTGTAATACTTTGAAGTTTAACTGTATTGCTATGTTAAAAAAAAATTTGATGCACTATAATCAAATTATACACTCATTGTACAATATGGGGGCGGCATATCACTCTCACGCTTGTATTTTCACATGCATTTGGCTCGTGATATACTTATGCGAGTTCTTGAAATATCTCCCCATATTGACTACTCCTGCAACAAGTATCACTTACATAGTTGTATGCAGACTTTTTTGAAAGGGTCATTATAATTTTGACTACACCCATGCTTATTGATTCTATAAGGACACCTATTTTTACAAACAGTGTAGCTAAATGTGCATTAAAGCTAGCAGTTAGCCCCTGCAGTTCCAGTAGTAGTGTCGCGTAGTCAGACCCTTTACCAAACCACTACACTAGGGAAGGGTTTGGTGACACTGCAGCACTTCCTCAGTTTTTTACACTCAGAATGTGAAGAGTAAAATGTGGTCGGAATTAATAATGAATATCATTAACACAGCCATAGTAACTGCTGATAGGAATTAAGCTTGGGAGTATGGGGGTGGTGGGGTGGGGTGCAGTGCAGCACGGAAGCAGTAACAGGCTGCATTAAAATTGCATTCTATTTGAACTGATTCAAAGCACTAGTATCACCAGACCCTTTCCCCGCATATGGGTTTGGAGAGGGTCTGGCTATGCGACATTATTCCAGTAGATCATTGTCAAGATTAAGTGGGGCCTTCACCATAAAATTGTAGTTTACATTTTTTGTCATAACTTTACAGTGCATGCATACTTTTCACTATGAGGCTCACAATATTGTTCATCTGAAACTCTTCAAAATGAACTGAAATTATGGCCCTGCGCAACTAAACCCCTTCTACTCCAACGTCAAGATTTCAAACTTCACACATACACTTTGTTCAGAAAGTGAATTGGGGGATTTTTCTAAATATTTTTAATTATTTATATTAATTCTTTTTTTGAAAAAAAACACATGAATAACTTGACCAAAATAATTTTTTTTAAATGACCGATTCACTTGCTAGAGTAGATAAAAAATCTTTCAGAAGATAAAATATCACTGTAAAACATAGTGAAAACAAGTTATGACTTTTAGAAGATTGACAGTTTCACTTATGAGATAATTGTGGCAAACCACAACGCAAATGAAGCATATTGTCAACACAGGTCCCTACACAAGACTTAAAAAAAATAGATAACTATGAATGTAGAAGCCATTGTACATTGTATTAATATCAGATCTAGTGGGTCTTGTGCCTCATAATTGCCTCAAAAAAGCACCCAACTGTATGATACTTGATTTGCCCTCCTTCTTCGACACATTTACTACTCAATTTTTCATCTCCTATGGGCAACCCTGGTAATTAGTATTTTCAATACTTCTCCTTTGTGATATTGTGCGGTGGAATCATTGGCAACTGTAGTTATACAAGAAACCAATCCCTGCCTAACACTGCTGTGTCATGAAACTGCCAAGGAATGCCCAATAAAGCAAAATATTATCTAGGTTTGTATATTCTGACAGATCCTGAACTACTCTTTCGAAGTTCAGGAGAGGATTCACTAACCTCTACAATACAATACAGTATAGAGCATCCTGAAATAAACCCTATTGAACATCCATTATATGGCCCCATCACTTTTTACCAGCAATGTTTATAAAGATCGTCAGTTTGGACATATCAAAGCTTAATTGTTGATATTTCAGGTGTGGATCTAGCATACTATTTTCAGCAGAATAAATAAATGCCAAACTTGATCTGCTTTGGCACACTACAAACTTGATAGGTCATATTGAAAAGACAAAATTAAAAAAAACCTGACTCAGCATACCAATAAGTAGAGGTGCATTCTTTAAAGATCGCAATTACTGAAGGATGAGGAAAAAGAACAACAAACAAAAATGGATTGCTTCAATAATGCTTTTATTTCCACTTACAGGAATGACATACAGCAGCTAAAAAAAGAGGCCTCATTTAAAAAAAGGAGGCTCCTACAACACCAGTCAAGCCCCATCAAATATGCATTTCAAATATGTACACTGTTTATTTATCTTAATTTGAACAGAACTTACTATACTAAACAAAGGTAATTCAATACAAGTAAGTACACTGCAGGACACAAGCTTTAAAATGAGTGTGCTGTCAAGCAGAAGTAAAAATTTGCTTCCATATGGCCATGCATAAATTTTAGCTAACTAACCAAGGTGGGTAGTCTCCTGTCCAAGTCTTAGACTTCACTCTAGCCTTCCTTCAAAACAAGAGTGCCATGATAGCTTCAAGGACGTCTATTTCGCCGCCCATAACGCCGGTTAGGACGGAATAAAAAAAATAATAATAAAGCCAAAAGATTAAAAAAATCATTCTATTTAGCTATGGTGAAAGCCCCTAAATTGTGCTTGTTGAGAAACATAATATGCATTTTGTCTTGTACTGATAAACAAATAACTTAGTTACTAACACAAATCACATAACTTAAAAAAAAATTGTATAAAATTGGTTAGATTTACCAGATAGCTAAGTGACGATGTGGCAAAACATTAACATACCTCTACTACTGAGCCATAAGAGCCTACGCCCAGAGTTTTTCCAGTGGCAGTCACTTTATTCAGGAAGAAAGAGCTAAGCTGTGGGTCATCCCTGAAGGATATAGATCTGGCAAACCTAGCAGCCATTTAAAGAATTAAATCTGGTACCACACAAAGAAAGGTTCGCGGAACTAGTCTGCTGAACTATTTTTCTACAAACTGGGTACTGTCATAGACTGCCTATTATAGAATAAGACCAAATAGGGAAACAAAGTATCTGGCGAGCGCAGCCCACTACTCGGAGAATCTGGTGTCATCCAGTCACCCGGAAATTCTGTCACCACGGCAACAACTTTTCCTTAGGAAATACTGTCGCTGCGGAAAACTGGGGACACAATTTTCCGAGGAAATATTATTGTCGCTGTTAGGAAATTTTGTCGCACCTGTATTGTCTTTTAGCTGATAATATTATGTATACATCAGAGTTTCATCTAGGACTTTGTCTTAGAGAAGCTGGATAGGTGTTAGGGTGTATCATCATTACATAAAGTATTCCCTGTCTAATTTGGCTTCTCCTGAAGATGGTCTATTATCAGGGGACATTCCATTGAGGGGACTACAATAGTGATAAAATTATCTGTGGAGCCATCCTCTACCTCCTTCATTTCATATTATGCCACATGAATATCAAAGAAAGTCAATATTTTTTTTTTTATGTTGTATTTTGTTGTTGTTTTTGTTTTTAAATCTCTCAACTTATCAAGTTAAAAATGGGGTGTTGGATAACTCAGTTTTTGGTGTTAAGTAGGAGGCACTGCCTGGACACCCCAGTTTAAAGCTTTATATTGTTTCCATAGTTAGTCACAACTATAAGATATTTGAAATGGTGAAACTAAAGGATATAAGGCATTAATGCTCATTTGGTAAAGTATGTGTATGTTGTGGAAGTTATAAGTAGGGCCTGCCAGGTTATACTCTGAAATTTTTAGAATTTTTTTTTTTTTTCTAAAAAAGTGAGTTTTTATTCCAAAAGAATAATATTTTATTCTAGACATTTTCATATTGTTCTCTTATTAATCTAATTAGAAATAAGTGAAGTTGTGATGATTGCAGTATAGCTTAGAGTTGGTAACATGAAATGAATGAGTAAAACTATCAGTTTCCTACTACATTACTCAATATGAAGGATAGCTAGCTAATGAAAAGGCACAATAATTGTGATGATAAAGGCACAATAATTGTGATGATAAAGGCACAATAATTGTGATGATAAAGCCTTTTCAATCCACAAATTATGGCACTGGTGGCTGAAGCCAGTGGCCCTGGGTTCGCTTCCCGGCGACGACCAAGATTTTTCATTTTTTTCCTTTGCTTTTTTCCAGAACCCTTTAGGTGAGAAAGTTTCTATCTAGTTTGTATGAAGGGTCAGAACTTGATAATGGTGATGATAAAGCCTTTTCAATCCAAGCGGTATACTACTCAACAGTATAAATGGAAAATTTGAAGCTCTTGGAAGTCGAGGGTTGTCGCAGCTCAGTGGTTAGAGCACTGGTGGCTGAAGCCAGTGGCCCTGGGTTTGATTTCCGGTGACGACCAAGATTTTAATTTTTTCCTTTGCTTTTTTCCAGACCCCTTTAGGTGAGAAAGTTAGTGCCACATGTCAACTCTAATAGTTCATTATAAATACATGGTCGGCAGTCATAACAAGTAGTGCTGTAAAGTTAGTGGTTAATATAGCTGAAAATTTATGTTAGAGTTTAGTAGCGGCTAAAGTTTTTATGTATTTCACTGTATTTAAAACAATTAAGACATACTTCCACTGGCAGTACTACACCAAATTGTATCAGACACATCTGTGCATATGTATTATTAGTGCTATTATACAAAATTACAGGAAACACATTCTTATGTAATTATGTTTAATAGCTGCTATCAGACTACAACTTTAATTTGCTCGATTCATCCCAATCTAACAATACCTCCCTTCACTTTTGTGGGGGCAAGACCCCACACACTGGGTGTGGCCAGGCAGAGCCTATACCCTGAACGTTGAACTGTTAGGTGTATGTGTGTGCATGTGCGCAGTGCGCAAGAGTGTCGTGTACATATGGGTTGTGGTGTGCATCATTTATGTTAGATTCTTCTAGAACATTTGTGAGCATGTGTGTTCATGTCAGTATTTAAAGGATTATATCACACGTGGAAAGTTAGTTCTGTTTCAGCTAATTCCATCTTAATGTGTTTCTCTATCTCGTCTTTGTATTTGGATTAAAACCTAACTTACTTTGACCGGTTGTGACCCACAAAGGGTAGTTAATAACACGACTGCTATGAGAAGCCAGGAACTTGGTGGTAGCTTACTAACTTTAAAGGACAAGGAGTCCCGGTTTTAATCAGCCCAAGGTCTCTCCTTCCACAACTGGCAGCAGCAGTGGTTCATTTCGAAGTAATACTTGACTCTGAATTGCTGGATTTCAATCTAACCATCATCAATGTTACCAACTCAATCTGGCGCTATGTTTAATAGCTTTCATCAAAGACAGACAATAACATTAGAACATTTGTGTTGTGTATTTGTAGTGTACTGTGAAAAGTTATTTTAAACAGCCTTTATTGTATTGTTTCATTATTGTAGATAGCTACCTCGACGTTCATAAAGCTGAGGACAGAGTATGCCTGACAAGAAGGGTAGAGGAAAGCAACAACCTGAGCGCTCCTTGGACTGTATTGATGAAGACGAGGTCTTGGAAGGGGGGACTCGGCAGCATCGGCAGCTGAAGACGTTCTCAATCTGACGAATTCCAGGGTTCATAGAGAAGAGGAGTCCTCAGATGATGAAGAGGAAATGGAGGAGTAAATTAGATGGTGAAAGGAAAGATAGGGATGTATTGTTAGAGGATAGGCATGATGAGGTAGAAGTCATCAGAGCTGGTAGTAGCGGACATGGAAGTAGTACAGCTTCCAGTCCAGGGTGTAGCCCAGGACTAGTGCAAGACACCTTCTTAGATTTGAAATTACAAGACCTTAAAGTAAATAGGAGGTACTGGAAGACTTTGTTGTTGGGTAAATTACCTGGTAAACCGAAGGAAATGATTGTTGAGTTGTTTGAATGAAGTGACTGTGCCTAGTGAAGTTAAAAGTGCATTGCTGAATAAAGTTGGATTGAGTAAAATGGAAATTGAGGTCAAACTTTTTCAGATTTGGAAAGTGATACAGGACATGGATAGGTTGGCCAAGATGAAACATGTCATTGCTCTAGTTGAAAGGTTAGGCATCATATGCAAGAACAAACAAGACTTGATGTTGTTCCTAGTGTAAGGGTTGTATTGTAAGAGATTGTCTGTGGCAGAGATAGATGTTTGGTTTAATTCACTAGCACTTCTAGCACTACAGGCCATTATTTGGCACATGTTCACTGATTCCACTCGCTGATCGTCGATGTCGTCGATGTTGTCGATGTCACCCTGGTTGAAAATCTCGAGAAGAATTTATCCATTTTTGAAATCTTTGTAATTGCTGAAGGTATTCATTTGACCATCTTTCACCAATGTTGAGTTAATGCTTGACATAGAGACCATCTTTTGAGTGCATTAAGTTTACTGTCAGAGTAATCATGACTAGTATTGTTCAGTTATACTACTTCGAAGGGCAAACAAAGCCTGAAATGTTATAGATTATAAAGTAGTCAAGTATTGGTCAATTGGAGTGTAGCTGATCTTGCCATTCGAGTACTTTAATTGTCCAAGGGTCTCAGAGGTTACTGTCTGGCACGGAACACACTAGTCTTAATTAATATCCACTTTAGATGATACAGAGTTTTGGGGAGTTAATGACATTGTCGACAGCAATGGTTGAAAGTCAACTGCTTCTATCTCACACTCAATTTAAGACTAATCTTACTGACCTCATGTTTCCACATTCTTATTCACGGTAGTCTTAGTGATAATTTTTACTATTTTTAAAGGAGTGATCTATTTTCAGTGTAGTTAATGAAATAAAATAACTAACTTTTGTGGTCAATTTTCGAGGTTGATTTTTTGGGTTATTTCATGGTTTAATGACACATCTGTTATCATAGTGCATGTTAATTATATTATTTATACATGTATTTTGTATGAATTGTAAATCCAACCTCCATTTGTCCTGCAGCATTTTTCCAATAGGTGCAACCTTCAGTTAAAAAACTGTTTTCAGCTTTAGGAGCTAGACAGCTGTGATCTTTCCTTCTGTAACTACTTTCACACAATAAAAGAAAAATAATTAATCTTGACAAACTTCCTCTTTGGGAATGCACAGGCATTTAATTGACTTATTAGTTAGCCTATTTCAATCAAATGAAACAAAGGAAATGTATAACTGGCCATAATTTTGTCACACTGTTCAAGTTCCACCTTGGCCGGTGGAAAAGCAATTTGTAAACAGTATAAATATTATTGAATTTTAAGGAAGTAAAATGTAAGTCATACTTTTATACCAAAGTTTGCACATTAGTTTTTATACAGCTACATCACATTTTTCCAATACTAATAAATTATTAACAACAAGATCCCAGCTCTGGTAATAATCGAGCCTCTCACTCATTAAAGTATATTTCATTATTAAACCTGTGGTATAAAACTTTGCTCTACTGTCATATCCTTATTACAATTCATGAAATATTTCAATAAAATTACTCTTAACAACTTGTATCTACTCAACAATTCGTACATTTAGCTAATTTGAACACTCGTCAGTCCCTGTGTTTGGATTATTTTGCCTTCTCAGCAGCTTTGCATACTCATTGTGCACATAGGACCACCTACATGGGGATGTAACCAGTACACAACAAATTACAGTTTTCTGCATACATTTATAATGTTACAATAAATATGGCTTATTTTTGTGGTATGATTCTCATACTATAACACAAATAATACTTATTTTTTAATTATTTTACTAATGGTCACAAGAGCAGATTAAGATGATACACTCTGTATGATTGTATGCCTATATACTTGCTCTTGTGTGTGTATGTTTGTCAAGAGCCCGTTTGTAAGAAGCAATTACTACTGACAATGCCAGAGTACATACGATTCAATGGTTGATGAAGCATACACTATAGGAACATGAAAATATGGAACCCTAAAAGGAAGTCATTGTTGTATGATGTATTTCAGTATTTTACATATATAAGGTATCTATCTGCCATTGTCAGTATGGCCCTCACTGCATGACATTGTTGTGGTGATTTATGAGACTCACACTGTAAGAAGCCTCACAAGAGACATCTACTCACTGTGGTTTCTGTGGCTTCTTCCTTGCTAGTAGAAATTAATGGAAATATAAGAGAACTGAAAAATAGAAAATGAAGATAAGACGAATGCATCAAACCTCTTACACCAATCCATCATTTCTTACAGAGTGCATGGAACAATCTTATGTTAATTATATTGTAACTTTACCTTAACCAATACATAATTCCTGAAAATGAAACAATTAACTTGACAATCAATTAGCTAATAAAACAGTACCCTACTAAAAAGCACTGCAGTAGTCCTTTATTATCTCAACTTAGAAAAAAGTTAAGTATTGTGTACTTTACAAGATACATTGTATTTGATCTAGCATTTATTGTAACCAAATAAATTATAAAAATAATCAATTAGAGTTTTTGGGAGTGAGCGTAGCGAGGAGACACTCACAGGAGTAACACAATTGAAAATCGGGGATGTTTGTTTATTGGCGAGCAGCGAAGCAAGTGAGACAGTATTAGGGGTGGATAATGCAAAACCGGGTATATGTTATCGGCGAGCGAGCGTAGCGAGCGAGACACTTACACAATTTAAAATCGAGGATGTTTGTTTATTTATGTACGTATGTCATTTTGTACCTTGACCCTCTTATTTTGTGTTCGCTCCGCGTTCGACCCCGTCACAAACTTCACTAAACAGAATCCTCGGTTTAGCGACCATTACCAGTATCACCTTAGAAATTGAATAGTTTACCGCTTTGAATTGTTTTGCGGGTGCAGTTAAAACTCAAAACATTATGGGAGCTCTATTTCTATTCGTGTTAGTGGCGGTGGTAAGTTAATACCTATTTGTCACAGTTATAAGCCCTACTCAACAGTATGGAATTGAATCCCCTTTACCGCATATACTTAATTTAAAAACTCAACTTTATTTTAGTAGCTTAAGTGTTAGTTGTTAAAATCAATCATTTAACAATAGTGTCGTTTAAGGCTCGCTCGCTATTTGTGCTCAAGCACACCACTAGTTGGCGAGCGAGCGAGGGTTAACGCAATCGAGATTTCGCTATAACTAGTGATGTGCTTGAGCACAAATGGCGAGCGAGCCTAAAGACTATACTATTTTTATATGAATGATTTTGACTTCTAACACTGAAGCTACTGAAAATAAGGTCCAGTTTTTAAATTTCGCAT
>WLWI01002080.1_pt1 | contig 17293 bp, 6 predicted proteins | sample 6701501 | NCBI WGS metagenome assembly WLWI01 (sample SAMN12718690, study PRJNA515312) | sponge metagenome | isolation source: marine sponge | host: Mycale hentscheli | place: New Zealand: South Island, Marlborough, Capsize Point | collected 2014-11-01
CGTTTATTGTACTTCGAGAACGAGAGAGAATAAAAAGTAGCTTGTCTTTCCACGGCACGCTTGGGGTCTTTTAAGTTGTTTCGGCATTTGAAATTTGGCATAGACTTAGAGTAAGGGTCACTAAGACCAATTCTGCAAAAAACAAAAATAGGAGAAAGAAAGAATTTTTCCTATGACTTACTTTTGGAGCCTATATCTCAATTTCAATTTTTAAGTGAAGTGCCCCCTTTTCCCATAGACTGTCACATATATGCACACATCACATGATACAATATTATAGTTTCTGGTAGTTTATTTATTAGCTTTCGTAGTAGATTATAACTATAAATAGTCAAAACGTTTAGACCCTTGGTCTTCATCAGTTGACAAAAAACACAATACTAAAAATGACAAAAAAACAAAACCAGTTCAATAAAATACAAAGACCCTGAGGATTGTCAACTGATGAAGACCTACGGGTCGAAACGTTTTGACTATTTATAGTTATAATCTACTACGAAAGCTAATAAATAAACTACCAGAAATTGTATTACGTAGTAATGAACCTATACAGCATCAATATTATAGTTATTGATCACAATTTATTAGACATTCTGTAAAATTATCTGTTGTTAAGTTGCTAATGATTTATTGAACCAATTTACCCCTGCATTTATGATTTGAATATTCATCTTTTACGACTACTTTCCAACATCACTCATTATCCTGTGATTTATGGTAGGTCACAATAAATACATTGTTAAAAATGGGGAATTTGGAGAACTAAGTTTTGGTGTTAAATAGGAGGCACTGCCTGGACACCCCAGTTTAAGGCCTAATATTGTCATCATAATTATTACTAAACGATTTTTTTAATGAACAAACTACAGGATGTAAGCTATTAATTATATTATTGTCTATTGGTGTGGAAGTTGTAAGGGCTCAAAGTGGGGTGCTCAGGCATTACCTACTGGTAAACACCCCGTGAGGTGTTTATTTCAATACCCCATTTTATCAGAGTACAAACATATTATCTGAATACTGAATAATTTTGTATTATGTTTAAAACTCTCTTGGACATCTTTTAGTAAAATGTAAAATTCTTTGGTATTTAGGTGAATGTGTTTATTTTTAATGATAATATTTCCATATCAATCATTACAATCTTTACATGAAGCCTATATATTATGCCTATTGGCTACCTCAAACATGTGATAATTATTTTAACCTATTGAAATTTTCTTGACCTAAGCTACTAAACATATTGCTAAGTTCAACTATTATATTTAGCAAACACAACACTTGACTTAAAACATTTCATACAATTAAATACTGTCTTAAACATAACGACTTTAATAATTCCTACACCACCATAATTTGATACTCCATTAAAGTTAAATGTAATACTAGAAAGTGTAGATGTGTTGAGTGCTAGTAGTTGAGTTTCCCACATGTCTCCATCTAGTCCAGTTAATGTGGGGATATTACCATCAAATAAAACACTGTCTCCAAAAGCATACGATTCATCTAATTTTACAAGGATGAGCAAGTTTATTCCCAAAGAATTTGCCATATTTATTGACATTGCATACACACTACAACTCATGAGTAATAATCACAATGTGACTGTAACAGTTAAGACTAAATCAAGTGGTGAGTTTAATCAAAGAATAATGCCAATGATATGACTGAATAGAATTTTGTAGATCAGTAAATGTAGGACTTACTTTGTGATAAGCTTGAAGCCAGCAAAGAGGTTATGATCACAATTCCGATCTATTTCAAAATTACACAGGAATGAGGAATTATTTACTCATGCTTAAAAAACATAAGTGAATTATAAAATAACATCTGGAATAGCACATAGCTATAATCTATATTATTTTAACAAATAATAGTTTCATATAAAACTGTGCTAATTCAATCCTATTAATTGAAGAGACACAATTTTGACACTTCTTGAAACAAATCTTGTATTTATTCTTGATTATTCCTAAACAAACTGCTTATCTGTGTTTAAATAACAATTCTTATTGTAATAAACAAACATTATTATGGCATGTCTTACATAATTTAATTTTACACACGCTGTGAGGAACTTTGGCTTACAATTATAGTTGGAGTCTTATTACTCTACCCAGATCTAAAATAACTTTTCCAAGCAGTAAATTTTGATGGCTATTATCTTTGAAATACCAAACTAATATTTTGGTGAAGTTATCTGCATAATATTGTGTTTAGGATTTCTACTGTGATGCCTAGTGATCTATTTTCATCTTAGTGATGGTGGCACTATACAAAATTAAGATTATATTTATTTCAATTGGCTCAGACTTATTTATTACCTCCATCTCATCTAATTGGCACTACTCAGTGAACTCTTCACTTCAAGGTAAAATGGAATGAACAAGCTTCTCGTTTAATGCTGTAGTGTGAGCGGTATCTAGCTGGAGCGTGATAGCTACTCTCAGTTCAAGAAATCGTTCAATTAAATTTAATGTGACAACAACCTAAATGGAATAAGAGAACTAATGATTAAGCTGCAGTAATACACAAGTTAATAAGAGTGATGCAAAGATAAGAGAGTTACATCATAAACCACAACATACACACATCCACATAACCACACAGTTGCACTAAGTACAAAGTCTATCATCCTTTACTACAAATGCGTTCTATGACCCTCTCACTTCAATATTAGTAAAGAATAAATCAATTTTGGATAAGAACATGTAATGTTAAATTCTACCTCCTCAAAAGTCACCTTAAAACCTCCTAGTTTATGAATAAATAAAAAATCCATAATTTTTAGAATCCCCTACCCTTTATGTGTTAGCTGATTCATATTAATTTAAGGAGTTTACCTATCTTATGAAAGCCTCATAACCACATCTAAATTGCTATATGTGACATCTACTTGTATATAAGATTATTCACTAACAAAAAGAATAACTAATAGCATACCTGAAGTGCACATACTAAATTATTAACAAAATAAATGATAGTTAACTATGAGGGTGGTGTAAGAAATGTCATTTCCAGGCCTAGTAGATGTTACGATCTTCCACTTCTTAGCTATAGCTTGCTAAACCACTAGGAACATTTAACTACTCACAACATTAAGAAAATGAGAACGTTTAACTTGCTTGAGTTTACATCGTAGGCTTGCGCAAAGAAAAGCAGGATATTGCTTCCAACGTTTCAGTTTGTATACAACGTTTCAGTTTGTATACAAACGTTTCAGTTTGTATACGTTTCAGTTTGTATACAAACGTTTTGTTTGTATACAAACGTTTCAGTTTGTATAGAAATGTTTCAGTTTGTATACACCGTTTCAGTTTGTATACAAACGTTGAAGATCCGTAGCAATAATTTGGTACGTTCAGGAAAATAAAGAATTTTAACCACGCCCTCAATATGGCCATGAGTCACTATAATAGTATTCCGCTGGAAGACTGAGAATGAATGGAATGGATAGTTAAGCTACTAGTGAAGTTAATAGATACTTTAGTTGGGACATTGTGTAGTATTGTAAAAGAACTTAACTGCCCCAAACATACTTTTTATGCAAGAAAACCATAAGCATAACTATATTTCTGAATGTCAACACAAACCTTCTTTCCCCTTTTTGCTGTAATCAAATTCTGATGTCTAAAGCCACATTTAAGATGTCTTATCACACGTAAAATCAAACCCTGCTGCTGAATGGACTAACCTTGATTCATCAGTTAAGAACTGTTCAACTAGATAACTTAAAGGGCAAAAGTGGAGCTTTTATTAAATTTAATTTTGTCATACATAAAATATATAAGAGCACTACAAAAGTGTGTATCATTTTTGAAAATATTTTAAACTCTATTTGTGAACTTAGGTACTGAACCTCCTCCTATATCAAAATATTATTTAGTGCACAAGCTGATAGATTGCCTCTGTATACCCTCTACAGGAATGTGTTTAGAGAATTTGTGCTTATTTTAGTGCAAATTGGTCCCCAGTTCAAATAGATGTGTTTATTTTGAACACCACAAGAACTAATTTTTAATAGATACTCAAAATACACTTATTCATTTTTGAGACCATTGCCTCTAAGTGATTGTTATAGTCACAGTGACCATTTATGTAAAAAAAAAATAGACACTTTACTAACTGCTATGTTTAGTTATTGAAGTACCATTTTGTTAAAACAGAAAGTTCTCAACTGTTTGTTATTTAACTGGCTATTTTGCAAAAACAAACCTTAACTATTTTTTGTTATTGAACAAAAATCCACTATGTAGTCATTTTGCTTGTAGTTACATTAACGTTATAAACACAACATCAAATCCTGTACTCTAGAAATCATAATATCCCCAAAATATTGAGTTATTATTGGGTTACAACTTAGTCAACCAAACAAACTGCTGATAGTCTACAGTGACTAATGATGCATGTCCTAACAATAACATTAAAATTATCAACTAATTCCTCTGGTATGAATTCATTCTATTCGCAATCTTTTATCAATATGCTAGATATTTGTGGTTACCATTATTTAACCAAACCTATTAATTATTTGGATGCAGATATTTTAAATGTAAACATTTTCGTAATAACTTGGCACTGACATATAATAATTTATTTGTGAATGTTTTTTAAATAAATGTAGCACATTGTTCCACTTCCATCAGTATATATATAATATATATATATATATATATCTTGCTCAAATATCAAAATTGAGTACCCTTGACTAAAATAAACTCTTTGAAATTACAGATTTATATAAGAATGGAAATATACCTATTTAGTGTTGTCATGGTCTATATAAACATCAATTCACACAGTTTATTGAATCTCAAAAAATAACTAATACTGTAATTGTTGGACCACCCACAGAACTGTTGCAGGGATACCAACGGGAGGAGCTGGGTGTGCCGTGACTGTGCGGTGTAATTGTGGTCAGCTGCTACATCATCAGCTACCACACTGGTTTCACAGTTTTGGAACTAAATATTCAGAACTAACTTTAGACACACGTGGAATCACTTTGAGCATGTGCACACACCTCTTTCTTTATATGTGACCGTCTACAGGAAAACCAGCCACAACGCAGCACCCTTCGAAAAATTTTTTTGCCACTTACAGAGTTGTCGGCGTCCAAATATTGAGCTCTCCAAGTTTTATCGTCGTAGCTTAAGTCGTTCCCGCTATAATAGACCTAACCGTTCCCTTCCGTCGGCTTGAAACAATAAATTTTTAAGAAATCGATCGATATTTTCTCGATGTTTACGCACGCCGCGTTGTGCCCAGTTTTCCCGTAGACGGTCACATATGTTACACTATGTGGGTGGATGGCTATATAGTCACTGTAGCATCCAGTTTCAGTTGGTCTCTGTCTTTCTTTTTGTCTGCACCATACCTTATCTAATTAACTTTCATTATAACTTCCTTGAATACTTTGAGGCTAGTTGGGAAGTGATAGGATAGCTTTAGGTTGCTGATAGGAGAGCGCCAGACTACCTATAAAGCAATTCTGGTGGCAGTGTACCTGGCTGGAACTTGGGATTTACACAGAGTCTCCCAGCTGCTTAGTAGTATTGCAAGGACCTGGTTCAATACCCACCACAGTAATACATAATAATGATGATATTTTGGTGACCTATCTAATTACATCTGTAATATACATGCCACTTCAATTGAAACTTTGGTTTTCCATCTACTGAAGCCTAATTTTTGATCAGGGAGTGAGGAGTAGTTTATTATGTATTAGTATGAATATCGTTAGATTTAAGCAATCTAGTGGGAGTTTTTTTAAAGATGAAACGTTAAACAATGAAAAAAAAGATACAAGTAATAGAAATTAATAATCATTAATTTGTTATTTTTCTTGAACAAATCAGTCAATATGTGGTATTTCACAACATTTATTGCACTGTGGGTAATTTGGTTCAATATTAATCCATACAGATTCATTAACAATTTTATACAATTATTACAAAACTGTATATTAGGCATGACACTTAGGATTACCACTAGTAACTCTCTTTCTTCTTGTTGGATCTCTATTAATAATTTTGTACGTTTTGGATCACTAAGAAGTTCATTAGCCTTTTTATTGTAACTGTCTCTATCAAGAAACACAGTGGAGTTGCTTTTGTTTGATGGAAGTATTACTATTTGTGGATTTTTCTTTTATTTCTTTGAAGCTTGAATTGTACATACTGTGCATGCATAGAGTAGGCATTTATAAACACAATCATTTAATCTAGATTGACTAAAAATGATATGTATACTGTAGGCAAAATTAAAATCAAGTCTTACATTAAGCTATTTTTAAGTGATATAATCACAGAAAATACTGACACAACAACAATATGTTGCAAAGTTATATAGTGTGTATCACTAAGAAACAACAAGTATATTCTACCTAATTTTTTCATTATTAATAGTTTATAGGAACTTCTATAAACATTGTATATTTTATAACTTTTAAAATAGAAGTTAAGATGGTGTGTTCTTTTATATTCACAATGTTACTACGTGTGGGGTATTGTACTTCTATTTTATGATGAAAGGCATTATTGTATTACTAATAACACTTAGAGACTACAAATGAAAAATATACAATCTGACACTCATCAAATATTGTTAATATTTAATATCATTAAAAATTAGTACATAAATAAAGTATGTTTTCGTTGTATTTCTTACCAGTAGTCAAATGATCAGTAGCTGAAGTATCTATTATAAACATTTACAAATGTTGATTAATCAATTGTATTAGTTAGGCATTATTATGTCTGAGTACAAGCTATTCCTAAGCAATACTCATGCATGCTGATATAAAAAATTACAAATGCATTTTAAATTTTCAGCAAATATGAATGACTTTTATAGGAATGTTTCATTGTGCTACTGTAACTAAGTAAAAATTACTTGCTATCCAGATTACATACCAATGTAGTTGTCATGGAGTCTTCAACAGTGTTTGGTAATTCTCCAATAGGCATTGTACATTGACGAGCTGAGCTACTATAGAATGATATTTCAGCAATGTATGGTTGCAGTGATGTATCAAATACCAGAGTAATAATTCTAGCAGTAGTAGACAATTCCGTATCACAACCTCTCACAAGATGATTACAGGATTGTTGTATATTAATAGTTCCTATATCATTATCATCACCAAGAACTTGAATACTGCTGGCTCCTGTGGAGGGACAGTTAAACATGACTACTTCAATAAGCTCTACTCCAGTGTATGCTGTAACTCCATTTATATCAAATGCTGTATTGAAGTCTAATGTTATTGAAGCAGATGATGTAGATGTGTTGAGTGCTAGTGGTTGAGTTGCCCACATGTTTCCATCTAGTCCAGTTAGTGTGGGAATAATACGATCAAATAAAACACTACTGCGTGGAGTATTACATACTCTACCAGAATCTGACACCTTAGAACAATGACCAAAGGCAGAGGACCCTCTCTCTGATATAGCAGGTTGTTATTGCAAATGATTTTATTGAAAAAAGTCCATGGGTTGGAACAATCACTTAATATAACTGTAAAATTTCTTTTCTACTACTACATTGGATATCACACTTCCTGATTTGTTTCATTAAAAAAAGCATATAACGTTTAATTTTATTTTAGGCTTTTGAGCACTTTCTAAGTCTATGGTGTCACGTAATGCTAATTTTCACATTAAGTTTGTGCAAGTCGATTAGATTACCTAACATGTGAATCCATGCAATATTCTGGACCTTTCATCTTCCAATAGGTTCTCTATTTTATTTGGCAAATACAATTAACAGTCTCACCTTTTAGCTGATGTCTCAATACTAACCATTCTTTTCCTTTCAAACTCTAAAGCAGAAAATAAAATTGTTTCCGTGGCATTCCTGGTCATTATTGTGAGTATTATTAAATGTGTACATATTATATACACACATTATTGTGAGTATTATTAAATGTGTACATATTATATACACACAACTATTGATATGACATGACATAAAAATAAACAAAATTTGACAACAAATTTGAATTGATGAGTTTAATTGAAGAAAAAAAATGCCAATAATATAACTCTATTGGTTCTTGAATGTAGATCAGTAAACATAGGACTTACTCTGAGATAAGCTTGAAGCCAGCAATGAGGACATGATCACAACAATTATTATCTATTTCAAGCATAAGAACAAAGGATTAATTACATATCTTGTAGATATTTTTTTAAGTTAGTAGATAATAAGAACATGAACAGCTCAATTTGCACTATCTTGTTATTTCATGTATTTAATTTTCATGTATTTAATTTTGCCAATGCAATCCTGCTCATTAAAAATTAGCATTTGGCTACTTTTATAAATTAACCCTTAGTAATATTGTTAACTAAATTATTATTACAAAAACTCCATCGACATCTAATGTTTACATAACAATCTCTGATACAATGACCTTATCTTCTTATTATAATAACACATAACTTATGACATATCTTATGTAATCTAATCTTACATTAAGCTTCAAGGAAATGGTTTCATATGTACTGATGTGGTAGATTTAAAAGCTATACTCTTTCTCTGGTCTAAATATTTTTTGCAAACATCAAACTTTAATGGTAAGCATCTTAACCAAAGTTTAGATAAATTTAAGTCCAGGAGTTTAATTGTAATTCCTTTTTATCTTTGACAATTGTGGTACTGTACAAACTTGACTTCTATTAGTAAAATATTTCTTCCAAACATGCTTGGCAAAGGGCTTTGCACTACTCAGTGTACTCTTTACTTTCCGCTGCAATGGAATGAACAGGCTTTTTGTAATATTATGTTCTCTGAACCTTTCACTTCATATCATGTAATTTGTACAGAGGATTAAGGGTAGATATGAAAACTGCAATCTAAATTCTTTCCTTTTCATCAAATACATAGCTATCGCTATAGATTTTTAACATCCTGGTAGTTTATAGCTGTTTCGCATAGCTGATTGTTCTTAAACCTTAATGAGTATCTCCATAACACATGTCACTTAGTTCCTTATAATTAAGTAATTATAGCCTGGTTAAATCTGGCTTAGCTGCTACGAAACAAAACATTTAGCCTACCTGATGCATCGTAGGTCACCAAGGAGGACTATTCCATAAACTGAGGACTTAAAGACTTGTAATAATACAAAAATTTATATTTTCCCTATATGTTTCTTAGCTACTTGTAGCAAGTTAGTGTAGTGTACTACTGCATAATCTTTAACAAAGGTTCATTCAAGCTGTCTACTCAGATTGCTCAATTTGAGGTAAATACCTTCACTAAAGGAAGTTACTAAATGAATCATCCAATAAAAAATTGGTTTTTGTGTGTTTTCTACAGCCTAGAGCCATGGCATAAAACATTTGCACCACATTATTCTGTCTGTATACAATTTTTACTCTCCTTAGGCCCCAGTCCTCTGTTGTATAAATTTCATGTCAACCTCCTGTTTGTGATGCAATAGGTATAATTTACATCAATCAATGTTTAATTTGTGTTTTCATTTAGTGTTGTTGTTTTTTTTGACAGCTATTTTAGCAAAATATATAGTTTGAACAATATGTTGAAAATTAAGCCCAACTATAATCAGAATTAAAGGGCAAGCATGATGAAAATATTTCTCGTTTTTTGGCATTTTCTGGTAGTTTTATGTGAAAATATAACCCAGAAATAATTACTATTTAAGAAGCCTTCACCATGGAGATATAACCAAAATCTTAATTACTTCCAGTTGTGGGTGGGGCTTAGTGATGATGCAGATAGGGAAACAGTTGGGCTTGGTTTGTTAAGTTAGCCTATGTGTTTGTTTTAGTTAACTATACAGATAGTGAAACATCTGGTCTTCGTTTGAAGCCAGTGTACTTGTTATAAATAACTAGCAAAGTCTGATGAGTCTGAGGCAGAAGAAAATACCCAGTATAGATCAAATAACAGCTCATCAGAAGCAGTAATGGTGGCATAACAAAAGTGCCAGATTCCTTAAAACTCAAGCAGTGTCTGATAATATTTCAAATCAAATTTCTTAACGGGGTTGGGGTAGGGGGTGGGGGCATAACAAGATAAGGACAAAACTCTGCTTGATGGAATGTATTTTCAAGCAAATATATTTGTGCCAGTTATGAGTATATTAATTAAATAATTAAGGATTAACCCATTCAAATTATATTTCCAGTGCCCCCTCCTCCCACCTATACCTATGTGAGCAATGCAAATGTTTATGCTTCAGATGTCACCAGTGATGACTCTGACTTACTTGCACTGTTACATTATTGTTAGCATAGTAAATATTTTTTTATACAATATTTAGTGTGACTATTGGTGGATTGTGAGGACAGTAACAATAATGTGAATTATGTGTGTGTTGCATTTTGCCATTTTTACAATGCCTGCAGTCAGGATACGAGTCATTGTAATAGTATTCCACTGGAGGACTGAGAGTGAATGGTATGGACAGTTAAGTTACTAGTGATGTTAATGCTAATAGTTGGGACATTGTATAGTATTGAAGAAAGAACTGCCCCAAGGTTACTTTTTTTCCTGATGCATGAAAACCATAATCACAGCTATATTTTTGAATGTCAATACCAATGTCCTTGTTTCCCCCTTTTAATGTCAGCAAATTTTAATGTCTAAAAGAGAATTTGTGCCACTTTTAGTGTTAATTGCTTCCTAATTCTAATAGATGTGCTTTATTGAACACCATAAGAACAAATTTCTAGTAGATACACAAAATACACCAATTCATTTTTGAGACCAGTGCCTCTAAGTGATTGTTGTTGTCACAGTAACCATTTATGTAAAAACCATAACATCACTAGCTGTTCTGTAAAGATAGACACTTTACTAAGTGTTATGTTTAGTTACTGAAGTAACCATTTTTGTAAAAACAAAAACCTTGCAACTGTTTTTTTTAACTAATTATTTTACAAAAACAAAACTTTATTGTTTTGATATTGAACCAAAATGCAATATGTAGCTATTTTGCTTGTAGAACCTTTGTTCAATATCTGAAGTTCAACACATGCTAGCTCCTGCAATTATGACATTCATTTAGTATGACTCAAATTATTTTATTAATGAGCATAATGTAATTAAAAAGTTGGCATTGTTATGCGGCACAATTATAATATTAGTATTGTTCAAATAGCATTATAATAAATTGGTTATTAGTAGTTGTAGCTGATGCCTTAATTCACAACTGAGGCAATTTTTTTTCACTTTCCCCGCATGCGATTTCAATTGCACCATTTTCCCATACATTTTTGAATGGGTAATTTATGCGCTATACTACTAGTTAAGCTACATAAACATTATTAACACAAATCTCAAAAATGCCCAAAACTGATAAAAATGTTAATGATGATATTTTGGCGACCTAAATTACATCTAAAATTTTGCAATTATCATAATGATTTTAGCCGAGAATGACTGAATCATTCACAAAGTTGTATAATTATTATGAAAAGGATTACCACCAGTAACCCCCTTTCTTCTTGTTTTCACTATTAATGATTTTGTATGTTATGGAGTCACTAAGAAGTTTGATGGCCTTTTTACTGTGACTTTCTCCATCAAGAATTACAGTGGTGATGCCTTTTTGTCATCCTTTAATTTTAAGAGCTTTGAATTGTTCATACTCTACATATTTGTTGACATTTATAAACACATGATCATTTAATCCACATTTGCTATCAATGATATATATATGGTGGACAAAATTATAACCAAGTTATACATCAAGCTATTTTAGCTAGCACAATCACATAAAATGATAACAAAACAATAAAATGTTGCATATGGCTATATTTGGCAACTAACTACTGATAAATATAATATACATTCAATTATATTATGTTGCATATGTCACAGCCACTACAAATTAATCAGCTCAATTGGCCATAGGCAGAATTACTTTGTAGCTCCACATCATGCACAGATTTCATTTCCTTGCTAATATTGATTTCATCGTATAAAACTTGGTTGGTTGTATTATTAGATTTTTTATGAGTAGACTTGACATGTGCTTTATTGGTAATATAATAGACTAATCGTAGTATAAGTATGCCTCCAATGGCTCCAGTCAAATTCCCTACTATGAATGAAGTAATACTAGCTGCAGCTGCAAATTAATAATATATCTTAAGTTTATTGCTTGCTCTATTGTGCCATTATAATGTATAATTAAGTATTAGCTATCGGTATATATTGTAATTAAGTTTAGTACATAATATTTAAGTATATGAGGGTTATATATTTTTGCTAACATTGTCAATGATTGCATAATTCAAAAATATGCTATACTGATTTTAATAATGTATGTATAATTGTTTAGAAATTTCTTTAACATCATCTATTTGCACAATGCAAGTTCAATTACCAGTTTTGTACCTATCTGGGAGATTACTAACATTGTCAATGATTGCATAATTCAAAAATATGCTATACTGATTTTAATAATGTATGTATAATTTTTAGAAATTTCTTTAACATCATCATCTATTGCACAATGCAAGTTCAATTACCAGTTTTGTACCTAACTGGGAGATTACATTTGATTCTGTTACTCTTTCTTTGTATGTTACACATGTCTCATTTTGTGTAGAAAGATTTGATGTAGCATTAACTGTAGTGCTGATCACAGAATTGTTTATATTTAAGGCCTCATCATCTAAAATATTATCAACATACATTATGATACAAACTTTCTTTTTTAGTAGCTCTTTAAATTAAATTTACATTAGTATTACTTTAATGGCTAAACTAAATATGTGGCTAGTATTTGATAGTTCATTAAAAACAGGTATTCTTTATTATTAGTAAATATTCTTTATTACTCAGATTTGCTAAAACTATTTTCAATTTTATCATCTTTAGATTAGAAGTTAAGATGGTATGTACTATTTCTTTTAAAAAATTCATAATTTTATTACACATAGTTAATATTTTTCTATTTTATCAAAATAGACATTATTGTGTTACAAATAATAATTGGACACAATCTTACTCTCATGAAAAATAATTAACGTTTAATATCATTTAAAATCAGTACAGCACTAAAATATATTATATTTGTTATATTTCTTACCAGTTGTCAAATGATCAGTAGTAGCTGAAGTATCTAATTAAAAAATTTTTCAGCATTGTATTTATCAAAATTGTATTAGTTAGGCATTATGTCAAAGTGCAAGCTATTGCTAAGCAAAACTCCTATTTGCTGACTTATGCATGTTTAATTGTTATCAAACAATAATTTGCTTTTATATATAAAAAATATTTGCTATATTTTTTATTGTGCTACTTTAACCAAAAAAAATTTTTTTTCTATCCTGATTACATACCAAAATTAGTTGTCATAGGGTCTACTACAGTACTAGAAAATTCAACGGTATCTGGTAATTCTCCAATAGGCATTGTACATTGACGAGTTGAGCTACTATAGAATGATATTTCAGCAATGTATGGTTGCATTGATGTGTCAAATACCAGAGTAATAATTCTATCTAAACTGGACAATGCCATATTACAACCTCTCACAAGATTATCACAGGATTGTTGTATATTAATAATTCCTATATTATTGTTATCACCAAGAACTTGAATACTGTTGGGTCCTGTGGAGAGACAGTTAAACATGACTACTTCAATAAGCTCTACTCCAGTGTATGTTGTAACTCCATTTATATAAAATGCTGTATTGAAGTCAAATGTAATACTAGAAGATGTAGATGTGTTGAGTGTTAGTAGTTGATTTGCCCACATGTCTCCATCTAGTCCAGTTAGTGTTGGAATACGATCAAATAAAACACTACTACGTGGAGTATACATACTCTATCAGAATTTGACACATTAGAACAATGACCAGTGGTAGATGACCCTCTCTCTGATATAGCAGCAGGATTCACTGAATAGGAACCTGGAAAAACTGTACATTGTCATTCATAAATACATACAATTCATGAAAAACTTTTTTTTAATATTAGAATTTGAACAATATTTATAAAAGTGGTTATTACTAATGATTATATTGAAAATAATTTTACCCCAGGGTTAAAACAATCACTTAATACCCTGTAAAATATTATTGACACTACATTCAGATGTCACATTTCCAGATCTGTTTTAAAAAAAGTATAACTTTTAATTTTGTGTTAGGCTTTTGAAGTGGAAATTTTTTGCTAATGCTAATTTTCATGTCAAGTTAGTACATGTCGATAAGATTATCCAAACATGTGAATTCATGGAATATTCTGGACATTGCATCTTCCAATAGGTTCTCTATTTTATTTGGCAAATACAATTAATTTTTGGGCTATTACTTATACAGTCTCCACTATTTAGCTGCAGTCTCAGTACTAAACAATTCATTTCCTTCAACACTCTAAAGCAGGGAAAAATATTGTTTGTGTGGCATTCCCGGTCATTATTGTAAATATTTTAAAGTGTGTACATAATTTATGCACACAGCTATTGATATTGACATGACATTAAAATAAACAAAATTAGACAACAAATTTGATTTGGTCAGTTTAATGAAAGACTATAATATGCCAAAAATATAACACTATTGGTTCTTGAAAAATGTAGATCATCAGTAAATGTAGGACTTACTCTGAGATAAGCTTGGAGCCAACAATGAGGACATGATCACCACAAATATTATCTATTCCAAGCATAAGAATAAAGGATTAATTATATCCTGTGGATATGATAAGTTAGTGGATTATGAGAACATTAGAACAGCTCATATTGTATTATCTTGTAGTTAAAATAGTTTCATGTATTCAATTTTCATGTATTGAATTTTGCCAATGCAATCCTGTTCATGAACATTAGCTTTTTGTCTACTTCTTGAAATTAACCCTATATTGATTAACTAAATTATTATTACACAAACTCCATCCACATCTAAGTTATAGTTATAAACCAAAATTGAGGTTTGTATGCGATTTATAAATTTGAAATACAAACCTAATGATTTTGGTTTATAACTATTTTATAGCCCAAACATAAACAACGAGCAAAGTATAGCGTTAGCTATCTTAGTAATTGTAATAAAGTACCCAAACTCTTCATTATTCCATTTTGCTTTGATCTGCCTTCCACCATAATTATGGTTGCTAAGAACTATATCAGACTTTTCCCCGCTAATACATTTTCTTACGAGCATACCAGACTGTATCCGATTTATAGTTCTTAACAACAAGCGCGGTTGCTCGGGTAACGGGCTATAATATTTACTTAACAATCTCAGATACATGTATATTGACCTTAAAAGCTATACTCTTTCTCTGGTCTAAAATATCTTTTGCAAACATCAATCTCTAATTGTAAGCATCTTAACCAAAGTTTAGATAAATTTAAGTCCAGGAGTTTCATTGTAATTCCTTATTATCTTGACAATTGTTGTACTGTACACAATTGACTTCTATTAAGAAAAAAATTACTTCCAAACATGCTTGGCAAACGGCCAATTCATATAATCTACATAAATTGCACTACTCAGTGTACTATTTACTTTCAGCTGCAATGGAATGAACAGGCTTTTCGTAATTATGTTCTCAGAACCTTTCACTTCATATCATATGATTTGTACAGAGGAAGGGTAGATATGAAAACGAAATCTAAATTATTTCCTCTTCATCAAATGCATATCGCTATAGATTTCCAACATCCTGATAGTTCATAGCTGTTTCGTATAGTTGATTTTTCTTAAACCTTATAATTAAGTAATTATAGCCTGGTTAAATCTAGCTTTGCTGCTACGAACCATAACCTTTAGCCTACCTGATGCATCGTACGTCACGGAGAAGGACTATTCCCTAAACTGAGAACTTAAAGACCCGGAGCAATTCTTACTGGCAGTGTTGTACGCCCGAATATTGTGCCGCAACTAAGAATTTGAACCATGCACAGTCTGGGTAGGCGTAATTATTCCACCGGATGACTGGGAACTACGAATAGAACAGAGTTAACCTAGGAGAGTGGTGTTATGTTACCAGTGAGGGAAGCATGGAATAATTCAATCGTGAAATTTTATATAGTCCAATAAAAGTAGATAACACTTCTGTAGATACAACCTATATAGCTATGTACTTAAGAAAGTTTGCACTTATCTTGAGAACGCTTCGTTTATGACTTACACTCAATGGTGTGTATTAGCTACAAAATGCTGTTCTACACAATTTGTTTTTGTAAAAAATCAAAAAATCTTCAGTTTCAGAATGCAAGAATTGTTTGTGTTCAGGCAGACAAGTGAAGCCAATAAAGCAAGCCTGCACATCTACAAACTGGAGAAATATTTTGTGATTCAATTATATTAATTAACATAATCATCATGTATTCACTTTATGCAATTTTAAGCATAAATTCTTGCATCTCCTTTAACTATACTATCTATTAAGAGCAAATGTCAACATCAAGTAGTTGTAATAAAGCAAAATTTTATATTTTCCCTATGTTTCTTAGCTACTTGTAAAAAGTGAGTGTAGTGTACTACTGCATAATCTTAAACAATGGTTCATTCAAGCTGTCTTACTCAGATTGCTCAATTTGAGGTAAATACCTTCACTAAAGAAAGTTATTAAATGAATCATCCAATAAAAATTGGTTTTTGTGTGTTTCCTACAGCCTAGAACCATGGTATAAAACATTTGCACCACATTATTCTGTCTGTATAAATTTTTTACTCTCCTTAGGCCCCAGTCCTCTGTTGTATAGATTTCATGTCAACCTCATGTTTGTGATGCAATATATATTTACATCAATCAATGTTATATTAGTGTATTCATTTTGTGTTGTTGTGTTTTTGACAGCTACTTTAGCAAAATATATAGTTTGAACAATATGTTGAAAATTAAGCCCAAATATGATCAGAATTAAAGGTCAAGCATGATGAAAATATTTCCCGTTTTTTTGGCATTTTCTTGTAGTTTTATGTGAAAATATATGCCCAGATGTTCTATTATATATATAGGTAACAAAAACCAACACATTGGCTAACTTACAAACCAAGCCCAACTATTTCCCTATCTACATCATCACTAAGCCCCACCCACAATGAAGGTAATTAAAATTTTGGTTATATCTCCAAGGTGAAGGCTTCTTAAATAGTAATTTTTTCTGGCTTAGTTTGTTAAGGAAGTCAATGGACTTGTCTTAATTAGCTAGCAATATCTGATGAGTCTGAGGCAGAAGAAAGCAGCAAGTACTACAGCTCATCAGAGGCAGATGGTTGTATACCAGCAGTGCCAGATTTCTTATAGCTCAAGCTGAGTCTAATAGTACTTCAAATCAAATTTCTTAACTGGGG
>WLWI01002081.1_pt1 | contig 17287 bp, 22 predicted proteins | sample 6701501 | NCBI WGS metagenome assembly WLWI01 (sample SAMN12718690, study PRJNA515312) | sponge metagenome | isolation source: marine sponge | host: Mycale hentscheli | place: New Zealand: South Island, Marlborough, Capsize Point | collected 2014-11-01
TTAGTGCCATTCCCAGTGGCGCTCACATGATTGCATTGGACCGTATGGGAAAAACACTTTCCACCCTCGATATTTCTTCTCGCATGGATCAATGGCTAGGAGAGGGAAGGCCGATAGTTCTACTGGTAGGCGGGCCTGAGGGGTTTTCCCGAGCACTGCTGAACCAGGCCGATGAAGTCTGGTCTCTGTCCGCACTCACCTTCGCCCATCCCCTGGTTCGTGTGATGCTAGCGGAGCAAATCTACCGTTGTTATTCCATTCTGGAAGGACTACCTTATCATCGCTAGTAGCCAGGTACTTTGTCGCGATCCAAACCACTAACCAGTACTCAAAATGTAATGCTGAGCGAAAAGCCCAAACTGATTCTTGCTTCTCAATCCCCTCGAAGGCAATCCCTACTCAGACAGTTTGATATTCCTTTTGAGATTATTGTGGCTGATATTGATGAAACCCCATTTCGCGACGAACAACCGGATCAAATGACTCTGCGCCTCGCCAGAGAAAAGGCGTTGGCTGTGTTTAAGAAAGTCGGAGCAGATTATCGAGTACTTGGTGGCGATACCACGGTCACCATAAAAGGAACGATCCTTGGAAAACCCAGGAACCGCCAGCATGCCATTGAAATGCTAAAACGACTATCGGGCAATACCCACCTGGTGCATTCGGCTGTTGCCCTGGTCAACCAGGGAATCTGCCAAACCCGGTTGTGTTCCACTGCGGTCACCTTCTTCGAACTAACTGACAACCAGATTACCAGTTACTGTAACTCTCAGGATCCCTATGACAAAGCCGGTGCCTATGGTGTCCAAGGACACGCCGGACAGTTTGTTAAGCAACTTGAGGGTAGCTATAGTGGCGTCATGGGTTTACCCCTATGGGAAACTCATCAACTGCTGCATCAATTCCAGAGTAATATCACCGAAGACCTGAACTAGCCAGGGATTTACATCAGAAAAACAACAAACCATCCTGTTAGCCATCAGTCCATATCCAGATCTGTTCGGATATGACATATTGATCACCAAAGTCATCTGAAAAAAGTTTAAAAAGTAATTCCAGGGTTCCAGAATTTAGAAAAAAGCATGAATACCAGCACTCAAATGACCGAAGAGATATTGATCAATGTTACGCCCCAGGAAACCCGGGTAGCGATGCTTGAAAACGGCATGTTGCAGGAAGTATTTATTGAACGGGAAAAAAACAGGGAGATCACGGGAAATATTTACCTTGGCATCGTGGTACGAGTATTACCTGGGATGCAAGCGGCTTTTGTCGACATTGGTCTGGAGCGAACGGCCTTCCTTCATGCCAGAGACCTGATGGAACGACGGGATGAGACAAGTCAATTGCAGCAAAATGATCCCGCAGCCTCCATTGCTTCCCTGGTCCAGGAGGGACAACGAATCGTTGTACAAGTTGTAAAGGCACCACTTGGAACCAAAGGAGCACGTTTGACCACGCAAATTAGTATTCCGGCACGTAATATTGTGTATCTCCCCAATAGTGAATATACCGGTATCTCACAACGCATTAAAGAAACAACGGCACGGGAAAATCTCATAGAGAAACTGACTGAATTCCGTCATGAGCTCAACGCCAAAGGAGGCTTCATTATTCGAACCGCCGGAGAAAATGCCAGCGATGACGAGATGAAATCAGACATGGTATTTTTACTACGGATCTGGGAGCGAGTACTTGCCAGAAAAAAATCCAATAAAGCTCCTTTTCAAATTTATAGCAACCTTCCCCTTGCGATGCGCATAGTAAGAGATCTGGTGTGGCAAAATGTTGGGAAAATCCGAATTGATTCCAGGGAGACTCTTGATCAGGTAATGGAGTTTAGTCGAGACTTAATACCCGATCAAAGAATCGAACACTATCCCGGAGGTCGTCCTATTTTCGACCTTTATGGCGTTGAGGACGAAATTCAAAAAGCGCTTCAAAAACGGGTTCCTCTGAAATCTGGCGGATATCTCATCATTGACCAGACCGAAGCCATGACCACTATCGATATCAATACCGGCAGTTTCGTCGGCAAAAGGAATCTGGAAGAGACTATTTTCAAAACCAATCTGGAAGCTGCTACCGCACTGGCCCGACAGCTTCGGGTTAGAAACCTCGGCGGTATTATTATTGTCGATTTTATCGACATGGCGCAGGAGGAACATTGTGACCAGGTGATGCGTACCTTAAGTCGGGAATTGGAAAAGGACAGTACGAAAACCCAGGTCAGGGATATGACCTCTTTGGGACTGGTCGAGATAACCCGCAAGCGCACCAATGAAAATCTCGAACAGCTACTGACTGAGCCCTGTCCCTGTTGTTCGGGTCGCGGAATCCAAAAAACTCCGGAAACGGTCTGCTATGAAATATTCAGGGAAATTCTCAGAGAAGCAAGACAGTTTGATACAGATTCCTATTTGGTAGTCGCTTCCCAATCGGTGATCGAACGACTTCAGGAAGATGAATCTACTGGTATCGCTGATCTACAGGATTTTATCAAACGCAACATTCAACTTCAGGTTGAACCCACCTACCAACAGCAATATGATGTGGTACTCATGTAGTGCATTACGCAAGTTGTATTCGTCATTTTTATCTTTTGTTGTCTCTGGGCTACTGGGGCTGAGTCTCCTGGTCTCTAACCATTCTGTTGCATTACAACAACATATCGAGGTCATCACCCAAAACCAATGGCCCCAATATGTCAATGGAACCAATATACTTGCTCTCCCCCAGGCTTCCCGGATACTGGCGTTGTTTGAAGAAAATGACCAGGCATCCATTTTAATCCTATATCCGAGTACAGATATTGGTCAGAGCTGGGGACGGTCGCTGGCAAACTGGTTAGTCAGTTTCGGCATACCCAGCACCCATCTGCAAACCGCTCCATCCATTGATAATCTCAATCAGCTAGTGATTACGCTGACCCAGCAGGATTGAAGAAGGAGAAGAGGAGAAAGGCAGAAGAAAAGAAAAACCCGGGATGCCGGAGATACCCAACTCCCCGAATGTTTATTCCTCGAAGAGACTGGGATGAAAATAGAAATCCGGAGGGCTAGCCGTTAGCCGCTGCAATCAGGGGTTGGTCAAAATCCACTTCAGAATAAGTCTGCCAGTAATAATCCGCTTCCGCCGCGCTCATTTTTCCATAATAGGACATATAGACTTCAGACTGACGCAGCAGAAATGACTTGTGTTGTTGCTGCCACTGGGTAAAGCACCAGTCGGTCATTTCTGGCGCAGGCATAATTGCTTCGTCGAAAAAGCGAGCCTCCACATCGCCACTCGGAGAGCGGACAGTACATGGTCTTATTTGGTATTCCTCTCCTTCGAAAAAAATAATACGGTCGAGATGGGCCTGCTCCAACCCAGACAACAACTTCCCATTGGCCATGGCCTTTTCGTCTGAAACCAAAACCGGGTAGCTTTCATGGGGTAACGTGGCAACCCGGTAACCAGGAAATTCGGCATCTACCATGGATAAGCCTTCAATCTTCTCGCCCAGGACACAATTGATCACGTCCCAATCCATTAGGGAACCAAAACAAAACAGGGGTATGTTATTCATGAAGACACCTCCAAATCTGGGAGCTGGATTGTATGAAAAAAAAGAAAGAATGCAATCACTTTTGTGCTTCCCGGGGCCATTACTTTAAAACCGCAGAGCCAATGGCCTATCACCGGAAAACGCATATCGAGCACTACCCGAACGTTTGGCGAAATATAGGCAAACCGGCCCCGACTCATCTTATCCATGAGAAACGATCTATGAATACGAACATAAGTGATTTGTATTTGCTTAAGCCTCTTGAGACTGGTTAAAATTGGCGCTCAATTTTTCAATCAAACTCAATAGTTTTCAAAGGGGATCTTCATGAAAATCACTCAAATTATCGCAATTGCAGGTAGTCTTATGCTGACAAGCACCGTGTCTATCGCGGACGGCAAAACTGGCTATGAAGGTAAGTGTGCAGCATGCCATGGCTTTGGTGTTGCCGGCGCGCCGAAATTGGGAGACGCTGCAGCCTGGAAAGACCGTATCGCTCAAGGCAACGACACACTTTATGACAACGCGATCAATGGTTTTACTGGAGCTACCGGCGTAATGCCCCCCAAAGGTGGTTTTACCGCGCTTTCGGATGATGAAATAAAAGCCATTGTTGACTATATGGTATCTCAGTCCCAGTAAAGCATTGGATTAGTGTGGGCCATTCGGTATTAGCAAGCGATATTAGTGGCCGCTACTCATGGTCAGTACTCATGGCCAATAATCAATAATAATGAACTGACTCATCCAATCACGAAAGCCCGGTTAGCCGGGCTTTTTTGTGAATATACAAAACATCTTTCACGCTCCAAACGAACCGTATTTCCAGAAAAGTGGTTTCATCGACCCAGACCAGATTCAGCAACGTGATTGGTCGCTATGCACCCAGTCCAACCGGGGAATTGCATCTGGGCAACCTGCGTACCGCACTGACCGCCTGGCTTCAAATCCGATTGGTGAAGGGCACATTCATCCTTAGGATGGATGATCTGGACCAACCAAGGGTAAAAGAAAATGCAGCAGAAAAAATTATCCATGACCTTAAATGGCTAGGCCTTGACTGGGATTTAGGACCTGACAAACCACCCCAGGGTTCTTTTTCCGGTGACCCGGGTTTCGTTCAATCCCAAAGACACCATCACTACCAGCATGCATTCCAAACCTTGCTGGATCGTGGACAGCTATACCCCTGCGAATGCTCTCGCAAGGATATCGCCATCGCAGCCAGTGCACCCCATGGTCGAGATGGGGTGTTGGTATACCCGGGAACCTGCCGTCCAGCGGAACCTTATTTCCATTCTTCAAATCATGAACAGCGAAAAAGGAAGCGTAACTCCCATACCATTGAGCCGCATGCCATTGATCACATTGCCTGGCGATTTCGGGTTGAGCCCACCGAAATCAATATACTTTTTTTCGACGAAGTAATGGGGTCACAAAGCCAGAATCTGTATAAAGAGGTCGGTGATTTCGTCATAAAACGCAAGGATGGCTTGTTCGCCTATCAGTTAGCAAATGTGGTTGATGATGGATTAATGGGCATAACAGACGTGGTTCGCGGGGCGGACCTTATCGACTCCACCATTCGTCAAATTGCGCTTTTTGAATCCCTGGGATTCCCAACTCCGCGATTCTGGCATATCCCGTTACTGTATGATGAGCACAACCAGCCCATGTCAAAAAGGGATGGTTCTCAATCGCTGGGGCAGTGGCGAGGAGACATGGGTGAAAAACAACCAGAAACCATGGTCGGTCAATTGGCCTTTTCAATGGGATTGATTGATCGATGTGAGGCATTGTCGGCCAGGGAATTATTGAACAGCCTGACCCCTGAGGTTTTTCGGGAAAAACTCATTGCAGCGACCGCGACCACCTAACACCTTAAGAATCACTGGATCCTCCACCTGCCTGCGTTCCCCTCTTCCCATCTTATCCTCCAATTGATTATAATCACTGAAGATCAGCTTTGTTGCGGATAGAGTTAACCATAACTCTGAGAAGCCCGGAATCTCGCTGATCTATTTTCTCGGGGCGGGGTGTAAATCCCCACCGGCGGTAAGGATGAGCGAAAGCAATTCATCCAAGCCCGCGAGCGCTTTCCCTTTTTTCAAATGGGGAAAGGCCAGCAGATTCGGTGTAAATCCGAAGCCGACGGTTATAGTCCGGAAGGTAGAGAAACGTAGAAAATCAGCATTGGTATAGTCCATTGATATAATCGATTGGCATGGCCCACTGGCATGATCCATTAGATCCAGTCGATAGAGATAGTCGATTAAACGAAAAATGGTAAGCCTGAAAATGGCCCGCTGTTTCATTTTCTGGTCGACATACCCGGCTGGTCCTCTGTGCTTTCGCCCCTAACTATGGTTTCAGTTCAAAAACTTTACGGGGCTAATTGATGACGACACTCACTCACTGTCATTTACGTCAGGGCAAACGAATCGCCTTCATCCAGGCCAACTGGCACAAGAAAATTGTGGAACAGGGTCGATTGTCTTTTCAGGCTCAATTACTCGAAGCTGGTATCCATCCATCTCTCATCGATCTCCTTGACGTCCCGGGCAGTCTGGAAATTCCTCTGCAATGCAAATTACTGGCGAAAACAAATCAATATCAGGTTATTGTTGCTGCAGGTCTGATTGTCGACGGCGGAATTTATCGCCATGACTTTGTTGCGTCCACAGTACTGGATGGGATGATGCAGGTATCCTTACAAAGTGAGATTCCGGTCCTCTCCATGGTGTTGACGCCTCATCACTTTAATGACCAGTCTCATCATGAATTTTTCCATGACCATTTTAAAATTAAAGGAATGGAAGCGGCCAATGCCTGTATTCAGATGATTAACAACGAACACAAAATGGCAGAAATCTATCAGGTGGCCTAATTTGGCTTCCAGTGATTCGCTCCATGTTCGTCGGTCCCAACGCAAAAAAGGGCGCCTCGTTACTTACGATTAATTCTATCCACCCAGGCCATACCTAGTGCAGAAATGACAAATGTCAGATGGAGTAAGACATACCACATCAATTTGTTATCCTCGACCTGGTCCGCATTAACAAATTTCTGTAGTAGGTGAATGGAAGAGATGGCAACAATGGAGGCAGCTACCTTCTGTTTTAGGGATCCAGAGTCCAGTTTTCCGAGCCAGGATAGCTTCTCCACATCTTCATCAATGTCAATACGGGAAACAAAGTTCTCATAGCCACTAAACATCACCATTACCAGTAAACCGCCACTAGCGCCATGTCCACCATGGACAGAATTCCGAGCACCAGCTCTGACTCGCTTACGCTAAACACAATGGGTAAAAAGTGAAATACTTCCTGAAAGAACTTAAAGGCGAGGAGGACTAATGCCAGACTCAAGCCGAGATAAATCGGGGCCAACAGCCAACGACTTGCATAAAACATTTTTTCAACGATTCTTTCCATATCTATTTTTGCACCTTGGAGATAAAGTTATTTAGCGGCTGTATTCTAAATCATTTGGCAAGTTGTAATCTACGAAACACTTGCCGGTCAGGTTGTTGGCTCAAAATTAGGACGGAGGCACAGATTATGGTCTAAACTCTAGTCCTGGTTGCTAGCATCAACCATATTATCCAATAGCCCGATTAATATGAATTCTCGTTTACGTCCATGAAACTATTTGTCATTATTCTCATTACCCTGGTACTCCTGTTATGCATCTATTTTGTTCTGCTTTCCGCCACCGCAGATACACCGGAAAGAGGATTACACAATGGGGCCTTAAGGCCCTGCTCAAGCAAACCCAATTGCGTTACCAGCGAGGGTGGTGGCGCGAATTCAGCTAATCAGGAAATCACCCCTATTGCGTTTCCTGACCCACGGAAATGGGATTCCGTATCAACGATTGTTACCGCCCATGGGGGCATAGTAGTGCAACAGGAGAATCATTATCTAGCGGCAGAATACCGCAGTAGAATTTTTCGTTTCGTGGATGATTTGGAAATCAGATTTGACGAGGCAAACAAACAGTTGCAAGTGAAATCGGCCTCACGCTCAGGAACATCCGACCTGGGAGTAAATCGAAAACGAGTGGAGGCGCTTCGGGAATTAATTGCCACAATGGCACAATAGTAATGGACTTTTCGCCATCTGCTGGTCGTCGTAATAGGGCCTATCCAGGATTAAAGCCTCAGAATTAGGGCCCCAGGAGAGGAGTCATGAGACACCTGATCGGCTTTATTCTGACTTTCCTGATCCAACCTTTCCTGATCCTGTCTTTCTCCATTGCAAAGCCAGTGGAATCATAAAATTGAATCCGATGATAATCATCATTAAAGGATAGTCTTCAACCCGGGATTCTTCAGATAGAATATCCCATCCGGCGAACTGCGCGCCGAGGCCAAGAACAAAAATGGCGAATCCGATGACTCCTAACGCAATAAAAAACGCAGGTATCCCGCTACGACCGGCTGTATTGACGAAATCCTTCATTGACAATTCCTAAATTCTCTTAAATTGGTCTTAAATGAGAGAACCTCTGAACAGGTCTTTGAACAGGTCCTGGAATAAGTCTGAGCGAAATAGATTAGGGTTGCTTATTTCTCATCACTCAAGGTGACCGTTCACAACTTTTACAGAGATTTCTCGGGTACACTATTATACAGATTACGTTACGCTTTCCTAAAAGCCCCAAGCCTAAAAGTGCTAAGCCTAAAAGTCCCAGGAAATACTGGTTCCAATGAATATTAATCCCAATGTCGCAAACTGTTCCCCGGCTCCTATTGCAGAAGCCTAGTCATGGAGACTGGGCAGAGATAACAGCAATTTGCTTGATGTCTGCCAAGCCGTCCCGGCTTACCTTCCCCACCAATCGTTACTCGATCACCTCGGTCAGGCCATTACAGACGGGAAGGCTGCAACCTACACGGATATTTCCGGTATCGCACCACTTAGGGAATCCCTGGCAGGGGATATCAACTCCCGCTATCAATGCAATATTTCTGCCCAACATATTTCCATTACAGCTGGATGTAATCAGGGGTTCTGTTCCGCTATTGATACGCTTTGTGAACCTGGGGATGAGGTTATTGCAGCTCTGCCCTGCTACTTCAATCATGAGATGTGGTTTCGAATTCGGGGGATCAACGTGCAGTGGCTAGATTTCAACGAAGCTACCGCGGTCCCTCATCCGCAACAGGTAGCTCGCAAAATTTCATCTCGCACTAAAGCCATCGTCCTTGTTTCCCCCAACAATCCCACCGGCGCAATCTATTCACCCGAAGTACTTGGTGAATTTTATCGAATTGCGAAAAGTCATAACATCGCCCTGGTTGTTGATGAAACCTATCGCGACTTTATGGACCCAGACGCGCCGCCACATCACCTGTTCAATGAATCGGACTGGGAAACAAACTTTATTCACCTTTACAGCTTTTCCAAATCCTTCAGTCTTACCGGACATCGTGTTGGTGCAGTAGCTGCCGGCCCAAAGTTTCTGGCAGAAATGGGGAAAATCCAGGATTGTGTAGCTATCAGCGCACCGCATACCGGACAGATAGCTGCCTTATATGGTTTAAAAAATCTGATTGACTGGCGCACGGAAAACGGGCGAAAAATGACAGCAAGAGCTGTCGCGATCACCCAGGCATTCGACCATCCCGGGCTAGACTACCAGCTTATTTCTGCCGGAGCTTATTTTGCCTATATCGAACATCCATTTGATTCATCTTCCCATGCCGTGGCAAAACGATTGGCAGAAGAGTTTGATGTACTTTGCCTCCCCGGCACATACTTTGGGAAAGGCCAGGATCGATATCTGAGATTTGCATTCGCCAATCTTACCGAAAGTCATTTTCCTCGATTAATCGACCACCTTATTCAGAGCCAGATCTAGTATTACGACCTTAGTTTCTCATCGTTGGATTTGGAGGAAAACCTCATCGATCTGGTATCGACTTGACGTTATCTGAAGACCCGTTATCTAAAAAATGCCGCATACCACTGTTATGGCTAGTTTCTCATCATGCTCGTACCTGGGTATTTCTCGGTGAACAATTAACGGATGCGAACCCAATGTATGGAAGATCAACAGATAAAAAGATCAAGGCTGTCCGAAAAATCTCGGCGCGAAAAAATCCCGGCGACTCTCCCTCCGAAGATCAGGTAAGACTACAATATACTTTTTTTACAAAGCCTTCACTTTTCCACTGATACCCCATTCCCACGGGCACCATAAACGCGTCTCCCGCACTAAACTCGAATACCTTCCCATCACCGTTTATGATGGAACCGCTGCCTTCCAGAATATACATGAGTTCACTGCGATTAATGGGAGCGGGTATTCGCTGCATCGCTGTGCAGTCCCAAAGACCAACACCAAACCGGGCGGTCAGATCACTAAACACCCCAAGTTGATGCATGGTCGGCACACCACCAATAAACAACGATGAATCCTGTTGGGGAACTTCGGGCAGCGCCAGAGACAAATCCACGCGAATAGGTGAAACCGGATCGAGGTCCTCGGCTTTGGTTGTTGTATCATCGAAAATCACATAAAACTTTCTCAGGTATTCGGTTTGTTTCCAGCTACAGACACAACCTTTGGGAATAACAAAATTCTCTCCAGCAGAAAAGATCTCAGAATTGCCGTCTTGATCAACAATGGATACCGAGCCTTCAAGAATATGCATGAACTCGTTCACGCCATAAGGAGCCAATTTGGTCTCAAATGGGGTGCAATTCCAAACCCCGGCTGTAAGGGTTCCACTTCCCGCATCATCCACGGGAATATTGAGATATTCATGTCCTCGCTGAAGAGGCACTTCAGACACAAGCTCATCCCTGGGCATGGACTCCCACTCAGCCATACCGGTGTCTGATGGGCCATGGGGCTCAAATTTTAAAACAGTGAGATCAGGCATAATTCGATATTCCCGTTGATAGTAAAACCAATAGTGCGGCAACCTCCCCTTATGGATTTAGGGAATAAGAAACCTCACGATAGGCCGTTATTATAAAGTTCGACATAGGCACCATTCAGCGCCAATAGCTCTTCATGAGTACCGCTTTCGATAATCCGTCCTCCATCAAGCACCATGATCTTGTCCGCATTTTCGATAGTACTAAGTCGATGGGCGATAATAATACTGGTTCGGTCGCACATCAAATCGTTAATGGCCTGCTGAATCAGAACTTCCGACTTATTATCCAATGCAGAAGTTGCTTCGTCCAGAACCAGAATGGGAGCATCCTTAAGGAAAGCCCGGGCAATGGCAATGCGCTGTCTTTGTCCACCAGACAACATCAAACCAGACTCACCGATGGGCGTATTCAGGCCTTGTTCCTGTTGTTCGGCAAACTCCAGTACCTGGGCATGCTCCGCGGCAAATCGAATCTCCTCCTCAGTACAGTCCCGCAGCGAACCATAAGCAATGTTTTCAGCAATGGTTCCATTGAATAGCACGATATTCTGATTGACCAGCGCAATGTTGTCTCTAAGGCTTTCCAGTGACACTTCCTTAATCTCATTGCCATCGATCAATATGCTTCCTTCGTCAATATCGTAAAAACGCGCGACCAATGATGCCAGCGTGGATTTCCCGCTACCAGATCTTCCAACTAATGCGCATTTCTCCCCGGGTCTGATTTCAAAATTGATGTCTTTGAGCACCTTGGTATGAGCATCGATATAACTGAAGCCGACCTGATGGAATTTAATCTCACCACGACAGTCTCCCAGATCCACACTGCCAGTGTCTTCTTCCGGCGGTAGATCAAGAACGGTAAAAACACTGTTAGCAGCGGTAATTCCCTGCTGAATAATTGAATTAACCTGGGTAAGTTGCTGTATTGGCCTTGAGATAAAACCCGCTGCAGTAACGAATGAAACAAACTCGCCGGCGCTCATGGAAGTAAGCACTGAGGGTGTCATCGCGATTACAATCAAGGCGGCTAGCGTCAGGGCAAAAAGCACCTGGATCAGGGTGGAACTCAAATCATTCGCTACCACCAACTTCATTCGCTGGTTTCGATCATTGTTGATTACTTCATCAAATACCCCTCGTTCGTGTTCAGCTCCTGAGAATATTTTCACAATCTGATAACCACGCATGACCTCACTGGCTCTTTCTCCCACATTCGCCATGGCCCCCTGGATTCGATGACTGGTTTTTCTGAATCGTTTGGTAACCGCCGCAATGATCAACGCCATAATGGGAGTTACGATCAAAAACAGACTGGACAGCATCCAATTAAGATAAAACATAAAAATCAACAGGCCAATAATCGTCAACCCACCCCGTATTACAATTCTCAATGCATTGGTCGATGCCGTGCCTACGTTTTCGACATTATAGATAAGTTTGGATAGCACTCCGCCAGAACTGGACTGCTCGTAATAACGGCATGGTAACTGCAGCAGATGACTAAACAGACTTCGACGTAGCTTGTTAATCAACCGTCTGGCAACATATTCCGTACTGTATGCCCCAATCAGCCCTCCTAGTCCCCGGGTCACAAAAATAAGGATGATCAAAGACGCCAAATACCAGTGCATGGAACTGTCCCGGGCTTCGATGCTATCCACTAGCTCTTTCATCCACCAGGCAAAAGCAGAATCGCAGGCAGCATAGATCGCAAAACCCAAAAAGCCCACCACAAGAAAGCGCACATCACCTTCCATATAACTTAGGAGACGACGATAAATTCTGGCCCCGCCGGTGGTTGGAATATTTTCTGTAAGCATATTAAACAAGAAAAAACGATCTGATCAGACAACTCAAAAAAGAATCACAAACGTCTGATTTTTTGGATCTCGACAATAGCAGAGTTTTGCATGAATAAGTCCTCGTTCCAAGATCAGGAATAAAGTAATCCAACACCGAAATAGCAGCAATACGATGTCTCCTGTGTTCCCATCATCAACAAGAAAATCGACCAAAGGAAAATCATCGGCATCCAGTGGTTATTCCTATCTCCAGGTCGCTGGATTATTGTAAGATTCCTTACCTGGAGAGCAATCTGACTTTATCATCCAACAGTGGAGCAGATTCTTCAACGGATCCGATACCCAAGAAAACGAATGCCTGCAATATACGTCTGAATCTCATTGAAGCCCATCGCCCCCCTTACCCTGCGGACACTGCTTAACCCGTTATCCTGGATCACGTTGATTGCACTTTCCATTGTGTGGTTGTTCAATCTTCTTCCCTATCCACTGAATATAAAAATTGGAAAATCATTTGGCCACCTTTTATACCTCACTGAAAAGCGCCGTAGCGCCATCGCCCGCAAAAACCTCGAATTGTGTTTTCCTGAACTGTCGGAGGCCGAACGAGAAAAAATCGCATTGTCCACATTCCGTAACTTTGGTGCCAGCATATTCGAAACGGCGATGAGCTGGTGGGAAAACCCAAAGAAATTGTCCCGCCGAGTTGAATACAAAGGCACGAAGCATCTGGAAAAAGCCCTGTCCCAAAATAGGGGAGTTTTATTACTAGGCGCACATTTTTCCCTCATTGACTTGCCCGGAATAGTTTTGAATCAGACCCATCCGGTTTACGCTATCTACAGAAATCAGACCAATAAGGTTTTCAACTATATTATGACCCGGGCGCGAAATCGAAACTTGGTCGGCATTATCCCCCACACTTCCATGCGCACTGCAGCGAAGATCATTAAACAGGGTAATATTGTTTGGTATGCCCCGGACCAGGACATGGGAATTGACCACTCTGTGTTTGCCAATTTCTTTGGGCATCCCGCAGCAACATTGATTTCAACCGGAAAACTGGTTCGTCTTACGGGCGCACCCATTGTCATGATGGTACCCTATCGAAAAGAGGACGATAGTGGATATATCATTGAATTCCTGGAGGGCCCAGATAACTTCCCCTCCGGAGACGATGTACAGGATGCAACCACCATCAATCAGTTACTGGAAAAAGGCATCCGTCGGGCACCTGATCAATACTACTGGTTCCACCGACGATTCAAAACCCAGCCAGACCAGGAGAAAGCCAGTATTTATCAATCATAAAAACAACAGGATGGATCACCGAGGGTCTACTAGAAGAAAATCAGCAGAAGAGAATCAGCAAATGTATTGATTGATTCCCTCTTCCGCGAAATCCCGGTTATTTTTTATTGTCTGTCCCAAGCGCTCCAGATTATCCCTATTAACTTTTCCTGTACTCGTTTTATGCCACATATGGATAACTGTGACCGCAAAACGTCCGCTAATTTTTTCCAGGCCTCGATTAATCAATCTGACCGTTAGGTCCGAATCTTCATAGCCCCAACCTTTATAACGTTCATCGAATCCATTCACCGCAAGGAAATCAGATTTAAAAAAACCAATATTGCAGGTTTTAACTCCTTTCCAGGGATGCAATTTAAATTTACGCAATCTGCCCAGTGGAATATGAAATAAAGCCCATCTTCGATTGATATGTTCTCGATAGAAATTAAAGGGTTTCCAATCACAAATTGGCAAATTGTTCTGTACTACCTCATTAGTAAACCTTTCAGTCAGCAAAACCCGGTTACCCGATACAAAATGTTTCTTCCTGGCAAGCTTCTTATGATTCTGGATGAAAGACCGACGCATAATGCAATCTCCATCAATGAAGACCAGATAATCGCCACTACTTGCAACCACAGCCTTGTTACGAATTTTTGACGACAGGAAACCATCATCAGGGTGCCAGATATGTTTGAGAGGACAGGGGAAACCCGATTGATAGCGTTCGATTAACGCTTTAGTTTCATCGGTGGAACCATCATCCGCAATAATGACCTCATCGGGTAGTTCTTTTTGATGGATCACCGAATCCAAAACCTGTCTCAGCGCAGAAGGCCAGTTATAAGTAGTAATAATAAGGCTTACTTTCACCGTCACGATTTATGCTCCTTTTTCACCTAATCCGAATTCGGCCAGCTTTGCATATTTGTAGTAGGTTCCTCCAGCATTAGCCACTGATAGCATAAAACCCTGCCGACCATCCAGAAAACCCAGTTTTAAAAGGTAGACACGAAAAAAGGTCCATCCACCTCTCGATATCGCTTTCAACAAAGAGGCGCTTTCTCCTCGCTCAAACTTCTCCCTGGCGGCCATAGAGGAATACAAATTCATTTTATTGATGGCCTGATCCAGATTCTCTACCGAGAGGTGCAACATTGCATGTTTAAAATGTCCTTTTTTTCCCGTCGTCACCACCCATTCATGCACCAGATCGTTGGTAAATCTGGCTTCTTCCCGGCGAAACAAACGCAACACATAATCCGGATACCAACCACAATGTTTCATATAACGACCACAAAACCTTGACCTTCTGGGAATTTCATAAGCGGAAAGTTGGTCGCTCTCTGATTTTTCAATCACTGCGAGAATCTCATCTTTCAACGGCCCAGTTATTCGTTCATCTGCATCGACGGATAGGACCCATTCATGAGTAGCAAGACCCAGTGCGTGATTTTTCTGGGGTCCGAACCCTTTCCACTCCTGGTAAAACACTTTATCTGTGTATTCACGACAGATATCCATTGTGGCATCACTGCTACCGGAATCAACTACCACAATCTCATCTGCCCATGACACCGACTCCAGGCAGTCCCGGATTTTCTGCTCCTCATTTCTGGTAATGATAATCACAGATAACATGGATAGTTGTGGTCAATAAATTTTGTAAGCGATCCAGCCAAACGGAGTCTGGTTTTTCAATTCATGGCAAAACAGAGCGATGAAAACCACGGCAGTGTAAACGAGGAAACGCACCGGAATAGGATGCAATTAATGCAAACGATAAAGAACCAAAAAGTTTCGCTCTAATTTCCGGGCATTGTAGTACAATTACCCAGACGATTCATTATGACCGCAACAACAAATCATAATGGACTCTATCCTGTACATGTCCGCGCAAGCGGAAACCCATATTCTGAATAAATCTCTGAATAAACTATTGGGGCAAACCGCAATTGAAGGGATTGCTATGCCAGGTAAGTGATCGACAATATAACTCGATGAATCCACGAGATAAGAACAAGATATAGATGCAAAATCTTCTGAGCGCTTACCAAAAGAGCATTTATCACCCCATCATGGTTTTGATCTGTGGATTGATCGCGTTTTCCGTGATTGATGGTGGTCAGCCCTCTGCTTTACTCCTACTTCTGGCCTTACTTCCTCTAACACTTCAGAACGGCTTTTTTGTAAATGTGGGTAACAGAAAGTGGCTAGTAGCACTAATTTGCCCATTAGTGGTATCGATACCACTTTTTATCGGCAGCAAAACTGGAGAAGCCCTTGACGCCCCAGCACGCTATTTCGCCGCAGCGATATGCCTGATCGCCCTGTCAAAATACCCGATTAGAAGTGAGCTGATTCTGCGTTCTGCAAGTATCGGATCAATCATTACTCTGGTGTTCAAATTTGCCTTGCTTTCCGAGGCCAGAGTAGATTGGGGGGTGGGTATTCTCGAATCCGGTTATCTGGGTGTAGTCATGCTTGCCCTGTCTATTTCCCAGTACTACACAGATAAAGGTAAACTGGTCTGGCGCATTATTAGCGTACTTGGGATTATTTGCGCTCTGATCATTGTGGTTAAAACCGGCTCCAGGGGCACCTGGCCCGCCATTATTTTCGTCTGTCTAATGCATCTATTGCTGGTTCCCGTATCTGTGACAAAAAAGATAATGGCAATCTGCATTGGGGCGATCATTCTCATAATGTCGTTTCTTTATGTGCCATCCATTAGTCAGCGGGTCGATCTTTCCGTGCAGGAATTCAAAGCGTATTATTATGAGAACAACCATGCCACATCATTGGGATATCGACTGGATTTCTGGCATATCGCCGTCAGGGGGTTTATGGAAAGCCCCATATGGGGAGTGAGCTATGATCGACGAAGTGAAATAATGGATGAATTTATGGAACAATATCCCGAAAGTAAACACATCGGTAATGATGGTCGCAGCTCCTCTCACAATGAAATACTCAATGCCATGTCGAAAAAAGGATTGCTCGGCCTAGTCGGCATTTTGCTTCTCTACCTGGTTCCCCTGCAGTTTTTTATTCGTCATATGAAGCGGGAATGGGGATGGAAAATCCGCCGGGTAGCTGCTGCTGGGGTAGGGGTAGTGGCGACCATGGTCATATGCGGTTTGTCCGAAGCGCCACTGATGAATGTACGGGTTGCAACGACCTATGCCTTTGTTCTGATATTTTTGTTTCATGCCATCAACCACCTCATGACTCAACAGGGAGCAAAAATTGCGGCCACTGCTTCTGACCCACCCTCTGCACCACCTCAGAAAAACTAGTACGATGACTTGATCTGGGCATGAATCCACCCACCTCATCCCTTCATATTGTCAGAAACTTTGGACCCGTTGGCGGCATGGAGCGATATGTTTGGGAGCTAACCCATGCGCTACAGTCCCTGGGTCAAAACGTTGCGGTTATCTGCGAAGACTGTCTGGAGACCCCACATCCTGATATTCGAGTCACGCGGCTTGGAGTCCTCCGCCCCAAACCAAGGTGGTTATCCATGTTGCGATTTTCCCGCTCGGTAACATCTGCCATTCACCAAATGTCACTGGAAGATAATTGCGTCATCCACAGCCACGAAAGAACAGACGTTCATATGGTCACAAGCTTTCACGGCCCATCAATTTTAAGTCGAAAGAAAAACCTCTTCGACAAATTCTCTCCACGATTACGCACCTGGGAATTTCTGGAGAAACGGGAACTCTGCTCGCCAAAAGTTAA
>WLWI01002083.1_pt1 | contig 17275 bp, 15 predicted proteins | sample 6701501 | NCBI WGS metagenome assembly WLWI01 (sample SAMN12718690, study PRJNA515312) | sponge metagenome | isolation source: marine sponge | host: Mycale hentscheli | place: New Zealand: South Island, Marlborough, Capsize Point | collected 2014-11-01
GAGCTTTACCATACTTACGATGGTAAGTTGCTGGATACTTCATCAGGAAGATTACTAACTGAAGAACTGGCCGGTGAGTTTGTATCTGAAACAGGAGAGCGTGCAAGCTACCTTGCCGCGGTACAAATTTGTGCCTTACCGGAGGAGAGTACATGGGTACAGGCTTTTGAGGTTTATACTTTTGAGGACAGTTCGTCACTCATGACAAGTGTGAAATTTTCCGTAGATGGTGATCTGCAGAATCCCTACCAGGCAGATATAGATGTTCTGAATGGAAGTGGAAAGTACGCTGGTACGAAAGGCCAGGGAAAGCTTGTTGGTACAAGTGATGGTCAGAACGCACAGCATCAAATCGAAATAGATCTATTTTAGCTGGGGTCAAAATATTTATTTCACAAAGTATTGTCTGCTTCCATTTAGTTCGAAGTTGTCAATGTAAGAACTCTTCTACAGCCGCAAAAAAGCCATATGTTTCCAGTTCCTTATTATCATCCCATGTAACGGACCATGTTGCTGGGTGAAATCATCAAATGTGCGCTGCACTGTTTCGAACTGATTCTGAATACTAGACAATTCGCGAGCATCATTATCGAGCGTACTAAGCTCTCCGCCTTTGGTAAACAGAGCAGAAGCAAAAATCTAGCGAGTCTAACGTAGGATCCCGGTTGTTCTTCTGGATTCATGGACAGGAACTGTGATCTTTCATAGTTAAGCGGGTACGTTAGATTCTACTCAGCGCGTTGGTAAATAATCTTTCCATCAAAGATAGTTAGATCCACCAACGTGTCGCCGATCTTGTCAGCCTGACCTTGTTCCGTCAGTTCAACCACATTCTGGTTTAAAACAATGAGATCAGCGGTTTTCCCCACTTCAACACTGCCTAGACGTTGATCGTGTCCCATTAGCTTTGCACCATTCATGGTGTAGGCCTCCAATGCCTCATGAATGCTGATGCGCTGGCTTTCATTCATGACCACGCCACCTGCTTCACGGGTGACTGCAGCCTGCATACTGGGAAAAGGGATGGGATCGCGTGTGCCAACGGGTGCATCGCTACCCCAGGTCAGAATACCTCCTGCATCTTTGACGGCCTTAACCGGATACACATTCTGCATGTAATAGTGCTCAGGGTTGTACAGATCTGCTATACCATTTACTTTGTCTATGAAAGGGATCACCATGGCGTCATATTCGACACCCGGGAAAATCCAGACATAGGTAAATGCCACGTAAATACCCAGATCACCAATGCGTTTAACATCGTCTGGATGTGCTAATTGAACATGGGTAATACTTTGGGTTAAGCCTAAGGCATCGGCATCTTCTTTGACGGCTGCAAAGGCATCGACCGCGGCCCGTACACCCCGGTCAGACAGGGCGTGAATATGGACGTGAAAGCCTGCCTCGGTCATTTGCCTGACGTATTCCTTTATGTATTCTTCACTGTGCTCGAGTACACCTCCAGTTTTCAGGCATTGCTTTGGTTGATAACTGTATTTATCAGCAAACTGCTGTATTTGTGCCCTGTCCTTGTATTTCTCAGGTTGCTGCTGAACTGTCTTACAAACGGTACTCTCCTGATCTACATAGCCATTTATTTTCATCGATTTGCTCTCCGCATCGATGGAAAAAATGGGATGTTTGAAATTCCCCAGAACAGCTGCAACAGGTAAGGTAGGCGGGTTAACAAAAGGATTTCCCTCCAGCACCGCATCAACAAAAAGTTTCACGGCATTCGGCTGGATGAGTTTATTGTTCTTCAGCTTCTCTCTTTGTGCATTGAATTGTGCAACGTGTGCAGGAATCTGCGCCAACGCTTCTGGCTTATGGGAATCTTCGGAATCCCTGTAAAATCCAGTCCGTAGTCGAAACGTCATTTTGCCACTCTTTTCCAACCAGTCGTAGTGCTCCAGAAGTGGTGGTACAGAAAGAGGATCCTGTATAGAAGTAATGCCAAAACTGGCTAACTTATTGGCTACGGCTGGCATCATAACCTCGGGGGACGCATCTAATCCCATCATGTCTTCATTAAAGTTTGGCCGCACAATCGTACGCGCACCTTCATTCAGACCACCAGTTGGTTCTCCGTTTTCATCCACTGCGATCATCTCTTTGAAATCGGCAAAAACGCTATTGATAGTTTCACGATTCATGCCTATCTTATTGCCTTGTTTGTCTGTCGCCTGTGCAAGGGCCAGGCTGTTGACAGCGCCATGATGACCGTCATCACCCCACAAAATGATTGGGTGTTTATCTGATGCGGTATCTAGCGCTGCACGTATTGTTTTCAGTTTTTCACTTGGTTGGTTACCTTTTGAAAAAGGCCATTGCAGTACCACCAGCCATTCACCTTCTTCAATCTGGTATTTTTCGATACATCCTTGCAGGAAAGGCACCATCTCTTCAAATGATTTACCTTCACTCTTGAAGTCACACATGTCCGGCTCCACAACGCCAGTTGCATGGGTATGCATGTCATGTAATCCCGGCATCAGCATTCTGCCTCCGAGATCAAGAGTTTCTGTATCCGTGCCGATGTGTTTTTTTACACCATCCGCACTACCAACATAAAGAATTTTTTTATCGCGAATAGCCACTGACTGCGCAATAGATTTGTTTTCATCTACTGTGTAGACATAGGCGTTGCTTAGTACAAGATCCGCAATAGGCGTTGACGTTTCCCGTGATTCAGTTTTTTCTGGTAGTTGTTGCTGATTATCAGAGCATGCGAAAAGAGAAAGAGTGATACAAAAAAGTAATATTTGAAGTAGTCTTGATTGCATTGTGTTTTCCTCAAAAATTTTATAAGTCATTTCCGTACGAAAATTTTTCATTACTTAAGTTTATACTATTTTAAGACCTAATTAGTGAAGCCAACGCCGGTAAAACGTTGGAGGATGAATCTTTAATAAACATGCCATTGTTACTGGATAGCGCTAATTCACTGAAGGGGTTTTCTTCCGGATTTATGTCGACAATTGTACCCTTGTTCTGCTCTACCATTGAGGCCACGTGATTGGGCAGGGCAGTGGCACCGGAGGTGCCGACGATGATCAATAGATCAGTGTTACTGGCAACCCTTAAGGAGCTATCAAAGCGAAACCAGTTTTCATCATAATATTCATCAAACCATAATACATGCGGACGTAACCAGGCATTACAGTTCTGACAACGTAGTACCTTCAATTCATTTTCCGTTAAGGACTTCTGCTCACGTTTAATTTTCAAACTGTCATCAAGGTTGAGTAAATTGCTATGACATTCCCTGCTACAGCGGGTGAAATTTATGTTGCCGTGAATCTGAAAAGTTCTCTCTAGCGAGTTACCTGCACGGATGTGTAGATTATCAATGTTCTGTGTTATCAGAGTAAAACGATCGCCTAATAAATTTTCCATCTTTGCCAGGGACTGATGCCCGTCGTTAGGCTGAGCATGTAAACAGACGCCGAGGCGATACAGGTACCATTCCCAAACTTCTTGTGGGTGTTGTTCGAACATGGCGAGTGTGGCAACTTCCTCTGGCATATAAACCTTTGAACCAACGGTCCAATAACCTTCTGGTCCACGAAACGTTGGAATACCACTTTCGGCTGAAATACCGGCCCCGGTTAATACGGTAATATTTTTGCCTGGGTCTTTGAGGGCATCATTAATGTGTTTATTGAAAGAAGACATTAAATGCGATGGCCTGGGTCAAAGTTAGCAATAGAAATAATGTCTAAAGTAGGACAGATGCTTATGCAGATTTTTCTTCACCGCAGCTCCAGCAAGCGCTGAACTGACCTTCAATTTCTTCACCACATTGGCAATGCCATGGCGTCGCCTGCTCCGCTGGCGTTGTCAGCGCGGCTTCTACTATCTTGTTTGCCAGTGGTAAATCTCTATCATCGGTAATCCATAGTTCGGGCCAGCACTCAAGAGGTGGTAACTCACCCATCGCACCCGCGAGGATCTGATTTTTTACCAGACAGCCGATACCATCTTGTTCGAGCATGCCCTTGATCAGCCCGACTTCCAGGCTGTTTTCCGAGCTATAGACCTTTTTCATTTGAGCAATACGAGTACCAGCGCGCAGACACCGACAAGGCTGCCGGCCACCGCAATGTACATCATCAGATTAAGCCTGTTAATACCATTACTCATGGATTCCGCCATCGCTTCATTTTGTTTGGCCAGTTCTTCGATGAGTTTTATCTGTTCAATATTGGACTCATCAGTGGCGGCAAGGCGTGCTTCAAGTCGTTCAACGTCGGCCTTCAGACTCTCCAGAGTCACGGCATCATGTGCCTCTTCGTCCGTCGAACTGTTTGCCTGTTCCTTGATGAGATTGATGAGTTTACTTGCACCCTGAATCACCATCGGTGCGGAATTGAGGATAGTATTTAGGGTTGAAGGCGTCATCTTGGGTATCCAGCGCATAGTTATTTAGGGAAGCTCTGATCAAGAGCCTTCGTCGTCATGCTGGTGAATACCAGCATCCAGTAAACAATTGATTTAACTGGATTCTGGCCTGCGCCAGAATGACGGCTTATTGAATATGTGAACTTAATCAGAGGCTCCTTAGCATTATGCCCGAATCAGGTTTTTTATTTTAGCGTTAAAACCGTACAATGTCCGGCTTTCAGGCCCTGGGTGATGCTTGAAAAATGTACGGCTAACCCAATATCGAAGATTGAATTTTAGACATTTCAATCAGTCAATAATAAGCACTATAAAAAAATCGGAAGGTGAAGATGTCTGCTAAATCAGATATACAACAATTAAAAGCTTATATAGGCGAACATATTATTGGTCAGGAAACCCTGGTCAATCGACTGCTGATAGCCTTGCTCGCGAATGGACATTTACTGGTGGAAGGTGCCCCGGGCCTCGCCAAGACGCGTGCCATCAAGGTACTTGGCGACGGCATAGAAGGGGATTTTCATCGAGTCCAGTTCACGCCAGACCTGCTACCAGCGGACTTAACCGGAACCGAGATCTACCGACCTCAGGACGGCTCCTTTCTCTTTCAACAGGGCCCTTTATTTCACAATCTTGTCCTCGCTGACGAGATAAACCGCGCACCGGCGAAAGTACAATCGGCATTGCTGGAGGCAATGGCAGAACGTCAAATTACTGTGGGCAGGCAGACCTATCCATTACCGCGCTTGTTTTTGGTAATGGCAACCCAAAATCCTATTGAACAGGAAGGCACTTATCCTTTGCCCGAAGCACAGTTAGACCGTTTTCTGATGCACGTGCAGATCACTTATCCTGATGCAGAGGAAGAAAAACAGATTTTGCATCTTTCACGTAAGGAAGCTCACACAAGTCCTGATTCTGCTGCCAGTCAAAGTAGCCCGATATCAGAACAAGCCATTTTTGATGCAAGAGATGAGGTTCTGGATGTCTATATGGCCGAGAATCTTGAGCAATACTTATTGCAACTGGTGCTGGCAACGAGACAACCACAGGCCTACGGAGATGACCTGGCGGAGTGGTTACAATACGGCGGTAGTCCACGAGCGACTATCACTCTCGATCGTTGTGCGAGAGCGCATGCCTGGTTACAGGAACGAGACTATGTTGCACCGGAAGATATTCAAAGTGTCGCTTATGACGTCCTCCGTCATCGCCTGATTTTAAATTATGAGGCAGAGGCAGAAGGGATTACCGCTGACAAGGTTATCTCGGAATTAATTACACGTATCGCTGTTCCCTAGGTTTCGAGATCTGATCCAAAGCGGTTTGGCATTAATGCTCAAAATGCATTTCAGAAAAACTTCATTTCATCTGGCAAATTTCTAAAACGCAAATGCAACAAGTCAGTCAAATAAACGAAGCTGTAGAAATATCGGTACCCTTGTTGGTTCGACTTAGTCGCTTCGCAGCCTTCCTTCCCTTAGGTGCCGAAAAAATACTGGCAAGGCAAAGTGGTGACTACCAGTCACCCTTTAAAGGTAGAGGAATGGAGTTTGATGAATCGCGGTTGTACCAGGCGGGTGATGACATACGGAATATCGATTGGCGGGTAACCGCCCGTACCGGCAAAACCCATACAAAACTGTTTAGAGAAGAACGTGAGCGACAGGTATTTGTCTGGGTTGATTTGCGTGCCTCAATGTTTTTTGCAACCAAGGGCAAATATAAATCCGTGATTGCTTCACGGCTGGCCAGTCTGCTGGCCTGGAGTGCCATTCATCATGGCGATCGTGTTGGCGGTGTAATTTTCTCAGATGATTCTCATCACGAATTAAAACCCCAGCGCGGAAAGACCGGGGCGTTACGCATGATCAACCAAATGGTCAAGCATCCAAGCTGGGAAAATACAAATACAACAGTAAAAGATAAGACAGCGGGAATGCGTTCGCTTGTCAGGTTAAGACGCCTGGCACGTCCCGGCAGCCTGATTTTTATGTTGAGTGACTTTCGTAACCTCGATGAAAAAATGGAATCGCAATTGATTCTTTTAAGCAGGCATACTGATGTCGTCATGGTTTTTATATATGACCAACTTGAACAGGCGCTTCCCTCAGCTGGCTTGTACCGAGTAAGTAACGGTGAAGATGAAGTTATGCTGGACACCTATGATCGTAAACGAATTGAAAGCTACCATGCGCATTTCGTCTCACATCGAGAAAGACTGGAACGCTTGTCGAAAAATGGCAGCATTCACCTGATTACCTGCTCCACTGAAGATGATCCACTGCTTGCCTTGCAAAAGGGTTTGGGCAAGAAAATCACACGATGAATGATCCCCTGCAATTACCACTGAAGGATATTCATTTACCACAGGCCCTGAGTTGGTGGCCGCCGGCGCCGGGCTGGTGGATATTGGTTGGTCTGATTTTGGTTTCTTTGTTTACCGCTTACTGGTGGCATCGCAGACGAGAACGCATGAAGTTTTCCGCTATCAGTATGGCGCGGCAAGAGCTAGATTCCTTACAAACTCAATACGCTAGTCATCAAGACCCAAGACAGTTTGTTGCAGATCTATCAATTTTATTACGGCGCCTGAGTATAAGTGCTTTCCCACGCACGGAGACTGCCAGCTTAACCGGTGAAGAATGGTTACATTTCCTTGATGGCCCACTGCAAGATACACCCTTCACGAAAGGTGCAGGTCGTATTTTGATTGATGCACCTTATCGGCCGGAGCTAAAAGACACAGAGTTATCGCCATTAATCGATGTCTGCCGACGATGGATTGAGCTGCTCGCAGATAAGAAAGCGGGTGCTGCTAAATGATTCACTTTGACTGGCCCTGGTTGATTTTACTATTACCCTTGCCATGGTTGGTTCGCCGATTTATCCAACCAGTTGTCGCCGCCAGGGAAGCTGCCTTGCGTGTACCTTTTCTGGAGGATTTTGAGGATAACGAGACGCAAACAATCAGGCGTGTCCGTCGCTGGCCCTTGTGGTTGGCTGCACTTGCCTGGTTATTGCTACTCACTGCGAGTATGCGTCCACAGTGGCTGGGTGATCTGATTGAAATTCCGGTGAGTGGACGAGATTTGATGTTGGCTGTGGACTTGTCCGGCAGCATGCAGGAAGAAGATTTCATAATGAAAGGACAAAAAGTCAATCGACTGATTGCAACCAAGTATGTCGCAGGTGATTTTATCGATCGACGTATTGGTGATCGAATTGGTTTAATTTTGTTCGGTGAACAGGCTTATTTGCAAGCCCCGCTTACCCTCGACAGGGAAACTGTTCGAACCTTGTTATACGAGTCCGCGATTGGTCTCGCCGGTCAATCAACTGCCATTGGTGATGCCATTGGACTTGCCGTCAAGCGTCTGCGTAAACATGAAGATAGCAATAGAGTATTAATTCTCCTGACCGATGGTGCCAACACCTCTGGTGTTGTTGAACCATTGGAAGCCGCGGATCTGGCTGCTGGCGAGGGATTGAAAATTTATACCATCGGCGTCGGTGCGGATGAAATGCTGGTCCGGAGTTTTTTCGGGAATCGCAAAGTCAATCCTTCTGCAGATCTCGACGAAGATACCCTGACTGAGATCGCTAAAAAAACCGGTGGACTGTATTTTCGCGCCAGAGACACACAGGAGTTAGAGAAGATATACCAGGCGCTCGATAAACTGGAACCTATTGAGAGAGATGTAAAACGCTTTCGCCCCCGGCAGTCCTTATATTACTGGCCGCTTTCCCTGGCCTTTGTTATTGCCATTATCTTATTGGGCTTAAAACAAAGCGGGCGAATAAGATGATGTCACTGGAATCATTTCATTTTCTACGGCCTCTGTGGTTATTGCTGCTACCGGTATTAGTAGTGCTGTTGTGGTTAATGGTAAAGCGCAGATTAGGAAGTCGAAGCTGGGAAGCTATTTGTGATGAGCATCTGCTTCCTTACATGCTAATCGGTGGCAGTAGTCGTGCGCGATATATACCGATAGTGCTTGTAGGGCTTTGTGGTTTTGTCGCTATTGTTTCACTGGCGGGTCCGGTCTGGAATAAATTGCCACAGCCTGTTTTCAATAACCAACTCGCGCTCGTGATTGCCCTGGATTTATCACACTCCATGGATTCAAATGATATATCCCCAAGCCGTTTGAGTCGGGCCCGGTTCAAGGTCGCCGATATTCTGAATCAGCATGGTGAAGGTCAGACTGCCTTACTTGTTTATGCTGGTGATGCATTTACGGTGACGCCGCTCACCGATGATACTTCGACCATCGCCTCGCAATTACCCGCTCTGAGCACAGGCATTATGCCAGGTCAGGGAAACAGAACGGATTTGGCCCTTAAAAAAGCAGAGGAACTACTGAAGGGTGCGGGGCACAGCGATGGTGAAATACTCCTGGTGACAGATGAGATTGATTTGCAGGCGATAGAATCTCAGGCAAGACAATTATACGAAGATGGTTACCGAATATCTGTCCTTGGCATCGGAACTGATCACGGCGCGCCGGTTGTCCTCAATGACGGGAGTTTTCTTAAAGATAGAAAAGGCGAGATAGTAATTCCGGTATTGGATGAAAAACCAATGCGTCAGTTGGCGCAACTAAGTGGCGGTAGTTATCGGGAGATGACACCTGACGATAGTGATATTCAATATTTAATGAAGCGCTTTGAACAAAACGCGGGGAATCAAGAAGGCCCCGCAAGCGAATTCGAAACCGATGTCTGGCAGGAACAGGGGCCATGGCTGTTATTGATCTTAATTCCGCTGGCAGCAATGGCCTTCAGACGTGGCTATCTCATTGTTCTGGTGATCATGTTAATGCCTCTACCAGATACCGCGCAGGCCTTTGAATGGGACAGTCTGTGGTTACGCGATGATCAACGTGCCAAGCGTGAATTTGATGCTGGAAACTCGGAGGCAGCAGCTGAGTTGTTCAAAGACCCTGCCTGGAAGAGTGCGGCGCAATACAGGGCAGGCGACTTTCAGGCGACGGCAGACTCCCTCGAGCAAACAGAAGATATCGAAGGTCAATATAATAGAGGTAATGCGCTAGCCAGGCTTGGCCAATATGAAGAGGCCATCGCCAACTATGACAAGGTACTGGAACAAATGCCTGAACATGAAGATGCAAAATTCAATAAGGAATTGTTAGAAGACGAGTTGGAAAAACAACAACAGCAACAACAGGATCAACAGCAGCAGTCCAGTGACGATCAGGAAAAGAAAGAAGGCGAGCAAGAGGATCAGCAGCAACAAGAAGGAGAGGACGGTGAGCAACAGGAAGGGGAAAATTCTCAGTCGCAAGATCAACAACAAGAGCAGCAGAACAAAGAACAACAGCAATCAGATGGTCAGCAAGACGATAAGGAAATGACACCTGAGGAGAAGCAGCAACAGGAAGCAGAACAGGCAGAAGCTGAAAAGTCAGAACAGGAAAAGAAAGAGGCAGAACAACAAAAAGCCGAGCAGAAAGAAGCTGAAGATCAATCAGAAGAAAAACAGGAACAACTGGCACAGGCTAAACAGGAAGAACTAGACGAAGAACAAAAACAGGCCACTGAACAATGGTTGCGAAGAATACCAGACGATCCGGCCGGTTTACTGCGACGTAAATTTCGTTATCAATATCAACAGCGACAAGGTCAAAAAAGTACAGAAGATAAAACATGGTAAATATTAACTTAACAAGATACATCATCCTGGCCATGCTCATGATGACATCAGTATTTGCTGTCCTGGCCCAGGCGGCGACAATTACTGTTACGACGGATCGAAGTAGTGTCGGCCTAAATGAGTCTTTCCTGATGGTCTTTGAAAGTAAAGGTTCGGTGAATGGCAAGCCGGACTTCTCTCCATTGAACAAGAACTTTCAAATACTTTCAAATAATGAAAGCAGTAATATGAGTATTGTGAATGGCAAGATCAGTAGCTCAAAGAAATGGCAGTTGACAGTACTCGCCAGACGCGCCGGCAATCTTCCTGTCCCGGCTATTAGTTTTGGAAAAGATCGTAGTCAGCCTTCAAGTATTATGGTCAGTAATGCCAGGAGTTCATCCTCGACATCAAAGAGCAATCAGGATGTTTTTATAGAAGTAGAGGTGGAACCAAAGAGCCCTTATGTACAATCTGAAGTTATCTATACAGTAAGATTGTTTCTTGCTGTAGCAACAACCAATGCCAGCCTGAGTGAACCGGGTATAAGTGGTGCCAATGCAGTAATCGAACGCCTGGGAGAAGATCGGAACTTTCAAACCAACAGAAGAGGAAAGCGTTTTAATGTGGTAGAACGCAGATACGCGATTTACCCACAGGTGAGTGGCGATATGACCATTGAACCGGTGATGTTTCAGGGGCAGATGGGCAGAGGTGCGTTTTCACGTTTTGATCCCTTTGGTCCACAGGGCAAAATGCTTGTTGAACGTTCACAAGCGCTTAAGCTGGAAGTCAAAACTGTACCTTCACAGTTCCCCAGCGGACGTTGGATACCGGCAAAGAAACTGACGCTTACAGAATCCTGGTCGGAGAACCCGCCGCAGTTTCAGGTTGGAGAGCCCTTGACTAGAACCTTAACCCTGGTTGCAGAAGGACAAACTGCGAGTCAGTTAATGGAATTACCGGAGTGGGTTCCCGATGCCTTCAAACAGTATCCTGACCAGCCAGTATTAAACGACAATAAAACCGATAATGGCATCACCGCGAGCCGACAGGAAAAGGTCGCTATCATTCCGAATAGCGCCGGCAATTATGTGCTGCCTGAAATAAGCGTGCCCTGGTGGAATACCACCACCAATCAACTTGAATACGCACGACTCCCAGAACGAAAAATTACCGTGGAGGCATTAATCAATAGTGTGGATACAGGACTACCTACGTTGCCGACGCTTGATCAGCCTGTCGGTGTTCCCGAAATTAATAGTGAGTCAAGTGGCGAAAGTATCACATCGGATGCTCCTTCCAGTACAAACGGATTGTGGCAGGCAATAAGTGCCGGGCTGGCACTGGCCTGGTTGATAACATTGCTACTTTGGTGGCGCAGTCGTGGCGCGATCAGGCCGGAACCTCTGCAGGACAACAAAGCTGTCCGTTTAAAGCAGGTGCTAAAAGATGTAGAAGAGGCATGTAAGAAAAGTCAGGCAGATGAACTTAAACAGGCCTTGTTACGGTGGGGTCAACATGTCTGGTCAAATTCACCACCAACAAGTCTTGGTGAAATTGGTAAGCGTAGCCCGGCTGAACTTGCAGATAAAATTCTGCAGTTGAATAACAACCTCTACAGTCGAAAAAATGAAGCATGGGATGGTGAATCGTTTTGGCAAGTGTTTAAGGACAGTCATGCCTCGAGTGGAAAGACAGAAGAAGAATATGCCGGCGAACTGGAACCCCTTCATAAACTTTAGACTGTTGAATGTCATCTTCGCTTAAAAGCAAATCAAAAGAACTCTTAATTAAGGTTTACGCCCTCTCCAAAAGCCTTGGTGATCCTGGAGTACCCTGGACTGTAAAAGTGTTAGTGGGACTTATCGTCGCCTACATTATTTCACCGATTGATATTATTTCGGACTTCATACCTGTGCTAGGTTTATTGGATGAAGCGATTCTAGTACCCATTGGTATTACTCTGGCTCTAAAGCTAATGCCAGATGAAGTAATGCAAAAGTATGAAAATAATGAAGCCGGAGAATTCCCAGATATTTTGATGTCAACAGGTATCGTCCTGGTCTTGTCTTTCTGGCTAGCTGTGACCATATTAATTCTTTCTTTTCTATGATTAATATTCTCCTTAATTCACGATTAATACCTGCAACAAAGCTAGCATCAAAATGAATTAAAGCTTTCGCTCGATATGTACGATATTGGAAAGAAGCGGGAGCAATGTAATCGTCATAGAAATTCGGATAAACTAGACACCTAACATGTCATTAGCACTTAACAGGTTCCTGATCTTATGAAATGTCCAATTTGTGCAGATTGTGTTTTAGCGCCGGCAACGTTCAAAGGACTTGAAGTGAGCTTAATGCAATGTGCTTCCTGCAAGGGCATCTGGTCGGACAAAGAAAAACAAGACCTGGTTTTCGGAGAGCAACTTGCGGCAAAACTGACAATACCCTCCTATGCGATGGAATCAGGCAAAGCCTGCCCTTCATGCAATATAGCGCTTTATGAGTTCTGCTACCCGAGAACCGAAATTGAAATTAATAGCTGTAAAAGCTGTCATGGTGCGTGGTTTGATTACCAGGAAATAAGCGCAATCAAAAAAACAGAAAAGGACAACACCCAAGTTGTCTGCCCTGCTTGCAATACGAAAAACAGCTTCAATAAGAATGACATCAACACAGCCTCATGTTCTTCATGCGGAGTATTGTTCAAAAATCTGTTTAATAAAGATGGCGTTGCATTAGCCCTTGCCTCGTCTTCAGCGGGAGCATCAGGCAGTCAGCAAGTGGCTGGTGAAGATGCTGTTTCAGATAACTTCAAGATCAACTATGAATGGGAAAGTGTTTCTAATATTGAATTGGAATACAAATATTGCCTGTTTGCCATACCCACAATGTTATTCATTGGTTTCCTGTTTAATGTTTCAGGCTTTGGAGCTCAGATTCAGCGAATATCGCTGACCATGCCGGTTCACGAGTTTGGACATGCTCTTACTGCATGGCTCACGGGTTATAACGCAATTCCTTCGCTATGGGTGACACGGATTTTCTCTGATTCAAGAGGTATCGTCGCGCCCGTTCTGCTTTTCGCAAGCATTATTTATATGATGCATTATGCACGAAAGAACAGCAGTTTAGTGGGCTTGATATTGTTAATGTCATTGCTGGTTGTGCAGTTTATCGGGACCTTTATTATTTCCGAAAACACCGCAAATATGCTGTTTAGTTTTGGCGGCGATGGAATGGGCTTGATAGTGGCAACACTTTTAATGTCATCTTTCTATTACGGTAAAGATACAGGCCTTTACAAAGGTGCTTTACGCTGGGGTTTTGTTGCTATTGGAGCGGCTGCGTTTGTCGATATTTATTCGGTGTGGTTTAGCTCGTTGACGGATGTCGCCAATGTCCCTTACGGTACAACAGGAGGAAGATTTACGGATTCATACAAGCTGATTGAGGATCATCGCTGGACATTTGAAAATTTGATCAATCGCTATTTTGTTCTTGGCAATATTTGTCTGGTAATTTTATGCGCGAACTATTTCCTTGGCTTGAAAAAGGTTAAAGCGATTATGAATCAGCGACAAAATGAACAATAGAGGGAGATAGTTGACGTTGATTGAAAACGTCTCTCAATTATTCTCTAATCAAATAATTAGAAGAAATTGTAAGCCTGAATAGTCTTTGTCAATACCTAGGTAGACTATTTGTCAAAACTAACTAATTCTTTAATAAAGCCTCCTAAGGGATACATGTGAATATTTGATTCGTCGGTCTGAGTTTCTTTTACTAAGCCGATGCCCGGTGCAAACCAACGTGTATTTTTAACAATGATCGTCATTTTTGGTTGATATGCGTATTTTCCTTCACGAATAAATTTTTCGCCAGTCGATTCAATACGAAGGCATTGATAAAATTTTCCTGCAGGAACTTTAACGACATCATTGATAGCCTTAATTGATGATAAAACTGGAATAGCCTCGATAACATGTTGAGAGCCAGGTTCCGCACTATTATAAATGTGACTTACTATTATATCGCTCCATGATTTGCCAATTTTGATCGGATAATTCAGGACAGTAGAAGTGTATTCGTCATGTTGCAGTTTATCGCCATTTTCTAAAACAACCTGGGTAATTCGTAATCTATGTTCGTTTTTTTCTAAATATGATTTTGCTCCCATAAATGATTTTTGAATAAATGCGCCTTTTTCAGTACCAATATTTTGGATAATTTCTTTTTTTCGTCTAACTTCTGTCGCACTAAATTCCTGAATTGAATAGTGCCAGACGTACCCACTGATTAACGGATAATAACTTTCTCCCTCATTTGCACAAGAAACTATCAACAGTAAGATCGGCAGGTAAAATTTCTTACACATAAATTTCAAAAATTGCTCAGTATTTTGTTTGTAATATCAATTGTTGGACACATTTTGTGAAAAACCTCGACTAGAAATAAAATTATCTACAGTTGATTATGAAGTAGTAGAAGACTATTCTTTACTATCTTGCAGAGTAAAAAAACCAATCAATAAATAATACAATAAGTTAGTTATACAAGTAATGATAACCGAAGAATCCAAAGATTTTATTACCTCCATTGCTCGATGTATTGATGTAATTCGTGCATTTGACAATGAAAATGCAGAGATGACGCCAGCAGATATTGCGGCAAAAACAAATCTGACACGAGCTACGGCCAGACGGATTCTATTGACCTTGAATACATTGGGGTATACAGCATCCGACGGGAAGTGGTTTCGTTTAACCCCGAAGATATTAGACCTCGGGTTTTCCTATCTTAGTTCCATGAAGGTAGGGCAGGTTATTCAACCGATAATAAATAAAGCGGGCAATAAAGTAGGGGAGACCTGTGCAATATCAGTAATTGAAGGTTTTGATGCTATCAGTATTGCGCTGAGCGCTATCGATCGTTATGACCGGGTATCCTATTTCCCCGGCACGCGTTTCCCGGTCCATGTGTCGGCTGGAGGGCGAGCTATTTTGGCTGAATATGAACAAGATAAAGTCGATGAAATTTTGAAAAATTCGAAATTGAAAAGTTATACCGATAAAACTATTACTTCGAAAACAATGTTAAAGAAAGAACTGACTAAGATAAAGCAACAAGGTTTTGCCAGCGTAGATAGCGAGTTAGAAATTGGTCTTTTTACCCTCGCTGTACCTGTTCGTAATGATCTTGATAAGGTTGTCGCCGCTGTCACTTTTGGTGGTAACGTCGCCAGGATCAACAGTAAAAACATCAAAAAGAAATTTTTATCGGAATTGCAGAAAGTTGCCGGGGAGATAGGGCAATTGCTTCCTGATCGACATCACATCATGTAACAAAACTAATTTCTCTTTAACGACTAGTATCTGAGTTCACTCGATTTAAGTATCTCCAATCAACGACAGCTTATTTGTTTATTCACTAAATTCCGCGCCTTCAGGCTGTACACCGGGCTCTTCTGTAAAAATATAATCACTTTGAAATACTTCCCTATCCCCATTGGGTGCCCACCAAATCCAGATAGCCTGAACGGGTTCCTCACCTAGATTTACCATTTTGTGTACTTCGCCGGGCCTGGTGTAAATTGAGCTTCCCTTTCTCACTTCCTGAGTTTCATCTCCAACCGTCCACAAGGCCTTGCCTGAAATAATATAGTAAATTTCAGGAGTCTCATGTTTGTGTCCATGATAAATCGCATTAGGAGCAAGTTCCCATGTGCCCATATAAATATCGTCCGGTTGAATACGTCCTTCTACGCCAGAGCCTACTAATGTTTTCCAACGATGAATGGGAAATTCATTTGTTTCCCAGCCAACGCTTGATTCGTGCAAAAAAGTATCTCCCTGTGCAGAACCACTATCTGCTCTTGCAATGACTGTCAGCAGTACAATAGAGATGGTAAGTATGACTCTTAACATATTTGACTCTCCATTTTTCAAGCATAAATCCACAAAACACAGAAGGTAATTATAATAGCACTCAATTATTACCTCAGGTTTAGATAGAATTCCTTAATCTTTTACAAACTCACTTGCTGTCTTCTCAAAGGTCTTGGCAAGCATATCAACCAAAGCATCAACATGTTGTTCGGTAAAAATAAGCGGTGGTGAAATGATCAGGGTGGTCCCCAGATTCCTTATAAACAGACCTTCTTCACGAGTTGTCTGCTGAATAAACTTAAGAAAAGGATCGCCAGGCATGAAGGGGGTTTTGCTTGTTTTATCGCTCACAAGCTCGATTGCCATCATCAGGCCTTTACCCCTTATATCACCGACGAAATCAAAGTCAGAAACCGACTCTTTTAACTTCGTTAAGCAATAGCTGCCGACTTTGGCTGCATTGCCTGGTAAATCTTCGTCCTCGACAATTTGCAAAGCGGCATTGGCAGCAGCACAGGCGAGCGGGTGACCTGAATAAGTAAAGCCATGCAAGATGGCAGCGAGAGGATGATCAGAATCCCAGGCCGAGCGTACTCTTTCGTTTACGACAGTCGCGCCTAATGGTACGAAGCCAGAATTGATTCCTTTTGCCAGGCACATGATGTCGGGTTTGACTCCCCAACCACGACTACCAAACATACTGCCACTACGACCAAAACCGGTGACGACTTCGTCGGCAATGAGTAACACACCGTATTTATCGCAAACCTCTCTTATCAATGGCCAATAGTTATCGGGCGGTACGATGACGCCGCCAGAGCCCTGCACAGGTTCGGCAATGAAGGCTGCGACCGTATGTGGACCCTGATGCACGATTTCTCTTTCGAGTAAATTCGCACAAATCTTGCCCAGTTCTTCCGGATCATCTGAATAGGGATTGCGATACAACCAGGGGGTATCGATCTGGAAACAATGTGGGAGAACTGGTTCGTACATAGATCGCAGGTGCATCTGCCCACCAATGGAGGTGCCGCCAAAGTGGACACCGTGATAGCCCTGCTTCAGCGATATGAACTTGGTGCGTTGTGCTTCACCGCTCAATTTCCAGTACTGGCGTGAAAGTTTAAGTGCCGTTTCCACGGCGTCCGAACCACCCGAGCCGAAGAATGCCCGTTGCATGTCTTCCGTCGCAGCCATTCGCGTTAATCTTTCTGCAAGTTCCATCACCGGTTGATTGCTGGTATCACCAAAGGTTGTGTAATAGGGCAATTTTTCCAGTTGTACGTTGATCGCCTCTTTTACTTCCTTACGGCCATGACCGACAT
>WLWI01002084.1_pt1 | contig 17269 bp, 12 predicted proteins | sample 6701501 | NCBI WGS metagenome assembly WLWI01 (sample SAMN12718690, study PRJNA515312) | sponge metagenome | isolation source: marine sponge | host: Mycale hentscheli | place: New Zealand: South Island, Marlborough, Capsize Point | collected 2014-11-01
TGGTTCATGACATATCAGTAGCAGCTGCATTGTCTAGTGTAAATATTTCCTGGAAAGAACCTGAACCACTTAATGGAATTCTTGTACACTATACTATCCAATACACCATTAATAGAACTCTTCAATTGCTACAAACTACTAACAATACCAACTTCTCTATCCCTAACCTCACTCCTAACACACTGGTGTCTGACATAACAGTCTCTGCCACTACTGGAGGTGGAGAGGGACCAGCAGTTACTGCACCTAATATTACTACTCTTAGTAGACCAGGTAAGGCAGTGAATACTCGACAGATTTTTTTTTTAAACATGTATATACATGGCATGTTGAATGTGACATAAATTCAATAGCAAGTAGTTATTAATGTAGGTAATAAACATAGTTATACTTAGATGAGAGATTGATTATAAAGCTGTGAAATTTCAGCAAAATATTTTGAAATGCATTATATAAATTCAATCATAAGCTTGGCCACTTCAGTGGGAAAATATTTTTAAAACTACTGTTATAATAATTTCAATGATACAAGCAGAACTGCAAATATCACTTGTTCTGAATTCTTTGTATTATTAATTATAGCAAAACTGCAAAATGTCACAGTCAGATTTCTCAGTTCTACTTCTATTCAAGTATCTTGGAGCAACACTGAACTCGTAGGAGTGTCTAATATTGTACTTTACTATAGAGAGACACACAACAATCAAGAAATGATGGTAACTGTTCCCTCTTCCATTTCTTCAGTTATAATTCCATTAGTGACTGACAGACAATACATTATAGAAGTGTCTGCTATATCAATAGTTAATGGAATATCAGTATCAGGATATAGGACTAGTTATGGTCCACTCGTTTTATCTACTGTACCTGGAAGTGGTCAACAGCAAGGAATTTCAAGTAATTGCTTTCAATATCGAGAGTGCAAGCTGTTGCAATGCTATCCCTCTCTATTAAATTTATCAATAATGTGATAAAATAAGTGAATAATGATTTAACGCGAGAAATATTAATCAGTTGGCTAAGTTACTAAATACAGTCAATATTAGAGGAATGTCTTGCTATAGATTTATTTTCTTCATGTTAAGTACGATATTGTTGCAGATCATTACAATGCTATAATGATTTCCGTTTAAAACAAATATATTTTTGTGGTATGTCCTTCTTTAAGTTTACTTTCTTAACCAGATTCCTTTAATTAAGTATAAGCTACTGCCATTTTTATGCTCAAGGTATGGGCGTAGGTAGCTAAAATTAATTGCTTTTTCTTTTTATACGTGCATGATCAAGCCTGACATGTTTTTGTGTAGTTTTTCATAAAATTTAATATGCATACATCTTCAGTATTTAGGTTTATTCTCAGAATCAGTTTTAATGTAAAAATATTACTAGAGCAATACTTGATATTAACATGTGTACTCAGGTCTAGCTGTTGCCATAGTGGTAACTATGGTGGTCACTATGGCATTCTGCACATTATTTGTAATAATTGGAATTGGAATATATTGCTGGAGAACAAGAAACAGTAATGAAAAGTAAGATGTCACAAATTCAGATTTACTGTTGTTTTTGCTGCTGTTAATTATCATATAACACTAGAAATAGCATAAACATACGCACTAAGTTAGTCCAAATGTAACCACCATTGTGGATTTCACTTACATTGTCTAGAAATACTTCTAATATTCAAACATACATTCCATTTTTATCACACATATGCTATATCTTATAGTTGTTTTAACTACTTTGCACATAAAATAATTTAAACTGGAATTCAATAACTACTTCAATTTCAGTCTCACATTATCTACATAGACACAGGTATCCATGAGAGTTGTATGTCAGTCAGTCAGTGTCAGTCAGTCAGTCATCAGAACTCAATAAGGGTTGAATCAAATATATTGTATGAAGCATTAGACTGTTGTAACAGAATTAAAATAACTTTAAGAATAATGTTCCATAATTACAAGAAAAATCAATTCCTGCTGTCAATTTTATAGTATTACCAAAACAATTCATATATCATGAGAAAATATAAAATGTTATTATGGCAGGTCTACCACAATGGAGATGGAGGAATGTGCAGCTTATGGACAAGTTACAGTTGGAGAGTCCACTTCTCGCTATGAAGCTGTCAAACATGAGGAACCTGTTTACAATTAATAAACATCACATCATTGTTAAGTTTTATAACAGTAGTAGATAAATTAGAACTACATAACATTGTAATTGCATATCTGTAACCACTGAGTCTAATTCTATACATTACATTCAACTGTTGGAACCTTAACTCATTGAATACTATGGGGGGAGTAAGGGTGGGGGTCCCAAAGGCATGTAAAAACATGTATTTGGCATCTGATTAATTAAATGCATCAAATTTATATGTTCTTGACTATATACATGAATACTAATAATTGTAATTAATTAAGTCAAAATTATGAAAATATTTTTTTATTAAATTTAATGATAGTCAAAATAATGCGAAAAATGGGCATGGCAGGCTCTGGACATTTGTCCATGTAGGAACATTGTTTTCTTAAGTTGACAGTAAAAACATTAATATAAATGGTTTACATATCCTCATAACTGGCAAACACTCAGAAATTAAAAAATTAAGACTCCTTCCATGTAAATAATAGTAATGAGATATTTGTGGTTAATTAATTGTATGAAAGGTTGTTTTACAATTGTATTCATTGGTCATAAGATGATTAATCCCTACCTTTTAGGAGTCAAAGAGTTAATAATGTAACACAGTTAATCTATTAATAGATAAAATCAATTAGTGGATACCAAACAAGGGTTTGTTAAGATTTATAGTATCATTTTAATGTAACTAAAACCCACACACATTTCCAATACTCAAAGCCTCTCACAGATGTTACAAGTACAATATTCACATACATCAACAAAATGATAGACTACAACGTGTCTGTCTATTCAATTCTAGTAGTGGTCAACTCTAGCATAGTCCAGTGGCCATTCCCACAGAGAACAAGACACAATCATTCTTTTCTAGTCTACAACGTCACCATGTCATTATACAATGAATTTCAAAAATCATTTTAATTTTATCATTGACGCTCAATAATTTGCAGTTTATTGAGGTTCAAAAAATAGTACATACAATATATACAACTTGCAAATAATGTCAGCATCAGTTCCTATAGTGATAAAAACAAATAAGCGAATGTAAGAGATGAAATTATATTTTATTCCTTATAAAGATGCTGGGTTGTACATACCAAAGCCAGCTCCAGTTAAATATGCAATAAATTATTTTTAATATATCTGAAATGAGTAAAACAGTTTATAAAATGTAACTCAGTGAAAATTGAATGGAATATTATATGATGGAAAAGTTTAAAATTATGATTTTGACAAGAAGTCGAAACTATGAATTCTTCAGCAATGTCAGTCAGTTCAGTGTTGTCTGCTTTTATCTTTACATGAATATGCATCAAAATGGCATCATAAAGGTGTTCCACTTATATCGGGACCATCAATTCTTCTCTCTTTATCCAAGAAGCCAAACTGTTATCCATAATGACTGCAGTAAATACCAACTGTGTTCTGTAGTTATAGCGATATTGTGATAAGCAGCTTGTATTATTATTATAGAATTGATTCAATTACAAGGTGTAATAAATGAACATGCTGTGTGCCTCAGTGCCCCTCTCCCCCCACCCCCCCCCCTCCCCAAGCCATAAATCTGGGAGGCCTGTGCTCAGTTCAAAGTGTGTAAACTACACTAAATATATAATATATATCTGTATATATATTATATTGATATATTATATTATATAACATAACATAATATAATTCGACCTCAGTTGACCCCTGAAGAGGGTCGAAACGTCGGTTTAAGTTTTAATTGACAATATTGGCTGTTAAAACGAGAAAATTTGCTATTATTATAATTGAAAGACCTTGTGATTTTGTATGTATTAGTAGTATGAGCAGTATCATTATGCTATTGTGGAGTATTTTAACAACTTTTCTATACTAGTAATGTGTAACACCCGCTTCCATCATCATTGATTGGTTAGCTCATGTTTGCATCCTGAAAGAACAGTTGCTGTTATTGATGTGTTGGAGCTGATGTTGTTGTTGTTGCTGATGTTGACAGTTGTTGTTGTTGATGTGTTGGTGCTGATGTTGTTATTGTTGCTGATGTTGTTAATGTTGCTGATGTTGTTGTTGTTGATGTGTTGGTGCTGATGTTGTTGTTGTTGCTGATGTGTTGTTCCATTATTGTCTAGTAATCTTGTAAAGAGTTTCAACAGCTTTGAACTATCAAAAATGTGTATCAAAGTTGACCAGCTAGTAGTCCTACTGTAAGTCTTGTTAAAAAAATATTTAAAAAATTATAGTCAAGACTTACAGTCTTAGCTACTCATTTGAAAATTGCATATAATTTGGTACAGATGCTGATTAAAACTGCAGCTGGAAGACATCCTGGCCATTCTCTGGTCAGGTGTGGTTCCATACTACCATTGGAAAACCCAAGAGACTTACTCTTTCCTTCATCTTCCCTGTGTCTAACTGCATCCACTCCAGGGAGAAGGCGGGTGAGAAGGGGGGACAGTTGGGCAGCAATTGCCTCCCTCCATACACCAATAGAGATGTTGGGGGCATCATCCTCCAATTGCAGTGTCTTATGTTGTATACTTATGAACCCAGTAGGAATTTTAGGTTTACAACCAAAAAAGGATTGCTATATTGGCCACCATGTTTGAGCATTATAGAAGAGTTAAAGTATTAAGAATAATGCCGGTATTATAAATATAAAGAAATTTAATGAGAATTGTTATTATTCTTTAGGCTGATTACTTCCTGTGCTATTACTGATCCTGTTTTTCTGTGCATGATAAAGTTAATTGTGATTTAATGCAGTGTAAGCTTGACTACTGCTTCTATCCAACAATAACAATTGGCTAGACTGTGCTGAACTTGTGTTGGACCCACTTATAAGTATTATTAAGCTAAACTATGAGATAAATTAAAGCCAATTGTTCAAGTCTTCAAATGTGCACACTTTTTTAATCATAAAGGGATTGAAGAATGAAACCCTCAATTTGAAAATATTTTTTTACTCAGTTCAGGTGACCATTTCAAAGGGCTTAAGAGTGAACTTCCTTCATACATTGCCAAAAGTGATGGTGTGTCAGTTGAGCTTGTAAATAAACCATCTTCATCAGCTACCTAACTGGTCTTAAGGATGCAAAACTGCTCTTCTTATTCAACCATCAGGAGCAGCAGAAGCTGAGTGTTTTGTTTTCCTGTTTAAAAATTCAGCCGGAGCTTTAGACGATTAGCTAGAAACCTCTTTAGCACTGTAATAACAGTATTGCTTTGTTATTATTACTACAATGGTGTCTTCTCAATCATATCCATATTTCCAGCTTATCAATTAATAGAGCATTCTTAGAGCATTTTATGTCTGGCACAAACTTGAGAATTGGGAGATATCATTAGGTTCAATTTTGGACATAATCTAGCAACCCCTGCAACCAGATCTGTTCTATTCACCTCCTCAAAATATGTACATGAGATCTACAATGACTGATCATTGCTTCAAGTCTAGCAATAATAATTCCATTTCTTTTTTAACCTATCTTATTAGTGGTATTATGACATGAGGCATGAAATTTGAGAGAGTTTTAGGCACGTAACCTTTGTCCCACCCCTACACTTATGTATGATTGTTTTAAGGAAAGAGCATACGTGATTTTAATGGTGTCGAATTATAGAAACTTTCTCCTGGCAATGAGAAAAATTAACGAATAAAAAAACAATTCATGTTATGTACTCTAGCCAGACAAGTCTTGATACATTATTAAAATGTATTGAGGCCTAGTAACCTAACAAAACAGAGCTAAGAAGAAATTGTTTGGGTACTACAACCTTACCAAATATTATTCTGGAACTTTTGAGGTAAAGGGTTTCCTTTTTGTCAGCCCAGGGTGGAAAAAAGGGTAAGAAGCTTAGTGTCAAGCCTCTGAGGACATTCTCTGCTTACTGTCCTGAGTCGGGGGCTTGCAATAATTCTAATGGTTAGAATATTGGTATTTAAATTATTTAGTGTTCTCAGGCAATGGGTAGCAGCCTCACTTTGCTCAACTGCAACAAGAGTGAAGTCATTGCTCCTCTTGAACAATACTCTAGTTGCCTTCATTACACTAAATCCTTCTATTTGTCCGGATGATTCCAAGGTTTTCCAATGAATCTGAATCTTCTAATAGAAGATTTCTCCCAGTGATTTGTTAGTTAGCTAGCTAGTATTACAATATCTTGCTAGCTAGCTACTAACATTGGTTGTGTAATGTTCATATGTTCTTAGCTAAAAATAGTGTATCTAGCTAGCAGTAGGTATCTCTATAACCACATGATTACTTACAGTTACTATTCATGTTATTGTAGGGAACATCCTGTCAGGATCATGTTGAAATATCATTCAACTCATCAGAAGTGTTTGTAAATGTCTGTATATATTGTAGCTACCCTCTTTGAGGAACACATGGACACTAGAAAGAGAAGTGATAAGGAGGAGAAGAGAATAAAGGAATGGGTAAAGGGAGGAGAATAGAAATGTGAGAAATGATGCCATTGTGTGTCAGTATATGTACTGGCTAGTAGTAGTATGTCTAGTTAATATTCTATTTCCTTGATTAGAAGGGCCACGTCAAATAGAACACTATTATGTGTTTGGCAAGAGAAACAGTGTACAGTATTTGATTAAAATTTCAAATTTTGACTCACTTAAGTTGAATTTAAGACATCAACTAGAATTAGAATGGTATTATACCATTGCGATACCTTTAAAACAGTAATTTCTTTGTGATTGTGGCAGTGAATATATTGAGAGGTCAATGCTTCCCCTCCCCCCTCACCCACACTTCAATGCAACGCTGCTGAGAAGCGAGTGATTAACTTACCATCACCTTATTATACTAAATATCCTGCCAAATTGTTGACATTGAAGCAAAAACGTACTTCATATCAAGCAAAATATACTTCATTTCAAGCAAAAAAATGTGTATTGATTGGCAAGTCTCTGGTAATTGTCCACTAAGGCCTTCCATAAGGAGTGCTACCTAGTATTTTTTCCATCACAGTATTACAGTTGCAAAAAATTTGGAAACCTATATTACTTGGTCATAAACAATTGTTAGAATATTAACTAAGTTGCATCAAATAGGGCTCAATTTTCAAAATCCTCCTTTTAATGCAATTCCCTTATTCCCTAATTTTTCGACCTATAACTTTGTGAATTCTGTGTATAAAGATTTTGATTCAGGTTATAGTGTTTGTGATGAAGCAAAGAAATTGTTGAAACTAGAAGTAATATTAAATTTACAGTCAATCACTATTGGAAATAGTTTAATTAGTAATGTGATGTCTCTAATCAGAAGAGTAATGGAACCATAGTTGGGATGCTACTTTCAAGCTGATAAGGTAAGTGCAACCTTTCAATGAAGTGACTTTTAATTCCATCATTCAGAACTGCCAACTTTTGCAAATTGTGGATATCTATGATTTGTGACCATTGTATTCACCTCAAACTTCTCTTCTCTGTAGAGGATGACCTGTTGCACAGTATTGGTGGTAATTTAAGCAATATTTTGTCATTCAAGTTTGGTTTGGCTTGAAAAGCTTGAAATAAACTTTGGTAGAGTAAAAGTGCTGAAATACATCATCAGTGGCCTAAATACTCAAATAAATTTCTTTCTTTATAAGAAGTGCAGTATAAAACAAGTTAGCTGTTACTTTTTTAGCAGACTGGACAACTTTATTTGAAAGATAATTGAAGTATTAATTAGTGTGCTAGTTAATTATAGCTAGTTAACATTACTAATTTAAACTTTGATACTTATGGCAAAATAAGAAGGTCAGAGGTCAATAATGAAATTTCTGCTGATGCCCTAAGTATAAATTTCTCTGATCAGCATTTTGGCAGTAAGAAGCACATGATATAAAAGTGTTTATGGGATATCATGATTTAAAGCCGCATAGTAAAGGGGAGTGCTTTCGTCATAGTCTGGTAAACATAATCACATCCACTATCTCTATTAGATACTGAACAAACAGAAGATGGCCATCTATTACTGACATATGCAATAGTGTTACTCTGCTGTGTTCTTGAATGGATGGGTCTAAAATTATTTCTCAATGGGTCACTTCACATTAACTCACCAACAGTCCATATAACTAATAGAAATAACTTCAGTATTCAGCCTCTAGCAAGTAGGTACTTCCTGGAAAATAAATAAACTGAAAAACAAACTATAACATACAGAAGATTTTAGGATCTGTACAGAGACTGTATACACAGATCTTTGGCCACCATGACTAGGCATACAAATGCAATTTGTTTTGCTAATACAGTAATCCATTTTTAAGTGTGTATACTTATCCTGAACCTTTAATGTTTTTAACAGAACAAAACAGATGTTATAGATTCAACAAGGAGAGTTTCAATATCTGATTTATGAGGAAACAACAACTGATACATTTCAATGTTTGAAAAAAAATATGCTGGTTTGTTTAGCAAAAATGTCGAAAGAGGAGGCTGACATTATAGAGTCAGGTTTAAGTCCAGATTATATCACATAGACAGAATGCTGGCTGGATGTTCCACTGTTTCTGACTATGCATTGGGTTTGTGTAGGGTGGACTTGCCATATTCATTTCAATTGCATCTTGACAACACCATGTTCAAATGTGATAAGGATTCATTGGCATTGGCTGATATGTTTGGTGCTAGTGGTCAATGCGTGATAGTGGTTACTCCGGTATGGCTAGGTCAGCACCTTATTGTCATGAGTGTAGATGGCCCAGTCACAAGACTGAGGACTGTTTATACAAAGATAAGCAGGGTACTATGAAGAATAGTGGAGGCCAAGATGACAATTCTAAATTGGGTGGTAGACGATAGTTGAGTGATGTCACTTGCTTTAAATACAAACAAAAGAGTCACTTTGCAGACAAATGCACAAATGGCCAACAGACAAGTCAGGATAAACAGAATGAAAAGAGAATAAGAGCTGTCAATGAGCCCAAGAAACGGTACCATGTTGATGGGATGGTAAATGGAGTACCTACTGAATTAATCCTGGACACTGGTGCAGAAATCTCATTAGTGCCAGATGAATTAGGACCTAAGCTGCAATACACTGGCAGTGTACATGAAGTGTATGGGGCTGGGTTTAAGAGATATAATGCTAAGAGAGCTTTAGTTCAGTTTGATGCAAATGGTTTGTCCTTTGCTCAGAAGGTGGTTGTTGTATCACCTGAGTATTATCCACATGTACTGTTGTCAACAGAGACACTCTTGAAGGACTGCTTGGGAAAGATAACTATGACTTACTCCCTGACAGAGTAGTTGCAGCTGTGCAGACAAGAAGGAATGTCAAGCAGAAGGCCAAACCAGATAAGAAGAACAGGAAGAATGACTGTGCAGGGGCCAATGTGAAACCAATGCTTCTTGATGGGAGAGTGCAAATGAATTGTATGATGGTATGAACAGGGAGTATGACAATGAAGAGGTGTTATAGCTAGAAGGGATTGGATGGTGAGGAATTGTGCAGTGTCTTAGGTGAAGAGTTGGATGCTTTGCAGATGTGTGAGGGAAAAGGTGAGTGTGCGGTTGATAAGTATGAGGGTGATGAGAGCTTGATTCAAAAGTATAAGAAGTTAATTGAGGAGTTGGATGTTCCCAAGATTAGGGAATTGAGTAAAGTAGATGAGCTGAGGAAGCATGTGTGTGAGGATGTTCCTCCAAAAATGTTGTGATTTCGCTGACAGAAAGACTCAAGGATAATTTTGGGAAGGAGGATTAATTTTTCATCGACAAGAGGTTGGTGAGGTTGGATTTTTTTCCAGGTTTGTAATCCCCAAAGCAAGAAGATTCAGCATTATAAAAGTTGCTCATGATTGCTCAGGGCATGTAGGGGCAAAGAAGGTCATGTCATTTCTTACAAGAAACTTCACATGACCTGGACTTTCTAGTGATGTATACAAATATGTTTGATCTTGTCAAACATGCGCAGAATTCCATAAAGGTAGAAGAGTGCCTGCAAAAGCTATTCAGAGACCAGTGATGTCGGTACCGTTTGAGAAGTGCTGTGTCTACATTGTTGGTCCCCATCCAAAAGAGAAAGGTGGCAAGTTAAATTTACTTGCCTATATTTGTTCTGCATCTAGATGGCTGGATGCTGTAGCCATGAGATCGATGTCCAGCACAGAAGTATGTGAAGGTTTAGTAACAATCTTCAAAAGAATTGACTTTCCCGTCAAGATAGTCGGCGACCAAGGTCGCCAATTGTGAGTTCAGTAATGGATAACATATTTTCAGTAGCTTCAGTGTTAGAAGTCAAAATCATTCATACAATAGTATAGTCTTTAGGCTCGCTCGCCATTTGTGCTCAAGCACATCACTAGTATTATGATCTACCCTCTTCCGTAATTAACTAACTATAGTTGTTAACCTTATCCAGATAGTTTCTACAATGCTTACCAAAAGTATGACGGAAAATATTATTTTCTTATAATTAAATTCTTAAGTGTAGACAGGTTGTGTAATGAACGGTATAGTGAAAAGTGCACTTCTACCATAACTTGTCCATGTACTGCACATTCAGTTAAGGTCACCATTTCAATCTGTAATAAACACTATAAAGACATGTTAACATAAAAATTCAAGCCATAACAATAACCATCATTTAATCAGCATTAGATCTCATGACAATAATGAATATGGATTAGATGAAGGTTAATCCAAATATAATTACCAGATTAATATTATAGATCTAAACAATATGCATCACAGTAAGTTTGAGAGAACAATTATTCTGTGTCAGGACACAACAGTGGAGAAAACAGAATAATTCACTTCCCTAAAAGTAACTGTTGGAGATCCAATGAAAGCAAAAACATCTGTACTGCTCTCTTGCAGTCACCGCTTCAGATAATCCAAACTCGTCGTCGAACAACAAACTAACAACACCGTCTGCACTCAGCCACGAAGCCATGCTACCGCTGAGTAGGCTAATAAAATTCGACGGAATAGTACGTCACGGATTCCTTAGTTACCGTATACCTGCGCGTTAACCGATTAGTTCCGATAGGCGCGTATACGCGACCACGAACAAAAAACCGGTAGTTCCGATAGGCGCATAAACGCGGCCAGAGAAAAGCAGCTTCAGTTTGGTTTTATTACAACTGTTTGGACTGTGGTAGCCTAGCCTGGAGTCTTTGTGGTTAAAGTACAACCAAGTAAGATTGATAATAGATAATAATTTGTAGTTAGCTGCTGTAGCTTTCAAGTAACTCCTTCTAGAAGGGTCGACCGCGACCGCGTCCAAAAAAGAATTCCGTTTTACGGCGCCCCGCGGCAGTAATTCATTCCGGAAGTAATCGGTTAATAAAAATTTTCATTTTTTATACTTCTTTTTGTGCCGATGGGTACCTCGACCGCCATATGGCGGTTATACCGATGAAAAGGTTAAGAAATTATTAGAAAATTAGAACAGCATTATTATTGAAATTGTTACTATTTCAATATTGATTAGAGCCAGCATAAAGTTGGTCTCAGAATAAACAATGCTAATTATAATGAAGAAACATTCCGTGGTATGGGACAATAAAATTCATTGTACGCATTATTGTCGCAAAAGTTCATTTCTAATCATATAAAAATTAGAAGAAAGAAGCTGGCATGAACTATTTGATGTGCAATTAAAAAGAATGCTAAATTATTAAATTTAAAAATTTAAAAGTGATAGTGAAGTATAATGTAGAGAAGGTCATAAATATTTTGGTTGAACTAGATTGGGATTTTAATTGGAGGAATCATAGAGCTCTTACATGTATTTATGCTAAAACAGTATCCACCCATTGATAACTTGGTATAAAACCATAGGTGTTGACTTGTAAAAAGTATGTGAAATTTGACAATAATAATTATTATTACTATCATTAATTTTACTTGTTCATTTTCATCTTATCTTTATACAATATACTAATATTTATTAGCAGTGACCACAACACAATAAAGTAATAGTCTGCATTTGACCAAAACATGCTAAATATAAATGTTTAAAGAGCCATTTCCTCTATAACTCCTCCAGAAACAGTACTAGCTGTTCTCTTTGACACCACAATATTCCTGAAGACCAATAGCATACTTAAAAGCTTAGCTGAAAACTCATTCAGTTTGCTATTCTGCGAGTCTTTATAGCTATATCAGTGTAAATAGCCTAAAGAAGTGGTAAAAACAAATAAGGTGGCTAATACACTTACGCTTAAAAAAAAAAACAGCACAGAAGGCGATAGTATTAAAAATTGTCCATTCCAGGAAAAAAACTCTTAGGGACAGCCCATCACGCGCCCATCACGCGCCCAGTGCCGTAATCCGTACTGTTTCTGTTTACATGTATAAGAACGCGTTAAGGTACTTAGTATTTGCGCGACCGGGTAACTACTTCACTAAATGAAAGTATAGACATACTCTTGAGGTAATCTTGCTAGCTAAATGAGTTCAGATCTGCAGAATGGATCATTTATGCGTGTTCCAATAAAAATCTGGTAGCAAAACAAGACTTATAGTAGTTGAAAAGAAAAGAAAGAATTTCTATAAAATTTGTTTATCTCCATTTTGTATGTATTCAGTTTACAGTATGATTTTGCTACTATTGGTTCTGATTTCAACTTCAACTTACAAAGTAAATGGACAATGTAAGTGACTATTAAAGATAGCTACTAGTGCAGACTCACTAGGCTGATGGTATCAATATTGAACAAAATAAAAGATTATGAATTCTGACTAGCTTATAACTTAATACTGAACTTATAGTTATTTCTGATTTTAGAAATTCTAATGATTACATTCTCATTTTGTAGCTCTGTTGCTATACTATTAGCTTCCAGGAATGGAAATGGGCTTTAAAGTGATTGGAATGACTGAGATATATCAGTATGTGCTGCAGATTGAAATCTGATACTGCAACACGACCAGCATGAAAACAAATCAAGCTTTGCAGTTAGCCAGCTTACATGTTGACATTTCTAAATTTTTGACTTGCTGGTCAGTAATGGTTCAAAAATCTGTCAGCAATAAAGAATTAGTGACATTTTCCATATAGGTGAAATTATGCACATGATTGAAAAGTACGTGAGGTATTATTAAGCAATTGCCTAAAAAAATGTCTCATGTACTTCATCAAAAAGCAGTGCTGCCATATGAGAACAGACTTCTCCTAGGCTTGCTGCAAATAGTAATTCCATTTTTTGTACATCCACCCAAGGCTTGAATGGTGATGTAGTGACTGCCAATGAATGTCTCATACATGAAGACAATACCAGTTTTTCATCATCCTCTGTCATAGAATGTACCACTAAATTGTCAACTGAACCAATGAATGAGTCACCAATGAAAACTCTAATAGGCTTTAAGCTATTATTTTGTATGTGTAGCTTGGGATGTTGATAAAGTAATTGTAGTTGTCTGGGGATTCAGTATTTGGTATAGCATTAACGGACCTGAAGGTGTTAGAATGATTATATTTATGCAGTGTTTTTGTATTGATCTATTTTTGTATTTATCCTATCATTGTAACTTCTGTACATACTATTGTCTAAGTGCTCATATTATTAATGTTGTATTCCACTAAAACTACTCCAATAAACCAGTGGTAAGTAATGGATGTCATAGCAGCTACTTATTACTAATCCACACTTGTTTTATTGAGTAAAATTAACAATGTTCATTTTTAGATATATTGCCACCAACTATATCTTCATCAGTGACTGCTACATCAGCTACTCTGTCCTTCTCTCAACCTACCAATAGTTTATCAGTAGATGTGTACACAGTTACATTAACTAGTACTACTTGTAATGGAGTCCCGGCTAGAACAAGATATACTACCAGAAACTCAGTAACTATTGGTGGTCTGGAGGCTGGTATTCATTACTCTGTTAATGTAACTGGTATAAATAATGTGAATCAAACATCTGGAACTAGAATTACAACTCTCACTACAAGTGAAACAGGTAATTGTATATCATAATAAAGCATTATTGTATGTTAGATTATTTCACAGCTCCTACTGGTAGTCCTGGAGTACCTACTGCTAGTGTAATAATGTCTACTAATATCACTCACACATGGACAGAAATAGATTGTTTAGACAGAAATGGAGTCATCACTAGTTACATAATTCATTTTGGAGAAGGAACTAATAGAGACATTACAATCAATACTTCATCTAGTGCTACCACTCATCTAATTACTGGCCTCAAGCCCTTCACTCAGTACACCTTCACTGTAGCTGGAGTCAACAGTTTGGGTACTGGACCTTTCTCCAATCCAAGTGGAATAATAAGGACAGCTGAAGATGGTAAGTATATCTTGAAACTTGCCATTAGATATGTTTTTAGATGTGTTTATTTCGTTTTTTGAAAGGAAATAAATTTTAGTTTGAATATTTAAAATACATTCACACATTACATGTAGCTCTCACTAGCTGGAATTAAATTGACGTCAAAATAACAAAAGATCTATGCAAAGCAATACCTGCTAACGATATTCATACATGATTCTATTGTATTACTTGAATTACTGTTAAAATTGCTGATATATAAAACTGATATAAACAATAAAAATAGTCTTTACATAATACATTCTTTTTGACCCAATCTTTTAGTACAATAATCTTATATAATTATACTTTATTTATCTGATCTAATTTTATAATAATATTTTCTTATAAATTCAAGTTGTTAAAGTTCTATTTGAATTCTGGTAGCATGGAAATTTAAGCATGTCTTAGTTGTATTTGATATCACAGTTCCTACTGGTAGTCCTGGAGTACCTACTGCTAGTATAATAATGTCTACTAGTATTACTCTCACATGGACAGAGATAGATGTTTCAGAGAGAAATGGAGTCATCACTAGTTACATAGTTCAGTATGAAGAAGGGACTAATAGAAACATAACAATCAATACACAGTCTAATGCTACCACTCGTCTAATTACTGGCCTCAAGCCCTTCACTCAGTACACCTTCACTGTAGGAGTCAACAGTGTGGGTATTGGACCTTTCTCTAGTATAAATATTACAACAGCAGAAAAATGTAAATCTATAGAGAAATGCAATACAGAAGCAGATAAAATGAATTATTTTAGTATGCTATATCTTTATAATGTCAATTAAGTACCATAATGTTCAAAGATAAACTGAAGGAATTACAAATTTTGGCTAGTTGAAACTATAGAATATGGCACCTTAAAATCACAATGAAAAAAATTTGAGATTTTTCTTGTCATTTATTTCTTTAGTATAAGAATAAAATTGTGAGCTAAAAATATTGTGTTTGAAGTCAAATAAACTGAAATACGTTGTATTATTTTTTAGTAATGTAAAAAACTTTCTGGGTTACATAGATAACTAATGGTTTGTAATGATAATAATAATAATAATAATAATAATAATAATAATAATAATAAATTGTGTAATTTGTTTAAAACTTCTATTTTAGTTCCTTCTGGTAGTCCTGGAATACCTACTGCTAGTTTAATAATGTCTACTAGTATTACCCTCACATGGACAGAGATAGATGTTTCAGAGAGAAATGGAGTCATCACTAGTTACATAATTCAGTATGGAGAAGGGACTAATAGAAACATAACAATCACTACACAGTCTAATGCTACCACTCATCTAATCACTGGCCTCAAGCCCTTCACTCAGTACACCTTCACTGTAGCTGGAGTCAACAGTGTGGGTACTGGACATTTCTCTAACACTAGTAGTGATATCAGAACTTCTGAAGATAGTAAGTTTTTTTTATGTGAAGTAAGCTGTTTGATATTATTTAGTAATACAACATGTATAATTATAATTATGTCTTCATGTTAAAATGAAATGGACAATTGCACACTGTTTCACATCTGTAAGTATGTTAGTGAAGTCTGAGTGAGGCCTAGACACCTGCTTTTTATTTCCTAGTTTGCATTTTTTTGTTTTGATCAATTGAATGACGTACGTTGCTTCTCTAGTCACCCATTTTGATTCCATTGTGCTTTCCAAGAACCATTTTAAGTAATTAGCTAATTTTAAAAGTAAGACTTACTTACAGCCATAGTATGTGTAGAAACTGAGAGCAAGCCTAAAAAACACCATTATATAGAATTACTTACCACACTAAATATAGCTTCTGTTATAAATAATCAACTACTAGTAGCTCTTAAATTAAGACTTGCTTATAGCTGTATAGTATAAGAAAAAGTGAGGGAAAGCCTAAAAATCAAATTTTTAGGAGAAAAACCAACACATTCACTTACTGTTAAGGTACCACAGCCATCCATCCATACACAACATATTATTATTATACCTCCAACATATATTAGAATTTCATTTATCCACCCGTAATACTATGTATAACCAACCACCAACTTCACTATCGCTAACCTCACTCCTAACACACTGGTGTCTAACATTACAGTCTCTGCCACTACTGGAGGTGGAGAGGGTCCAGCAGCAGTTATTACAGATAATATTACTACTCTTAGTATACCAGGTTAGTCATGAATACTTTGATAGAAATTATTATAAGGTGTTGACTGTAATTCATCTGCAAAAATAGTTGTTAACGTAGGTAATAAACATAGTCATACTTAATGAAAGATTATAAAAAAAGCTGTGAATTTTGTGCAAATATTTTGAAATAATAATTTTGTGCAAATAAATTCAATTATAAGCTTGGCCACTATGTAGTGGGAAAATATTTTTAAAACTATTGGTATAATAATTTCAATGATGAAAGCAGAACTATGAAGATATCACTTGTTCAAAATTCTTTGTATTATTAAATATAGCAAAAGTGCAAAGTGTCACAGTAAGGATTCTCAGCTCAACTTCTATTCAAGTGTCTTGGACTATTGCTAAACTTGTAGGAGTGTCTAATATTGTAGTTTACTATAGAGAAACACAAAGCAACGAAGAAATGATGGTAACTGTTCCCTCTTCCATTTCTTCAGTTGTAATTTCATTAGTGACTGACAGACAATACATTATAGAAGTGTCTGCTATATCAATAGTTAATGGAATATCAGTATCAGGATACAGGACTAGGAATGGTCCACTAGTTTTATCTAATGTTCCTGGAAGCTCTCAACAACAAGGAATTTCAAGTAATTGCTGTTAATATCGAGAGTGCTTAAGCTGTTGCAATGTTATGCCTTGCTTTTAAATTTATCAATA
>WLWI01002085.1_pt1 | contig 17259 bp, 10 predicted proteins | sample 6701501 | NCBI WGS metagenome assembly WLWI01 (sample SAMN12718690, study PRJNA515312) | sponge metagenome | isolation source: marine sponge | host: Mycale hentscheli | place: New Zealand: South Island, Marlborough, Capsize Point | collected 2014-11-01
AAAATATAAAACAAAACTTCACTTTTGTTGTTGTTTGGGGGGTGGGGGGGTGTGTTTGGGTGTGTGGGGGGGGGGGGGGGGGGGGGGGGGGGGGGGGGAGATAGATTTTTGTACGAGTCAAAAAACTGACAAAGAGGGTGTCAACACTATTTAATTTGTCTTTTGAAAAAGTGTTGGACTTTTTAAAGAAACCAAACGTAGAGTAAGGTTATAAATTTTCACATCTTATACTTATAAAAATCCAGTCGGGGAAAAACAAATTTAGGGCGTAAACTAAATTTAGTGGGGGGCATGGCTGAATATAGGGGTGAAACTAAATTTAGGGGGCAAAACTGAATGTAGAGGGGGAGGATCCCACTGCTCCCATAGTTTGTATGAAACCCTGATTGTTATGATCTGATGAACAAAGTTTCTTTTGTGTGTTTTATTTTGTTCACTAAATTATTATTATTTTTTTAAATATCTATTTATAATTCATTAATTTGATTACTGTGTTTTTCTTCTTGCAGAATATCCTCAGCGGTGCCTTATTTGGTCTTTGGGTAGGTCTGACCCTTGTGAGCGTGCTCAGTGCTACTGGAGCCTCTTGCTGCTACCTTCTCTCTCGGACATTTGGGAGGGACTTGGTGGTGTCAAGATTCAACCAACACATCCGTCCACTGCAAGACAAGGTCAGACCTGGTAACTTCTAAGATACCCAGTAGCTCTTAATTTTTTCCCCTAGTTTTATTTCCCCCCTTGTGTTGACATGTTTGTGTCAATATTGTGAAGTTGTTGTTGACCAATGCGGAAATGACTGGGCAGAGCTGATTGTGTGATCACACAGACATTCCGTGATGTTTCCCCACCTTTTCTATTATATATATATATATATATATATATATATAATATATCTAGCTTATTTTGAAGCTTCCGTTCTTCCTATATATATAATTAGGATATATGTCATGGCCCTTCTGATGTGGTGTATTAATTTCCTTCAACGGAATCACCTTTAGTGGTCTGGTGTAGTACAGGATACAGATTTACAATAGTCTGGGGGAAAAGATGCCATTTGCCAGTGTGAATTCATACAAGAGACCCAGGACAGTCCCTTCCTCCCCTCTTCCTTCTGAGGCTTTTGTCAATCTCTGGCGCAGGCACTTGGTGCAGTATCTTGTGGCAAACACCAAAGCCATTCAAGTGTGTCTGTTGATTCCAGTAGTTCTATAATCCGGTACCAGTCGAGGAAATGTAGCTCAGATGTGGTGTGAGTAGTAAGCCTTATTGCATTACTATTGAGAGGCTTGAATTGCATACTGCTATATGTAGTTGTTAAAAGTTTATTAGAATTATGCTGGAATATATATGTATAATACATATATAAATTTTTATTTATTTGTTTATATATATATATATTATATATATTATTATATATGTACATATATTCCTTATTCTTAGTGGATGTGTTGTGTAATACATTGTCGATACTTCAAATAAGTGTTGGATGTTTGTAAATATGGTAATTTTTATATCTCATGTAAGAATTACACGCGTAACTAATGTACGTACCCCCTATTGCACACAATGAACTGGAATTCTTGGAGAAATGTGAAATTAGGAGAAATGCGATATGACAGTTTACAAAATGTCCCTACCATTGCCTTCCCTTTGCCCATTTTTTCCCTTCATTTTTCCAACCCTTAAACATTAACCAAACGGCATTAATTAAACAATAAACTGTCAAAATAGGCAAGTTTTGTTTTTCGGATCTTATGAGGCACCATATGCTGCAGCAGGAGGTTGTGGTCATAGAGCAAAGCTTATATTGGGGCTATCAGGTTACATAACGAGCCTACATGCACTGGTATTTGACACAGCTAGCAATGTCAGTAAACATTGGCGGCTGGAAAAGCAGAGGCTGGTATGAGGCTAGACCTACGTCATTGAAATATGTGATCTCTTAAGGGAGTATCAAATTTAGTCTCACTATGCAGGTCTGGAGTTGTTGTTTTTCTTGTTTTTCTTTTTTTGTTTCTTTTTTTATTCTATTTCCTGGAAAAATACCATTATTGGGATTTTTTTTTTTTTTTTTGCGTGTTTGTGAGAGGGATTATCTTTGTAAAGAATGCAAACAGTAATGTAATATTGTATCACTGATCCATGTTAGCAATTCCTGTTGTGGTTTAGTTGCTGTAAACTGCTTTTAGACATGGTCCTTTGTGGAAATACACTGAGAATGCTTTGTCTCTGAACTTCCCACACAATAGCTTTAGACATTCTAATAAGTAGTTCCTGTTGTTGCATAGAAATGGGGGAGCATAGAAGCAATGATGGTCTAATTGTGAGGAAGGGAGGCAGTGAGATCTTCCTTGTTTTGCATGAGGGGTTGAAGTTAAAAAGTGAGCAATGGAGGTGATTGCCTGTCTTGGTGATTGAAGCCTATCTCCTCTTCTAACCCCGTGAGATAGCGCAAGATCAATCTTACCCCCCTTATATTAATTCCTAAATGAACCCCTGAATCTTTAAGCTACTATCTTGAAATAGATCATTTTTTATCTCGGGGGATACTTGGAATCTTTGCTCCGCAAAACTGTTCATTCTAAGCCTAATTTAAATCCCGTATTATTCGTGCCTCAAATGTGTGTATATTATTCAATTAACTGCACAATTTTTGTGCTATTGTTGTACCATGTAGCAATATAACTATTATAAAATTTGGCACTAATTTCAGCATTATTTAAAGTTTGTTTACTTTTAGATTATGTTGAGTAAAATGATTTTGTGTAAAACAAATGCAGAAAATTTTCATGGAGGAATTTTTTTGAGTTTATATAATCTCATTGTTACCATGTAATTTTTTTTTCTGAAATTGGCCAGAAATTGTAATTTTAACAAAAATGAAACGCCAGCTGATGATCTAGACTTACTAAGCACTGTATTTAACTTAATGGATCAAGTCATCAGTCCTAAGTTGTTACATGAAGAGCTTTTGTTCCCTTACTGATAAAAATAAATTGATAGAGCACTCAATGTGAAGCAATACTACTCGTTAGCAAATAAACCTAATACAGATTTCTGCATGTCACTCAGAGCTTATAAATCATCTTGTATTATTATAGTGAGTGCTTCAAAAAAATTCTCTGAGCCTCAGAGTCATCAGTTGTATCCTGAAGACAATCAGATTGAATGTACAGTCAGATATTTATAAGTTGTCCATCTTTCAACAAACCAGAGGTATGAACATAATTGCTAAACTAGCAGGATCCACCCTCCCTCCCTTTGTATACTAAGTATGGCTCATTATTGCTCAAACAGAGATGCTGTGTCTTTTGCAGTATTGAGTAGATGGTATTTGATCTGGTTTTCTATCATTCTGTTAGAAGAGACCTAATTGCATTAGAGATGCTCCTATAGTCCCACTTACAAGTGGCTGATATTGTCAACATTGTAGAGTATGCAAAGCTGGAAGTTATTATGCTGTTATTGTCTTAACAGGACTGACTTTCAAGTTTGTTATAAACGCATGCTTTCCAGCAATGAGGCAACCGTTTACGTTTGTTTTATTTAACAACCTTTCCATCTCATACCTTTAAACATTTCTGGCTATTCCTACAAAATATTTAATTGTAGAACAGTTAAGCTGTTTGCTACTTCCACATTTTTGAGAGTTTCGCTTCTTTCATTGTTATTAGTGTATCCTAGGGTGACCAGCACTATCCTGTACTCTCCTGTACAGAACTAAGAATTCTATGACTGCTTTAACTAATAGAGAACTAATTATATCCTATTAGGGTATATTGGGCACTGGGAACTTAGCTTTCGGTATAGTACGCTGGGAACTTAGCTTGTGGTACTATAGGTATACTAACTTAATGAAATACTGAACAAGTGGGGAAGGGAGGAGATGGGTATAACTTTGCATGGGCTGCAATGTTGAATTATAAATGAGTATGGGACTAGAGGATGTTGAATAGATTTCTAGTCTACCAACCAGCAACTCATTTTTACTTATTAGCCAAGTGTGGATGTCTTTAGAAATTTCACCAGACACTAAATAAATATAAACAGACATTTCGGTCAATATCTAGCAACTTTCATATGATTATTAGAATTTGGTAACATGAGGGTGAATAAACATGTTTTTAGTGACAATTCTACTGGGAGTTAGGTTTGCCTATAGTAGTCTTATCCAAGGCTGCAAAGACTTATGTTTATTTTATGGCCAGCTATTTAGTACTAGCTGGCTATAAATTAATTATCTTGACCCATGCATTAATGTATAAAGCAAGCAGTCCTGGGTTCGATTCCCGGTGGCGACCAAAGTACAAGATGCTGCAGCATCCTGAGTTCACCCACATTATAAATTAAATTGATATTCAGATATATATTTTTTCTGTAGTGAAGTTTTATGAAACTAATATAGTTTTTTGTTTACGCTATAACTAATTCATGGTCTTACATCCGTTGGAGTTAGGGCATCCCTGTGCCTGGTTTATTCGCTAGAACTGTCTGTTTGCCAAGTTGAGGTAGTTGTCTCACTCAAGTGCATAAGTATTGTTTGACGAGTACAATTAGCTGTTTTGACTGCCATTGGATGGGGGCGGGCAAATGCATAGTCAATAATAGTCTGAACTGGACAGATTTTTTTTTGTTTCCATTTTGGCACCACACAACTGTGAAAACTGACGAGCCTTTTTTTTTTTCTTTTTTTTTTATGTTTTTTTTTTCTTCTTTAGTTTTTTTCTTTGTCTATTTTAATGCATTTTGTGGGCATTGTGATGTTACATAACGAGCATGGAACAATAGTGTTTGTTTGTTGGCCGCTGGCTTCCCGGGCCTTTCCCTCCCCACACCCAGGCCCAGTGATAGTGAAGAGCACATGTGTGAGTGTCAAAGTTTATGTACGAGCTATTGGGACCAGTGCAGCTGGTATGGATGTTGATTCATCCAAGTAGGAACTCTGACCATCAGTTGTCTTTGGTGATGCTTTCTTCCTGTTTTGACAAGAAGTTAATTTTGAATAACTCAATTTTGAGATTCATTCGAAGTGATAAGATATCAACAGAGAAGGCTACGGTGTTAGCTGCTACTGGAGTGTAACTAGATTGGTGAGGCACATACCACTGTCATGTCTGACTGGTTGTCATGCCAATAATTAGGCCTTAACCTACAGTTTAGAAACAAATATGTTCGTTTTTGTTTTTTTAAATAAACACAAGCCCAGGTAGGCAGACTGGTAGCGATCATAAATTAGGAAAGTGGCGGTTTCTATGGAGAATTGGCTCCTGTTTAGTCTTGGAGGTTACTCTTCAGCAGTTCTATGTTCCACACAACTGCAGTGTTTGTATCTGTGTGCTCGTGGAGCGCAGACGCTGTACATTTGCAGTTATGTTGCAATTGTTTGGGCTGTTGTGCGATGGCATTGTTTCAGCACTACAGTGTATCACCCATGCTCAGATGCAAATAGTCAGACAAGCCGGCTTCAATGCCCACGCACTTGATTAGATGCTTGAGGTTGGCATAGTCACTGGCCGGTTTCCGTCTGTAGACACCTCCGTGTGATTTGGTGTTTAGCTGGACAGTTGTGGGGTTAGTGTTCACACTTTGTGCAACAATGGTGGGGGGCGGGGGGGGGGGGGGCTATCTAAGTTGTTCTGATTTTAAGCAAGTTATTTTGTACTTATATGGATGGTGGGTTTTCTCAATATTAGACTTGTGAAAAAAACTTACGTGCCACTAACCATCCAACACATGCACACACATACACACAAAATACACACACATGGATATACATCTTTTGGTGGTATTTTATGCACACATTACGTAGTACGTATTGTGAAGTATGCACTTCAAAGAATTCTCAATTACTTCTACTACTATTGCTTATTATTAAATCTGCTGAAGCTGAAAATATAATTTATGCTATAAATGAAGTATTTTGTGAGAATTCTTAACATTAGGTTTCGATTGAGTCAATCAAAAACGAAAATTGAGAGAAATTTTATATCCAAGTGAGCGAGGAACTCACCTGTCCTGCTACTGGATTGTAAGATTAGGCTGCTGGGTTGAGAAGTTATTCAGTGCACTAATTTACAATTATAATGATAGCAGTTTACAATTACCCCATGGGCATTGTGGAGCCAGTGTAATTTGATAGAGCATAAGGTCCTAGTGGAAATATGACTGGAAGTTTGATGAGGTGCAATTGCTGATTAATTGGTGTGAAATTCCAACATTAGGTCAACTTTATTTTGACATCTGTGAGTACAATTAGATAGATATAGGTATACTAATCACTATAATAGATAAATAATAAAATAAATAATAAATAGATAAATAATTAAATAGTAAATGAATAAATAAAATAAATAATAAATGATAAATAAATATCACACATGCAATTGATCACTATATATATATTATTTATTATTTTATTTTATTTTATTTATCTAAATAATATTCTACGTTAATTAATTTTACAATATTAAATTATAGTGGACTTTTCTGATGAAACCTCATATTATAACTACAAAAGGCGGTAGTATATATAGCATATCGGTTTTGTATGAAGCAATGTGGAACCATATAAACCACAGCAAGACGCAATTTGGAGAGAGGCCAACTCTTTCAACGGCTGGTGGCCCAGTCAGCTGGTTAATTGTGCTCACTCTAGTACCACTTCAAGAACGCACCTTTTGGTCATATTGAGAACTTGAGCTAAGAGGCTGTTTCCTCTCCAAGTAGTTTCACTTGGAAGTAGAGTAATGAGTGGGTATTGTTTACAGCCGTAGGGCTGTGCTCTGCCGGTATATGTATGGCACTGCCGGTGTATGTATGGCACTGCCTATGGGATGTGCCCTGTATATAGCCATTGATAGGTGGGATCAGATGTGTGAGAAACTGGCTCGTGAGCTTACAATGATGGTTGCAGGAAGTCATGTGTGGTTAATGTTTACTTCCTGGAAGGTGGGTGTGGGAGTAGGTGTGGCCTAAATAGGATGGAAGTCATAAAGCTCACCAGGTATTGATGTGTTATCTCCCTATTAGGATTTAGTTCACATTACGTTTTACAACTTAACTTTCCATTATTGAAACTAATTTTATCAGGATCTCCACAAGATGACGGCATAAAGAACTTTTTTTCCCTGCAAAACATTACTGTCTGAATAAGTGCTACTGTCTTCATTTATTTACTTTGCTGGACTGGTAGAAAAGGAATAGGAAATTTCCCACTCATGCATGAGTGTTTCTATTGTCACTGTATCGTTAGAATATGCCTCACTGGGTGACAAGATGACTCTATCATTCAATGGCTCTTTTCCGTCCAAGCTGCACGTATTAATTAGGTATTAATGGTCGATGTGAGTAGGCAGGACATTACGATTTGATTGGCCAGTTAAGTTTGTAATGTGAGATATTCCAGTTACAGGGAGGAGGGCCAGACTAGAAAGACTCGGTATCCATGGTTAACATTAGAATACAAATGAATCCCTTATTGCAATTTTAGGGTCTGCTATAAATCTACTTGGCACATCCTCACCGTCTCCCACAGTCTTCGCGGAAATATGTAAAATGTATTTATATGTGTGTATATTCACAATTGTTTACCAGGGGATTCTCTTTCTTGTTTATTTGCAAGCCAGAGTTGTTGGTGGCCTTTGTAGCAGCCATATGCAATGTGCTGGAGACGGGGCTATATTTGGTAGTACTGTGGTCAGACTCAATGTAATAAGAATCATGATCTGAGTATTGCGCAGGACACAAAGAAACTTGTTATTTTCCCAATTTAATGAGGGGGGGAGGGAGAGGGGGAATGTTGACTGCATGCTAGCTTTCACCTGTGGATCCATTACAATTCTTATGTTGAGCAAGGTCTAGGAATTGCCCCTTGTTTGTGAGTGAGTTCAGGGAGCAGACCAGGATGTGGAGGAGGAGGAGGAGAGGTATGGTTGTGAGTAGGATTGGTATATGCTTGTTGTTGTTGTTGTTTATTTTTCCTGCTGACTTGCATGGAAGCTTTATTAAATAAAAACTTGGAAGTTATTTTCTCTTTTTAAAGATTTGGGAATACACTATTAGTGGTACTTTAACCCTAAGGTGTTTTGTCTGGTGCTCATTTTTATGTAGATGCATTCGTTATTTTTTTCATAGTATGTCATAAGATATAGAACAAAATTGGTTTATTGGAAATTATCAATTCCAGTCAACGTACCATGACAATTGTAGGAGTGCCAACTTTATTTCTGTGGTTTACACTGATTAAATTGTGTGTGGAATTTAAATTGCTTTACTGTATGAAGGAGGATGGGTTTGAGCAATTATTGATTTATATATTCCTGTCTGGTGTTGTGCTAATTTATTAATTATTTTAAATTAGATATCACGGGGTGGTTGTAATTGGATGGATTTGGGGTGTGGTAATTGAGAAGGGGTGTCGTATGTGGGGGAGGGGGAGGGGTTCGTTACACCCGTGGAGGTCTGACTGCCTAGATTACACTCTAATTATATGGCTGAAAGATTGTCACAAAATAAGTTTACTAAAAAACAGATAGTCTGAGCTTTTGAAGATCACAAACAATAGCTCGTAGAGAGGTATCGGTTTTCTGGAACTAGAGGCTAGCCAATAGAAATAGCAGTAATGGGAGGGTAAGGTTCAAGCAATACTAGGGTAAGATGACAAAGGGAGGGTGGGCAAGAGGGTTATCAAAGTGGGAGAGAGAAGGTTTGTCACGAGCACCAGCTCAGCATGGAGTCGGGTGGGGAAGAAGCAAAGAGTTGCCCACATTAGTAGTGACGGGGATGTATTATTAAGGGGATTTTTTTAAGTGAGCCAGTATGTAGCGTGCTTAGAAGCTTCTTGAAATGTGGTCATGATGTGTGTATGTGGGGGCGTGTATGAGGGGTGTGTGTGGGCGTGTGACAAGAGTATGTTGCGTGAGCTCTTGCATCCTTGTGCTTCACCAGGGACTTTGCCAATTTCCTGTGCACTGTTGACCTGTCTGTATGTGTGTTTGTGTGTGTGAACTGGTGGGGGGTCAATGTTGGTACATGGTGTATACATGCGTAAGCATGGACACAGAAGTTGAGATATACACAGACACATGGATGCATACATGTGGACAGGAACAACATGCATGCATACATGTGGACAGGAACAACATGGATGCACACATACATGTGGACAGGAACAACATGGATGCATACATGTGGACAGGAACAACATGGATGCATACATGTGGACAGGAACAACATGGATGCATACATGGTACATGGGCACATAAATGGACACATACATGCATGTAAACAGCAGTACAAACTCAAACGCTGACACACGCACACATGCACACATGTACGCACACAAAGTTCAGGTTGCTGAGACTGCTCGTGATGTAGGTAACCATGTGGGAGTGATTTGGTAGGTGCGAGGTGGCTAGGTGTGTGACATGGGTTGTGGTGGTATAGGAGTCATAATAATTAGGAAGTTTGGCTGCAATATTTCAATGTAGGAAGATTGAAGAGGTATCACAAATTTGTAAGAAGCCACAATATATTTTATAAAAAATTTGCTTACTGAATTCCGCAGTTCTCCTAAATAATAGTTTGCTTCTCCATACATTGATGTGGAATTGTGTCTGTTTGTGTGTGCGTGTGCTACAGTTAAATGAGGACAATGGAAGTTTACTGTTTTTGCTTATTTCTCTTCGAGTTCTGCCCATGACACCAAACTGGCTTCTCAATATCCTCTCTCCCATACTGGGAGTTCCCCTGCATCTCTTCTTCCTCTCTGTACTGGTAGGTAAGTGAGTTGACTATGTAGATACCATTCGTTCATTCGTTTAAATACTAGGTCATATTACAAAGTATTTGTAATCATTATTTATCGCAGCTCTGTAAAATGTTATAGTTGAAAGAATGTGATTTAATCATTTGCTAAGACGTTAACATGAAAGTGCGTCAATTAGCACCAATGCTTCCAACAATACGTTCCAACGATGAACACAAAGTTCCCAGTAAGTCCTGAATCAGCGTACGCCTTAGGCTGCCATGGTTTGAGCTTTAGAAGTTCGGGGCATGTTTTCGGTAAATCGTGTCTTAAACATCTGGTGTTCATAGCAGCCATACCAATAGCACTATTGTTTAGTGGCAACATTTGAGCTTTAGTTGTTATTTATTTTGTTACTTTTGTGTAGTTGTACCTATTACAATTTGGTAGCTACTTTTTTTTAGGAGTAACTGTTATTTCAAAGTGTTTATAATAGCATCTATTGCAAATGGGATTATTATGAAAGTTGTTGCATCATTTCTAGTTCTCCCTAGGGTTTAAAGGAAAAGTTTGAGTGGGCAGGATGGAGGGAAAAATTGGTTGGCTAAGAGAGCACAACTTTAAGTCTGGCAATGCCTGGTCACTTTACACCTCAATATGGCCTAGTGCTGCTTCCATCCCTAGCTATTGTTTGTCCAGTTGCCCTATTCCTAAACAAGCCCACACCTAGTAGGTCAGAGCCTTTTTTAGCCAAGATGCAGGGCCTCCCTGTGGCATACGTAGCAAAATAACCAGTCTTTTCCAGCGTGGGTTTCGTGCCTGAGTTGCTACAGGTAGGCAGTCGAGGGATAGAGAGAGAGAGTGGGTATGTATGCGTGCGTTGCAGATAATTTGCATTAATGGAAGACTTACATGTGCTAGCAAACAACAGCTAACTACAAATATTTTGGGATTGCTAGACTTATTGGGTGCATGGTTTGTGAACTTGGCAGCTTAGGGGGCTGCTGAGGACGACGGAGATTTGCAGTGGGGTCAAGATGAAAGGCTGCGTAGAAGCCAGGCTTGGTCAGTTGGGCACCGAGTGTGTTTATTTACTCCACCTGTGATTTGGGATGTGGCATGTATTTGGCCAAGAAGGAACTTTTCCCTTCATGGAAGTCTAGAGGTTGCTATGGCCCTCCTATCCATAGGATTGGGTGTGCACACAGTGCAGAGCCTACTCTAGAATGCATACCCAATCAGCACTAGGCAGTCTGAGAGTTACTGATGGAATTCATACTTTTTTGTTGGCTATTGGAACTAAAACATGAAAATTTGTTAATCTATTGGAATGAAGGAACTAGTCTTGGAGCAGGTCTGGATTATTCAAGAGTTTAAGTTCAGTCAGTTTAGGAATGAAGTTATGTAACAGAAGGGAGTTTTATATCTAAACATTGAAATAAAGATATATAAAACATTGAATTTCTTCTTCATTCAATAACAGTCTAGTCTATTTTAACAAACTAGTAGAACAGAGACATCGGCATTTCTATACAGTGACTGATGGTTATATTTGGTGTGTGGATGGTGATACCTGAGTGGCTATAGCGTTTCCACTTGCCATCTCTTCACAAACATTTTACTTGCATTTCCCTATTTCCTTTGAGCTGCATTCACTCACCCACTGGCACGGCAGGTATTTTTCCGTTGCTACCACTTAGTGCAGTTGGCCTGGGGACTGATATGATTAACTTGGGGAGTTATGATTGCTGCTGAATTTGTCCAATTAGTGATTTTAAATTTAGATTCTTTCCGCTTCGTCATGTTGGTAGGGGATTACTGTAAGCCCCTGGCACTCTGGATATGCTAGCTGAGCACATTGTCTGGGACTGCTTCATGCTCACCCCTTGCGTGTGAAAGTTCCTGTTTGTCATTTATGCTGTTGTGCATCTTCACTTCCTCCAGTGATGGGGACTTATATTTTCTTCCACCAGACACTGCGATCCCCCAACTCTCCTTTTCTCTGTCTTCGGTGTTGGTTTCGCATGACTTTTGTTGCCGGGTGGGTATTTTAGTTTTGGAGTAAGAAGTTCTGTTAGATTGTAGCCCAGCCGGCTGTGTCAGGATTTACTCAATAATTTCCCCTAATTAACCCAGGGTCATTTGCTATTACCATTCAAGGCCAATGTTGAATCGAGACATATTCTGAAGCATTTCCATCTCTTCCATTGTCCTCTGTACTCACCAGTAGCTGGTATGCAGAGAATGTTTAATTGCATTACCTAATGAAATACTGAATAATTGGGTTAATAGTACATGGTATCAATACCTAGAAGAGCTCGTTAATTATTGTGCCATTAATTGATTCAATAAAGAATTCCAATCTTTAATATTTGGTTGGGAGGGTATTTTGGGGACAATATTACATAACTGCCGGTATCTTGGCTGGTAATGTATATTCTATAAAGATTTCTCAATGATTTTTAGTTTGTGATGTTCACTTGCACCTTTTTGGTGACATTATAGTGAAAATTATAGGTAACAGTTTATTAAACCTTGACCCATCAATCTGAAGATGACTTAAGGAATAACGAACTAATCATTGTGATTATCTGCCAAGTCTTCTGAGTTGATAATTGGTAGTTATCTAAGTTTCCTTATTTGTTCTCTACCACACCATTTTGAAAATCCAGGTTGCAAGTCAGTAAGTAAAGGGGGTAGTAGTTAATAGCATGTGTAAGTGCCAGAGCTTTTGTCCTGGTGGAAGAGTCTCTATATGCATAGCAGTGGTTTTGAATTTCTTTTTACCAATGATGAATATAAAGAGACTTTTAGTCATCGTTCACTATGCATGGTTAGAACTTAGTCAACTGCAGATCCAGGGTATCCGGTATTTTTTAAGGAATTATTGAAGATGTAAAAATACTCATTTACATATTTCGGCCTACTTACATGTACGTAAATGCACTATGTGTTGTCTATCCTGTCTTTGCTGCATGGAACTGGAATGTCATTTCAGGCAGAGGTTTGATAATCATGCACCTATAGGCTTTCATGTTATCTACATTGTATGTGACAAATGGTAGACTGTAAAATTAGTAGGAGTTGAAGATTTTTTTAAATTTTTTCTTTCACTCCTGTACCTCTAAGTAATGTACCATTGATTGTTACAGATTTCTAATGTGGAGTTGCTAGTTCAAGTGTAATCTAGGTTGAAAATATAGTGTCTTGCTCAAGAAACGTATGGATGCAGAAAGAGTGAATATATCTTAGATTCAACAAATAACACATAAGTGAATGAAAAATAAATGGCTTGCACACGTCTGTTGAGTCTTCTTCACGGTCAGTTTCCTTCATTCTTTATTATAAACTGGGTGAAGACTTATCCATCCTATTGGTTTTAATTGGATAATTCCATTCCTGGTAGAGAACTCCTGCAGTTGCTGAGAGTACCTTCTGCCATATTAGACTAGCTGGCTGGAGGAGTCCAGTTGGTACGTGTATTGGAGTTTCTCTCAGATGTCTGTGCAGAGGAAGACTGTTTATGATCTCCCACCTTGCTCACCAATAGCACGCTCCGTTAGTTGTGGCTGCGATAAATTCCTGCCCTTTTATGCCACTAGGACAAAATGTACTGGAGAAGTAGGAAAAAAATTAAAACCGATTTTTTTTAAAGGCTTTTTTTTTTAATTGCAGTCAGTGTGTGTGTGTGTGTGTGTGTGTGTGTGTGTGTGTGTGTGTGTGTGTGTGTGTGTGTGTGTGTGTGTGTGTGTGAGCGTGCGTGTTAATGCTAATGAGTTTGTACAGCTGAGTTATGAATCTACTTTGAATTAGCTTTGGGAGATCCAAAGGAAATCAAATTCACAGTGTTTGTAGTTGGCTGCCTCATTTGTTGCAAGGGTGTCTCCCTTGCTCTAGCCTGCTTCAGCTAAGTAGGTGATAATGTTATTCATGATCAATTTTTTTTTAATACTCCCTGATAATCATTATTTTTTTTCTTCTTTCTTTTTCCTTTTCTGGAGTAGCTATAGGAGGAAAGAGAAGGAATGCGTATGAGTGTGGCTGTTTATGTCGGAATAGGAAGCTTTGTGAAGCGACAAATATTTTCAATATATGTACGTGATGGATAGTGATGTAAAAAAACTGAAGACGTATGAATTGAGTTTTATAAATTTGGGAATGGATTTTTTAAGATGTGAATTGGAATGCCTTGTGTTTGGTGTGGAGTGGCCATAGTTTTGATTGTGATCAATAGGACGGTTGCAGGAATTCTTATAGGTCAAATAGCATGACTTTCACAGGCATATCAAGTAGCAACAGGATTCATCTCATAGATTGAAATTATGTAAATAGAATGGCAGGATAACCCACATGTTATTACTGAGTTACTGATTACTCTACTATTTGATGTTGATATCCTGTTGCTATTGTTGTTGTTGTTGTTGTTTTCTACCTAGTACTCAGACCCTTCTTTCGTAGTGAGACAAAATATTGGATTTAACAACTATTGTCAAATGACTGCTAGAGCTGTTCTGTAGTTATTCTGTTTAGAGTGCTATTCAAATGATATCCGTACATATTTATGACATCATCTAAACTAGCCCATTCTGATATGACTGGCGGGAAAGGATCACTCGTCACACTTTATTTCCAGTTGTGTATGCCGCCAGGGACGTCCAGTCTTTCAGTTGGCCAACTATCAATTAGGAGAGGATTTGTTTGTTTTAGTCTTGTGGTCGGAGTATCAGCTGTATGTCTAAATTTAATTACAAAGGTGGCGTGTATGTCGTCTACTCACTTTATTAAACCACTTCTGCCTCTCAGGAAGGGGAAAAATATAAACAAGAATATATCTTGTTTGTACTGCTCCTATTAGAATCAATTGTCACATACTTCCTCCTGCATATGACCATAGCTTTGAATGTATTGTATATATTGACTGTTTTGTCCTTGTGCATTTTTAACATTTATTTTTATGCCTCATTCAGCAAGCACACTTGCTGAGATTGTGGGAATGTAATTGTGCATACTTGATTGTAATCTAAACTGCCCGTTCACTTGGTAGGATCACAGGTAGGCACTTGATGATGGTATCTATTTATACACATGCTGTAATACTTGCTTCATATGCACTGTTCTAAATATATCCTAGCCTAGTGCTGATGCAACAGCGGCTGACTGTGTGAGAGCCTCCTTCACTTCCACTATCAGCCCCACCCCCACATTGGTCCTCCTCTATGAATACCACAATTCACTTTTGATCCACATCCTCTGTGAGTGTGTTTTAAAGAGAGTGTTGTACATATGTGTTTGTAGGCTTGCTACCTTACAATTATTTATGCGTTCAGACCGGTTCAGTTCTGTCTCAGCTACAGTCTCTGTCAGTTTTGGATCTGTATTCTATCCTCTCCCTCCTTCTGACAACTGTATCTCTGCTGGTTGTGGCATTCATCCTCAGACGCTGCAAGGCCAAGTCTAAGACAAACTGATTCATGAGTCATTGGCCAAGTGTGTTTTTATGAGGTCATCACCAAGATGTCTATATTTAGAATCATATTTTGAACGTCAATCATTTCCTACCAGCTGGCATTTCTCAGTGTCAGTTATCTCTATGTTGGAACTCTGTGAATTGACTGTTATATGTTTAAAAAAAAAAAAAATTGCACATTAAATTACTTTTCTATGTAGATCTTGCGCAAAATTCTGGTGAAGTATGTGTGCATGCATGCTTACATACCAGCTCGTTACTGTTTGGTCTATTAATTAATTAATTGTTTATTTCCGTATGCTGCATTTGGCAATGAGATCCAGCACATATAGTGTAGGATTAGAAGTAGTTTATTTCATAAACATCACATCAGAAGTGCACAAAAATTAATTAATGAAGGACATGATACCAGGAGGTTTGAAAAATAAATGTGCCATATATATATATATACCATATAAATTAATGTTGCCAAATTAAAAAAAATGAAATATACCAGATGATGACATTACGGGGATGAAAATTTGAAATAGCCATTAAAAATTTTTGATTCCTAGAAATAAGGGCATGCTTGCTCGGTTCTTTGTAATCTAATTCTTTTCTTTAGGGCTTAGATTTTTGATCAGGCGGAGTTCTCGTTGAGTGGCTGTACGAGTGGCTTCGAATGTACAAGTGCTTGGGTCGTTCCACAGTTGTCACTTGACGGGGAGGAGATTTTCGGGTGCCTGGTACCGGAGAAGGAGGGATGTAGATGCTCTGGGGCAGAGGGGCTGCTGGTTCCTGAGACGGCTGAGGTTGGACTAGCACAGGTGTGACCGGTACATTGGCGGGCCGGATGGGAGAGGAAGGAGGCACAGGTACTACCTCATGCTTGCCTTCTTTGTAGCCTGAGGTGACAACTTCTTGCTGTCCCAACGAAGGTGCTTCTGGGTTAACCATACTGTGACCGCTCTTCTTACTACAAAGCACATACAAAGAGTATATATTGAATCATCAAGTCCAGTTATGATTAAAATTAAAATGTTATAGTAATCCTGAGACCTGATAAGAATTTTTTTTTTTTGGCAAGAGCCAAATTATTATCTAGACACTTCATGGATCATTGTTTTACAACTGTTGTCGCACATGGCAACCACCACGCATACTTGAGGTTTTGAGGGACTCTTTCTCAGTGCCAATTAAATGCTGAATTCACAGACACCGTGAATTTAATTACGGAAACTAGAATGCTTGCCAGAAGGGCACACACACAAAAAACACTTCAGTGGTTGATTCTGAATCAATGCATCACACTGGTAAAACACCACAGTTGGTAAAATAAGAGCAATAACGAATAGTTTTAAGCACTCACCATTTAATGATAGCAAGTGTGATGGCAAGTGCTACCAGCACAATGATGGCCAAAGACACCGTCACAGCAATGGGAACAACAACATCGGGTTTGGGACCCCGATGAGGTGGTATTTCCGAAGGAGAATTAGACAGTATTGTACCTGTGAACTCTTTCCCAGCAATTGCGAAGGAGATACTGGTTAGTGTTGGTTTGATGTGTTTTTGGGGGATATTTAGAGAAATGAGAGCTGTTTCTTCATCTTCTTTGCAATCCACCTTGAGTGAATCCAACAGTGTATTCACAAGTGATCTGTTGCAATCATTCAAGCATAGCAAATATTCCCTGGCTATGGCTCCTGCCAGCTCATCTGTGTGATCCTAAGTGAGCAAACAATTTATTAGTCAAATAAAATCTGTATAATTGGGGGCAGATAGTGTATATTATAATTTGATTTATACTTACGTCTAGAAACTGGCAAGATGGGCTATCCAATATTTGAATAGTAACTTTCTGTTTGGGAATTTCCGTGACCGTCAAAATAACCCTCAACATGGTAGAACCAAACTCGTTGGAGATGTTCATACAGTATGTCCCATCATCTTCCAGAGTCGCTGAATCAATAGACCACTTAAGTTCATTCCCCTTCCACTTCACAGAGAGTCTTGATCCAAAGTCTACCAGCTCGTTGTTATCTATTCTTCTCCAGGAGATGGTCGT
>WLWI01002086.1_pt1 | contig 17257 bp, 6 predicted proteins | sample 6701501 | NCBI WGS metagenome assembly WLWI01 (sample SAMN12718690, study PRJNA515312) | sponge metagenome | isolation source: marine sponge | host: Mycale hentscheli | place: New Zealand: South Island, Marlborough, Capsize Point | collected 2014-11-01
CAACCTTCTTTGCAAGCTAAGCTGTGCGCAGCGAGAGTTAGTGTGGCACTCTGGTGGCAGCGAACATAAGCTGTCCTCCAGTAATCTGTTATAGAGCGGTCCAGGGCTTCGGGGCTGGACCCCCACATTGAGTCTATGATGAATTATATATCTTGGTCAGCAAACAGTAAATGGACAAACAGCCCGTGTTACAAATGTACCTCACACTGTAGCTTGCTCTTGTTAAGTAGCACACACTCTATGGTAAATAATACAAGAAAATGAAAAGAGACAAGCTGTGTCCTTACATAGTGAAGAGTGCTAATGTAATGTTGTAGAAAGGTACAATTAACCTCTATATCGATGTATTCAGGACTCTATTATAACTGTGGTTTTGGATATACCAGTTACCGCCATTATGAGCTTGTAATCAACAGATGTGGTACTTCAAGAGTGAATGAGGAGCCTTTTCTTGGAATAACTAAAGCTAATATATACTTCTCTTTCATAGTAGTCCTGGGTTTAGTTGAGGGCTCGGTAAAAACCGTTAATACGGAAGTAGCTATGCTTCCAGGGTTTGTACCATTCGAAGGCTCGTGTCGAAGCGGTCCAGTAAATTCCCTTTAAAAACTTCAGAGCCGGCGGGAAGTTATAGTTGGGGCCGTTTACTTAGTTTATGGGGGAGGCCTTACTCAGCTCAAACCCTATGTTGTGTAAGGGTACTAGACAAGTATGGCTTTAAGTAACACTAGATGCGTATAGACACCGTTTTGTGCTTTTTTTTTTGTTTCCAACAGTTTGATAGTTACAGTAAGTCATGGTAACTATAATACAGTTACACTTTTAGAAATGATCAACTAGCTTGGTTTGACATTTCACTGGCTAGCTAAGTTTAGGAATATATTTGTCTTAAGTGTGTCAACCAGCTTGTTGCCTGTTTTGGAACAAATTAACAATGAATAATAATAGGTATCTCTTTAAATCAATGAACAAAAATGATGGACTTTCAAAATGTGTTGCCTTCTCTTGTTGCCGTGTGACAGAAGTCCTCATCATCACTGAAACCTTTGTCGAGTCAGAGACTTTTCTTCCAGTGTCTTCACAATAATAGTCCCAGGAGAGTCTCCAGATCTGCAGACTCCAACTACAAGACCCCACAAATAGCAACATCAACTTATATAGCTTGATTATTCACGTTTATTAATTCTATTGTTGCTGCAATGCTATAACAAAAACTTACAAGAATTTATCCTCCCGATTTTCCGAGGTCGAGGCAATTAGTTGCTAGGCAATAAATTGAATTAGCCCAAGATTTTCAATTACTCGTGGGTTGGATTTCTGTGCATGCACTGAAGGTCAAAAAGAGAGTAAAAGGTGGCTGTGTTTAAAAGGGCGCTTGGACCTATAACTGGACCTGTACATTTTTGATTTTACGTAATTGGTTCCTTTTCCCAAGTAGTGTCACATATTGTATGTCATCATAAAATTATATTAATATATTATGTCAATTTTTTTGTATAATTAAAAAAAATCGAAATTTAACAAGTAGACAGAAAATATAGTAAAATCGTGAATAAAATGATATGAATGATTCAGTGTGAAGGAAGGACAAAGTAATACTGGAATGTGTGTGGCCATAGCTAAAGGTGTAGGTAATGTACTGGATTCTTCTCATTACTGTTGAGTATTTCAGAAGTTCGTCACACCAAGAAAATAAGAATAGAGTTTAAATACACGCTTAAGCACACAACAATCAGACTTATTTGAGGAGGCGTTTAGCCGCAGTCATGCACTTCTTTCCCATGAAGATTTGTGCTAGATTAGTAGCTCCGGATCATCCTCTGCAACCTTCAGCCAGTTTTATTGCACAACCAGAAGCTCGTATAAACGGTAAACTACGAGTTATTAGTTATAACAAGGTATATATTGAATACAGCCGCGGAAGAAACTGCCATAGCTTCTTTTTCATTTCAACAAGTAAACTTACGATAATAATGCGCACCTTAGACCCGCCCCGTTTTTACTGTGGGCATTGACGTTTTCGCGCGTTTGAGCTACTACTGTCATGTGACCTTAATTGGTTTCCGGTTTGCCAAGTGCATTCCTCTTTGCCACATTTGTGTTCGCGCCAACTCAACATGGACATACTATACATAATTAACATTAATTGTCTATTGCTACTAGCAATACAAATGTGCTTAGTCATTTATACTCTAGCACATGATAGTTATACCTAAGTTAGTATCTAAATTTATGTGCCAAGTGAAATTTTGCACTATTTGTACAAATGCTTACTACAACAGCTTCAGAAGGATCTTGTGCAATGCGTTGAGCTTCTTCATGTTGAAAATTTGATCTACATTTTAAAATGCAATCGTAACATTTAGATTAGTAGCACATAATTTGACCATATTAAGGCTAGTTGTAAAACAGTATCACATTCACCCATACGGTGTGGCATATATTGACAGAACAAGGCAACTACATAAGTTTAATGTAGAGTTACGGAATTATGATGACTTGCTCAATGTAATCTTGTGCCATATAAAAAATAACTATTTAGTATTTACCTATAAAAACTTAATAGAACATCTATTTAAATGACATTTTTGGCAATACATATATGCATGTATTTTTTTGCAGGACTATTTAGAATTTTTAGAATGGTGTCCTGTTGAAAGCAGAAGTAGTAAAATGCTAACTTTTCATACATGAGTAAGAAAGTGTGAGTAGCAGCTAAATGAGTGTGTGCTATCAATGATATATATATATATGGCCAATTTTTGGAAAATTAGCCTAAACGCAACATCTATAGTTTTCTATTTTTTTCTCCTACCAGTAGGTTGCACAGGTACTTGGGATGCCGTCATCCTAATTTGGAAGCTGTAGCACAAGCTGCCTTTGCCCTAATCACTACAACGCATCAGTATTTTTGCTAAACTTAATATTGCTGATTTTGAAAAAAAACACCGCATATATAAAGGAGTTGCTAAGGCCAGGGGGCATGCCTTGTATCCGTATACTAATACCGCATGTCTCCGGGATGCTATGGACTAAACCGGTTGCAGAACCATAACAAAACGTAAATTAGTGTACAATCAGTTTTTAACTAGCTTGATAACCTCTACAGCCTTGTCAACTTTTTATCACCTCTAATTATCAACACAGTATACGGATTTTGTTATGGTTGTCAAAGGACTCTTTTCAGGCAGTGTATGTTGGCAAGAATTGCGTTAGTATGCAGATTATGTAGAATAGTAAGTGAAATAGTTAGCTACAGTTTTTCCTGCAGTTAGTAAAAAGGCCACCAATAGATTTCTTAGCAACGCTCCACACACGAGTCTAACTGGCTAGTGTTTCTAGCCTCATAGCGTGAGTTCTAAGCACGGCCAGAGCTTACAACTGCACCATAAGCCAGAGCTAACAGATTTTTATCCATTTCCTCCATAAAATATTTTTTTGAAAAAAAAAAAGACCCATAAGGTTTTACCCCGGGATAGTGAAATAATTATTCACCGTGTTTAGGCCAATTTTTCCCAAACTGGTCACATATAATATATATATACTAGTGGTTTGCTTGAGCACAAATGGTAACAAAGCCTCTCTAGTTAGGTTACATAAAACTACAGTATTATGATTCTTTTTAACTGTTGAAGACCAAACCAAAGCTGAACACTCAACCTGACATTATTAACTACTTATCATTTCATGCTTATATCATTTCACTTCTACACTTAGCGAGCATGCTCAATTATTCTTTATTTGTACATGCGTATTATCTCACATTCACGTATCACCTTTGTTACCCGTTTAATGATTTTCACTTCTCATTGTCACTCGAACCGTTAATGTCTAAATTAAGCAAGCCACAGCTGATTACAGTATATAACTAGTGTCTAGCTAGTTAGTGAGAATTCCGGAGCGGGGAACTGTACGATAAACATTCCCTGTCTGATTTACTAAGAGTGGAAGTCTCAGACGACAACCGAGAGGCAAGCCTTACAACCTGACTCACTAGAGCATTTCCCTCTGCATTAACTTCAAACACTACCGTGACTAAAATTGGTAGAGTTTATAAATTATGTATATATGGTAATGTGGTTTCAATGCCATAGTAACCACTCGCCAGAACTGTTTGACTAAAAAACAAAACAAATAAAAATCAAATGACACTTTTGAGGAGTTACTGCACAGATCTGAACCTAACCTATTAAGGCATCATGCTCACTACCGTAGTAGCTGAAACAGCTATGTAAAGGCAGCTAATTAGCTACTAAAATGTTTGTCATGCTATTCTTCATTAGCAATTAGCTACTAAAATGTTTGTCATGCTATTCTTCAGCCTAATAGTAACTGTAACGTACAATACTTTCGCACATTTATGTTTACTGAACATACCGACTCAACTTTCTTTTGTGCTTAGATTATTGGACAATGGATTTTCAGTTAAGGATCAACACTGTTGTATAGGGTGTACAACTATTACTAATTACGCATAAACTTATCACCACCACCACTAATTCAAAAAAAAAAAGAAAAAAAAAAAGAACTTTGGGAAGTTTGTTAGTTTTAATTGCACCCGCTAGAGAATTCAAAGCTGTAAACAATTCAATTTCTTTGAATGATGCGGGTAAAGATTAATAAATCAAAGGATTCTGTTTAGTGGAGTATAATACAGATTGACCTCCTAGCAAACACAAGAACTCGAGGGTCAAAGTAGAAACTGACATATGTATGTCCAAACATATATATATATATATATATATAAACTAGTGGTGTGCTTGAGCACAACTATTGAGCGAGCCTGCCTAGTTAGGTAACAAAGCTACAGTATTAATACTACACAATTTATACTTTAGCTTAGTTCATGCAATACAGTATAATAAGAATTGACCATAAATTTTAGCAACACAAATACAGAATTAATTTCTTACTTGAGTAATGGTTACATCTGTAGTATCCAATTTAAGCCATTCAATTACCAGCAACCTTTTGAACTAGCTTTCAGCTACAATAAAAAATAAGCCAGAGTTATTTTCGTAATTTTAGCCAACAAAATATAGAATTACGGACTTCTTCCAAACAGTGGTAGCTTCCTTAGTAAGCTATTCTGACTACCACTGACTCTTGTAAACTAACAAGCGGCACTTAGCGGCACTTAGCAGCCCAAAAAATGGCGAGGTTTTGAAATTATATCTAGTAAATGTATTTAAATGCCATATAGTAACCAGTTGCAGTAACCTTTTGTGACTTGAAAACAAGCGTTTGCAGGAATTACCTCACAATTTGGAGTCTAAGTTTTAAAATAAGACTTTCCTAATGCTGTATATCAGAAGAAACAGGGGTCAGACCTAAAAAGCGTTTCATTGAGACAAAAAAGAGAGCCCACGCGTGCGTTTAAGGTGCTTATGTACAATCCATATATATATATATATATGTATGTATACATTGAACATTATATCCAATTTTTAATTGTCCACCCCTATCAGTATCTTGCTCGCTTCGGTCACTCAATAGCAAACAGACATCCCCGGTTTTCAATTGTGTTACTCATTAAGTGTTTTACCATTAAGTAGAATAATTATAGTATTCTAGATCTATTTGATGGCAATAGTTAAAACTTAAGCTAATGATCATGGAGGCTATAAAAAGAACTGGCCAGTTGATATAAATCAATGCTTATAACACTTAATACCTAAACTACACTCAAACCTCTCTTATCCATTCTTCTAAGTTATGGACACCTCTGCCTACCGGAGACACCCACAGCCACTTTTAATGTGTATTGACAACATGCAATATTTGTGGTAAAGGGACATCAGTTTAGTACTGATCCCAATGAAAAAGGCTTGTTTTTAAGTTACAGACATTTCATAGTTACGGACACCTCTTGGTTCAAGACCGTCCGGATAATAGAGGTTCGAGTGTATGTGTACTAAACAGCTAAGCGTGTAAGGCTCAACATTGTGTCCATCTGATGCTCTACAAAATGAACTAAAAATGGGCAGTAACCTAATCCCATAAGACGTTAATAGTTTCTTTTTGAGAAAATTGTGGTAAACCACAGTACAAGTTATTCCAGCGGATAATACCTGTAATCGAAAGGGAAGCAAACGTTACATTGTGAACATGGGTCAGTCAACAAAAGTTAAAATAAGAAAATGCTATAAAAAGGGATGCTCAAGGCGGTGATGAAGCTGCTCTAAAGGAAAACTAAAGTGCTTATTAGAGCAAGTAGTATTTAGATTTGTCTAGTATAGCATTTCAAGACATACTGTTGGGAACATCAGGAGAGAATTTTACTACTTATGTGACTTAATGATACCGTAATAGAGAGCCCCAAAATACACCATAATAAATCACCATCAAGTTTTAGCTTACTAAGTGAAGGTGACATAGCATTCTATTTAAATGCTCCACCGAAGCCTTTCTTTAAAGTAACGTGCCTGAGAACGCTTTCTTTCGCATCCCATAATGCAAGTTACAGCGTAAAAGTCAAGAAAACAACTGGTACAACACTTGAGGTTAAATAAAAAAATAATTTCTTGTCCACGTGTGCAGTAACTCATACTTACCCCAATTGGAGCGAGTTTTCATGGTTTAATTGCTTTTCCCATATGCTTCAATTTAAAGCACAATGGGCTATAACTGAATGGCGAAGATGCCTAACACAAATGGTACTGTAGGACACAAAAAATTGGATTCTTTCCGGTGGGTTGATACAACATGTAGTGGTGACAAAATATATTATAAATAAATACAGAAATGTCCAATTGAATAGAAATTTTAGGCATAGCTTTATAACGCTTTCCATCTAAAGAATAAAAATTAATAAAAGCAGATAGTCAAAAAAGTTTTTGCCGTAAGGTTTCCTTTAAAATGTATGCGACATCTAGTGTTCATAACCCTAGCCTGCTATTGTAGGAGTCCAAAAGTGTTAGGCTGAAAAAGATGTTTTAAAACAAAATAATTATGGTTCTTTGCATTCAAAACCCATTTGAGTGAAGGTAATTGATCAGAATCTACTATTGTAAATTAAGTTAATATTATTGTATGGCATATTGGTGATACAATTACTTACACTTCAGAAGATAAGGTTGATCTGATGTTAGGCTTTACAAAAGTTTTTAAATCTATCTCTTCTGAAGACCTACATAAACATAAATTATATGGTAAGCTAGGTTAAACAATCTTTTTAGAACAACAATGTCAATGCACAACTTAGCTAGTACTTTGATGACAGTTATGATAGAGATAAAATAGATAATGAACAATAATAGCTCACTATAATTGTTAATCTTGAAAAATACCCATAGTTTGCATAGACAATAAGGCAAACTTGACCTTGGTTAACATGCTCATAAACACCGACTTTGATTAATTCATTAATACTAATATCAATATTATCAAGCATTCTTACCCCTTGTGTCATAATTGTATTTTGTTTGCATGCTTTTAACCTTTAATGCTACACAAATAGAATTTATTCCAAAATGAGGAGTAAAGCCATCAACGATATAGTTTGAAGTTTATACATCATAAAATTTGTGTGAGAGCTCATTTTAATCTGATAATAGGTTTTAAAATACTTACGTAGTTTTGCATTCACTCTTTAACACTATTTTATCTCCTTCATCTTCCTCGGGATCATAATTAGGGTAATATATATCCCTATTGAGATCTTCACCTTTCGTAATTTTTAGAATCACTGCCATATTTTCTGGATATCAAAATTAAAACATCAAAATAGTTCTATCAGTCATTCAATTAGATTGACCTACCTTTGTAATAAGTTAAATCATTGGATGAGAGTTGAGGGTTTGTTTTAAAGTTACTACAAGATTGCAGTATATACTCCCAAGTAACATCAGTAGGTAGCTCCAAAGGTGATATTGAACTAAGGTATACGACACAATTATTCAAACCTAGAATTTTTGAATTCATAATTCATGATACTATACTATTTTTAGTTATAATTATTGTAAACTGAAGCTCCAGTAATTGATTTTTGTATTACTTATCAAAACTTGCTCTGAAAAAAATCTGAATGGTCAGATATTTCAGGAATACACAATAGCATGAACTCAATGTCCTACCTGGTGTCAGACGTGACCTCCCAAGTTAGAAAAGTTTCACAATGATGGAAATCACATAACATCAGAAGTCTTTCTACTTTACTGGCCTTTTTTACTTTGTCAATGGTGAGATCTTTTACATCACAATTTTGAATGGCAGTTCCACCTAATCAATAGGTTTATATATAATGTTTGTATTTAGCTAGGTTTTGGATAGATGATTACTCTTGTTTAGCATACACATTTGAAGCAATGTTAATTTTGCATATACACATATGTAACAATATTTGATGGCATCATGTGATAATGGCCTAATGCACAATATTGTGCCTTTATGTTGCCCTCATAATGTCAGCGCTATTAACACTACCTATCTATTATAATATAATCTCCTTCCAAAAGAACAAGCAATCTGTTAGCTATTTTTAATGAGGCATCAGAATAGCTCGACCAATGAAAATGGTACGTGGAAACGCTGTCATCATAAGAGAAGAAGCTAAACTAGCCAGATACATTTTGAATGCAAAACTTAACTTCTTTCACAATTTTGAATGGCAGTTCCACCTAATCAAAGCAGAGGTGAAAGCTTCGCATTTTGTCAATGATAAGCCCGAAATTAAAAAAAGTAGCACAAAAAGGTCTTAAATCTTCGTCCTGAGTAAGTACCTAAATCAACTGTTAATTGTCAGCTATCTCCTAAATCAGAGCGTGATAGACAGACAGACAAACAGAAGGACGACTAGTATAACCCTATCGCACATGCACGCTGAGGGTTAATAAGTCCAATAAGTGGTATATAATTCTAACACATGTGACACCAAAATTTACTTTTTAGCCTGGGTGACATTAATGGTATGTAAAGTAGCATAAATTTCTATAAAGCTTATTGATAAGTGTAGGATTAAGATAAACCTTGGTTGAAATATATACATTGTCAGGTAAATTTTGGTAACAACATACACAATTGAAAATCGTGGATATTTGTTTATGTATATGTTTGAATATAAGAATGTCGTTTTTTTTAACTTTGATTCACACATTTTTGCGTTTGCATGATGATCAAACTCAGTCGCTAAATATAATCTTTTTGTTACGAAAATTTACCTGTATAATTTTATCTTTACTCCATAAATTAGGCTGTTTCTGACATGATCTTATTGTTGCGGGATGCACTTAAGTTTGCAAACTTACTAGAGTACAGTTTTTAAATCAGTGGTGTTGGTATGTTAATACACGTCTGTCCATGCTGCATTTACTACTTTGCTAGAGAATATTTTAGGTCAAACTGTTAACAAATAAATAAATTAGCTCCTGAAAAGTTTTTTTAGGTAAAAGTTAAGCTCAAAACAGTGCAATAATTCTTACAAGCTATGGTTTTAAGTCACAGAAAGTTGCGAGACGTGGTTAATAAAGCTTTGAAAACCCTATATCATCACAATTGTAAATAATCAACCATTTTTTAGTAGCTGAGTGCATTTTGTTGCGAACAACTTGTCATTTCAATAGTCAGAATGGTTTAAAAAAATAGATACTACAGAAAATACCACTACTTGGAAAAACTGATATAACACCATATATGGTAGCTAAAACTTAATGTTCAATGGCTACATACTCCTCCTACCTTAGATTTAAATGGACTGAATAATACCTACCCAAACTAGGAGCTAGAACATCAAGGCAAATTAAATAACTGTATATTTTTTACATACAGATTTGTAATAGCAAAAATACAGTTTATCAGATTTAAAGAGTTTTGCCTTATTGTAAAAATACATGTTACTTTTGAACAATGGTTAGTTCATTCTATCTGCTGAAGCTCATCACTAGTTATAAGGAAAATTACACAGATGCAATTATATCTCGTTTATTTGATATAGTTTTATTGAATTATAATAGATTAAGTTTTCTCATGAGGTTTAGCCTCTCCTTGAACTCTGAAGAGGTGTAAACAAGAGTAGATTCAATATTAAAGCTGTTGAATATCAGGAGTATTGTAAAGAATATGTATACCTGAAAATTGTAAACAAACACAAGAATAACACAGAGTTGACTTGTTTCACTACCCTAGCTTTGGCTTTATAAACATTGGGATAATGGTTTTAAATTGAGCAAAAAAATATTCTAAAACCCACTTTGATGAATATACTGTATACAAACACACTCCATACTCATTAGTACAAAGAAGACATTTGTATATAGCTAATATTATTGTTGACTTTAGTCTCAAGCATTCTCATCCACTATCTAAAACAGGAACAAAAAGGTTCCTTAATTCATTTAACAATAATATTTACAATAAGTTCTACCATTGATCAATTGACACTACTAGTCAAGGTCCAATTGTTTCCATGTAACTTATTAAGGGTTACCTTTGGTAGTAAAGATTGCAAATGTATACAGCACTCATTGAAATATGAATTTGACTGATTGGTTCTGTAAATGAATTGAATGAAGTTTCTAATATTTACTGTTGAACAAAAGTGTAATCTACTTCAGATGTTTATTATATGCAGCCTTTTTCTTCAATAGTTTTAATAGCATGGGTTCGTTCAATGTGGCAGCTGATATACATGGAAATATAAACCAAAACTCTTAAAGTCCACCTAATTAGAAGTTCATTGTACTCACAGATGTTTGTTTGCAATGAAATTTTATGGAATTAAGTATTATGCAACATTTTGGATAGAATGTTACAATAGACAGAGAATTATTCAGTTTTTTTTTGTATATACTAAAATTACTTAAATCAATGCTTATACTGTACATATTGTAGATACTTACTGGCTATTCTTTGTTCAATCACCTCCTTTTCAAAAACATCATTACATCTTGGCAAAATTACAGGTTCAACCATTTTTAAGTCGGAGAGTTTACAAAGGAGAGAAACAGGTGTTATCTTCAAGCACTGAGATAGAGCAATCTGAATATACGTATATTTTACTTAGATGTATGCATATCATTATAATTGTATATTGATACATATATAGACTTACATATTTTTTCTATAATGAATTATTGTATATAAACACTTTTTTTGGCAAGCAAGCGAGACACACTCTCAGGGGTAACACAATTGAAAATCGGGATATTTGTTTGTTTATATGTGTGAATGTACGCAAGTCATTTTGTACTTTGACCCTAGCATATTTTTGTCAAACGTCACTGAACAGAATCCTCCCGTTTAGCGATCATTACCTGTATCACCCTAGAAATTGAATTGTGTACCACTTTGAATTCTTTTGCAGATGGAGTTAAAATTTAACACTTACAGGAGTTCCATTTCTATTTGAGTTAGTGGCGGTGGTCAGTTAGTACACAAGTAATTAGCTCTACGTAACAATATTTACTTGAAAATCCACTGTCCGCTAGACAAACCACGTAGGTAAGTCTTGTGTAGGTATGTTCAGTTGTGTGAAACTACTCTTAGCTATAGAATATCACAAAGAAAACGTTTAAACAATGTGATTTTATTTTTATTTTATTTTATTTTTTCAATTCAAACAGTTGCAGGGAGAGGTCACTAAAGCATTGAACCCCCTTCATCGTATAAACATAATTAAAAAAAAAATTCGACTTTTTATTAGTAGCTTGAGTGTTAGAAGTTAAAAATCAAACATGTAGCAATCATGTAGTTTTAGGCTCACTCACCATTTTGCTCAAGCATATCACTAGTGTTAAGAACTATTGTATATAACATATGTGACAAAGCACAGGAAAATTGGGCACAATGCGGAACCCATCAAATTTTGTTCTCACTTCATTTGGGACCTTACTGTTTCATCTACAAGTTTAATATGTCTTAAGATGTATATTGGTCTGTTCTTAGTTCTTACTCGTGCTGCATTATGCCGAATTCGTGTGCATAGTCATACATAAGTATACATGAGAATCTATGAAGTATATCTTGATGTGCGAAGAAAGAGAAAGGATGATGTAAAATAAAAAAAGAGAGGAAAAGAGAAGAATCATCAGACATGATCCTGTGACATCATGTAAGTAAGCTCTACATCATACCATTACACTGGAACACATTAATATTGTTGGCGAACGAGCAAAGCAAGTGAGATACTATACAGTGGTGTCAAATTGAGAATCGGGGATATTAGTTGGCGAGCGAGATAGTATTAGGGGTGGATAATGCAAAATCGGGTATATGCTATATGTATGTATGGATGGTATGTATGCCCCTTAAACACGTGTGCGGGTTCCCTTTTTTCTCCTAAACACACGGCTTTTTAGGCTTGACCCCAGTTTATTCTGAAACTACAGCATTAAGCTAGCTTATGCTCGGAAGTGTGAGAAAATTCCTGCGAAAACGCTTGCTTTTCAAGACACAAAAAGTTGCTATGACCAGTTACTATGGCATTGAAGACCCTTTTCCAGACTTAATTTCAAAACTTCGCCGTATTAGGGGGGATATGAAGTGCCGATTGTTGGTTGTCAAGAGCAATTAGTAGTCAGAATGCCATAATATTAATGCTAAGGAAGCCACAACTACTCCAGGGAAGCTGAGGTAAGTACGTAATTCCATATTTGTTAGCTAAGTATACAAAAATAACTCTGGCCTTTCTTTTTTGTAGCTAAGAGATTGTTGTCAACTGTGGCTGGTATATTCAAATAGTCAGAATGACTTAAATTTGATACAACGGAAGTTACCACGGCTTAAGAAAATGAGGTAAGAAAGTAATTTTGTATTTGTGTACTACAATTGATGGTCTTTTGTTATTGTAGCAGTAATTCAGATAGTCAAAATAACTTAAATTTGATATTACAGAAATTACCGATACTCAGGAAATTGAGGTAAGTAGTAATTCTATATTTGTTTTCTAAAATTAAAAATAATAACACTGGTTTATTTTTTTTATCGTAGCTGAGAGCTTGTTCAAGAGTTACTGGTAATTGACGTTATCAGAATGGCTGATGCTTGACACTACAAAAGTTACCATATCAGGTAAGAGAGTAATTTTGTATCTGTTTGCTGAAATATAAGGTCGTCATAACTACTATGATAGTGTTTTCATGAACTAAGCTAAAACATAGTAACAATACTATAGTTTGATGTTACCTAACTAGGCAGGCTTGCTCGCCGTTTGTGCTTAAGCACATCACTAGTTTATACGTATGTGTGGACGTAAGTATCACATTTGTACTTTGACCCTCGGTGTTCAACCCCGTCCCGAACTTCACTAAACAGAATATTCTAGTTTACCGATCATTACCCGTATCATCCTAGAAATTGAATTGTTTATCGCTTTCAATTCTTTTGCGGGTGCAATTATAGCAAAAAAACTTACTGGAGTTCCATTTCTGTTCGAGTTAGTGGGCAGTGATAAGTTAATGCACTATCTGTCGTAGTTATAAGCCCTACTGTATTTGTTTGACAATTTATTGGCCACTATAAGACTAACTACCAAGGTAAGTCTTGTGTAAGTATGTCCAGTTGTATGAAGGTATTGTGTGTTGCAATTACTACTAAGCTAAAGAATATCACAGAGAAAATGTTTAAATAATTTGACTATTTTTTTTGTTGCTTTTTTAAAATTTCCAACAGATGCATGTGGGGAATGGTTACTACACGGCATTGAATCCCGTTTACCTTATATGTATACGAAAATTGAAAAACTCTACTGTTTTTAGTAACTAGAGTGTTAGGAGTTAAAATAAATAGTTTAACAATACATATTTTAGAGTCGCTCGCCATTTGTGCCCAAGCACATCACTAGTATTACTGGTAAATTGTAAAATAATAATTCGAAATGTTATTGTTAAACTGCAATACTTGTAAATGTCCCTGCACTGTGTTGTTATAGTTGTGTATAAATATTAATTAAAAAAATACAAAATTGGGATATCAAATTTTACTTGTAATGGGATATTTTTTGAGGCTATGAGATTATAATACATAGTTAATTTACTATGTAAAATGATGAAAGTATTTATTATTAACATATTTCTTAAGCTGGCATGTTACACATCTCTTTTATTTTGATTAAACAAGAAATATTATCATGATGTTTAGGTCACCTTTTTCGACTGCTTGCAAATCATTCCCCATACTGAATCACTGCACTCAAACACTCTGTTTGGTGGAACTACAATAATAATAACAACACTAATAATAATAATAATAACAATACTGCTATTACTACTACTAACAATAATAGTTACTAGAGCACCGTGAGTATAAACCACAGTTTCGGTTAAACTGCAATAAATAGCAAATGAAGTTACTACTGTTGAATAATTGTCCAGTTTATAAAGATAAATTTTAACTTATCTAGCTAGAGCATTTAACATTGACCTGCTTGTATCTCTGCATGAGTTTCAAAAGCTTTATATGGGCAGGACATTAGAATCAGCCATTCTACGCTCCTGTAACTGGTGTTTACGACTTTCTGAAAATTTCATGGTATTCTCTGGCATCAGTATTAATCTTGAATTAGTAGAAAAATTATAACCATCAGAATTTTTTTTGACTATCTGACATGCACGTTACACAAACACTTAGGACACACTTTTTGGAAGAGTAGTCATCAATTGATGAAAGAAGCACACCTTCAGCAGCAGAGACTTCCCAATATCAGACAAAAAAAGATTAGTATTGGAAATATAGCACACGTAACAAATCCTGGGCACTGTAGTTTGTACTATCATGTGAGTGCGTGTGATTGTAAATGTCAAGTAAACAAATAAAAGGTGTGACTGTATATACACTCCAGCATAGTGCCTGCCTGTATACCTGTAAAACCCTCTTTTAATACAGCGAAGAATAATTGGTATAATCCTTCAATCAAAGCTACCTGAAATTGCAACAATTATGATAGTTTATATGAAATACATATTTTGGTGAATGTTTACTTACCCATTGTGGAAATTGTTCCAATGAATTCTCTTTAAATAACACCATAAGAGCATATGTCAGTGGTGGTAGGTTGTATTCCTTTTGTAGGAATGTTAAAAGTTGAGATTGTTTTTCTGTGCTTAAATCATACATCTACAATTTAATTATATATGCTTAAAAAATATAGAAACCAGGATCCATATAGATAATGGCACAAAAAAGAGAATAAATATCATAAGCAATAAATAATTTCTTTAGATTAAGTAGAACCTCAGTAATCTGGAACAAGCTAATTTAGAAACAACACTGGATAATCAGACAACTGCTAAGTAAAAATGACTGCTTTTTAAGCCTATGTAACTATAATTTATAGTCATATGCTTACTATGATTCATAAATATTTTAATAGCATTACCCTTAAAAATGTATATGTTTGATAATCAAAACTTTTCATCAATCCGAACACCCTTCGGTCCCTTAGTGTACAGATTACTGAGGTTGTACTGAATTAATGATGATTTTTTGAAAGTTTAGTATATGATAAATGTGTTAATGTATTAATAATTGAGTTGTAAATTTTTTAATCAATTTACAACTCAAATTAACATTACAGTAAATGTAAACACTTCATGTAGCTATATCAGACTCACTCTTTTGCCGCATAAAAATTAACAGGAATATGGCTTTGATTATTTTTATGGGAGATAGATCAGTTGCACAATTATTAGTTGGCCTCTCATTAAAACACCTTTAAGAAGTTTGCAAAGTTGATATTGAGCCTCACTGACTTAATTCACCTTGCCACACATAGATGTCTACATGACCTTATGAAGTTGTATGGGTAAGTATTGATATGGTACAGTTCACCATGCGTAGAACTTGAGCTAGCATCGGCATTCATCACTACGTAAATTATGGTATCTCTTAAAGAGTGTACCTTAGGATTGTAGAGGTATTGCTCTCTAGATAAATCTGCATGCATTGAATCTGTGTGCTTGTGTATTTTCATGCGTGTGCGTGCGTGAATAAGACGTTTAGTTAGTCACATGTATAATATGCTTAATGGAAAACAACTGAGTTTCCAAAAAGAATTATGGCATTTCTATTTTTTGGTGAGAGAGAGGGAAAAATTTCGACTGGAAGAACTGAGATATTATTTGGTTTGTTTGTAAAGAAACTAAGCATAGAAAATATATTGCCATAATGGGTCATATTTCAACGGCAATTGATTCACAATGGTAATATATTTCTATGCTTACGTTTGATGAGTTTCCTTTAAATTCCAATGCCACTGTAATTACTGTAAACAATTCATATAAATTTCCTTGTAATGTAGCATAGCAGTAACCCTTTAACAGTATAAATACATAATTGAAGTTTGGTTGCTGGCTGGTGTAGCTCAGTGGCACAGCGCTTGTGCATTCTGCAAGTGTTCATGGCTTGTATTCCGAGTGGTGACCAAAAGATTTTAATTCTGTATTGTTAGAAAAACGCCTTTGAAAGAGAGAGAATACATCTAATGAGAAAAGAATGCTGAGAAAGAAATTGTTAAGCCATTTATTCTACAAAGCAAATGATTTTCATAAATAAGCAGTACTTCCATATCAAATAGATAAATAATTTGTTAACTATATTTATATTACGTAGAATGTGTATTGTATAACCAATAATACACACTGTGGGTCACAGTCTGAACAAGAAAGTGTCACCTGATACTTGGGAACAACCAGCCCCTACCTTGAAAAAGGAAGAAACATTAGCTTCACTACCCAGATGATTAGGGTGAAAAGCAAACACTAATTGAACATACTTTCACCTTTACATGAACATCATTCCTAATGTTGCAAGGGCTGTTCTCTTTGTGGGTGACTGCCAGCTCACTATATCTCTTGTATTCACCATTATAGTCAGTTCCTAGTTCTGTGTCATTGCCCCAATCCCCTCTACATGCTTTTACATAAAACTTGAAGTGAGTGAAGCTGGGTTGGAGTAACCGGACGGATCCAAGAATCGCCAGCCTCTCCATCTTCCCCCACACATACAAAGCAAACAACACAATGACAAAAATATACAAAACCTCTGAGTCCACCATATCAGATCTTGCAAATGTCTGCCTTTTGTGGCAATCATAGCTTTATTTTTTCTTCAAGCATTTTCTAATACTTGTGGCAAATAACTAAATCAGCCGACTCCTAGTAGTGCAAAAACTGTCATTATGCAGACCAACAATGCTGGAAAAATCTCTGAAATACGTCCCCCCCCCCCCCCCCCCCCCCCCCCCCCGCCCCCCAACAAAAAAAAAAAACAACAGCACAATGAATGGCGCGGTCTGAGGGTTGCGTTGCTGGAAGGAAAACCAACA
>WLWI01002087.1_pt1 | contig 17255 bp, 10 predicted proteins | sample 6701501 | NCBI WGS metagenome assembly WLWI01 (sample SAMN12718690, study PRJNA515312) | sponge metagenome | isolation source: marine sponge | host: Mycale hentscheli | place: New Zealand: South Island, Marlborough, Capsize Point | collected 2014-11-01
TGCATGCTGATTAATGTAACCCTCATTTACTTGCATGCTGATTAATGTAACCCTCATTTACTTGCATGCTGATTAATGTAACCCTCATTTACTTGCATGCTGATTAATGTAACCCTCATTTACTTGCATGCTGATTAATGTAACCCTCATTTACTTGCGTGCTGATTAATGTGTAGAATTGCCACCCACCATGCTTGTGTTGCGGTTTACTCTGGTTAAAATACTTTTGTGAAATTCTAATAAGAATAAAATGGAAGGCAAGTCATTACAGTGAATGATTTGTGGGGAATAGTAAGTGTTTGGTTGATGATGCCATCCAGGCTATCATTGGTTTTACTCAATGTAAACAATTTGTACAGACTAATTAGATTATTATTTCAAACCTGAAGCAGTAATTGCCGTGTTAATTGCCTAGTGAAATAAAGTAATGACATCCTGAGCATGTTTTGAAACATGTGGAAGAAAAATCCACTTGGTAAATTTATTTTCCAGGGCTTGGCCTTTATTAGCTTGGAAAGTAGCCTCTCTCTCTTTTTCTTGTTCTTGAAGTTGAGTGCATGACTATGGCTTGCCAGTGATGCAGGTGTTTGGCATCCCAGAGCGCCCCAAGAGTGTTGGACAATAGATGGGCCATCTTGATAAGAGATGGGGTGGGCTTAGATTTCTTAGAGCTTCAGTGACCCCTCCTGGCCTCTGGTTCTCATGGCGCTGCTCTTTATTGGTTTTGCCTGCTCTTTATTGGTTTTGCCTGTGGGATTAATGGCGTAGATTGGGAGTAAAGTGTCATGGCCAGGGAGAGATAAAAATGGCTCCAGCATGCTTGGAGAAACCAATTATATATATATATTATATAATATTATATATATATGTATATGTGTGTGTGTGTGTGTGTGTGTGTGTGTGTGTGTGTGTGTGTGTGTGCTTGGGTGTGCTTGGGTGTGTTTTGGTTATCCACAATAATCTGTCCCAATCCAACCAATGTATTAGTCCATGAGTCAGCAATAGCATGTGGTGCTACCTGGATTCACTTGGATGAGATACTCTTTCTCTCTTTCTCTCTCTCTGTCTCTCTCTCTCTCTCCATGTGTGTGTGTTGCTGACTGTATTGAGTATGTGCACACATAGTGCTGAGTTATAAGAGACCAGAGATTACTATTATTATTATTATTGTTATTATTATTATTATATAATACTGGTATATATAATATATATATGGTATATATATATATTTATTCCAACCCTAGATATCTTCACAATGATATTTTTAGGTACATGACCCGTGATTTCACGCTATACTGCGCAAGCTCATTACCCCTGTAGTTATAGCAACCAGCCAAACTTTTCTCAGTTTTACAGCTACCTCTTCCTCTGGTGTACACCCTGCTCTTTACCCTGTTCAACTAGGTTAGAGCAGCTGCTAAAATATCAGCTGGGGGTGTGGGTAGCCCTTACAACCAACTTTACGGCTGTGAGTTACCCTTCCTCTAGTATTAACTACAGTAGTGAAGAAGATATCTAGTGTGGAATAAACCACTTATTACACTTGTCAGAGTGTTATGGCAAGGTATTTCACTCTCAGGCTTTATTTTCACTGCCTCTGGCTCCATGAAAATAAATTAGCCTGCTCCAGTGAAATATTTTGCCATATCACACTCTGACTCATGTAATAAGTATTATATATATTATATATATATATATATATATATATATATATATATATATATATATATATACTGGTATATATTCTTATTCTTGGCAAGTTGATGGGAGAAGAACTTGAATGCTTCTGTGAAAACACCATCTCCAAATAATAGGTATGTGTTCTCTTCAAAAGGAGTCTGGGCAGATTCCTGAGTAGCGGTGGCCAACACTTAAGCATCATGTTGATTGACACTGGGTTGCCTAAGGGTTTGGGAGTGGAAGCATTGCACCACCTGTGTAAGCCACAGTATAGAGGCTGAATCAACTTTCTAGTTTGGCTCCAGCTGCAGTCTCTTAAGGATGCCCACTGTATTGCCGAATTACTGCTCGGTCAGACCACTGCCATGACAACCCCCCAAGAAATCTCATGTGAGCACAAACTAAATTTATTCCTTTAATTAAGTTCAGCTATATCACAATGGGGTTTTTAGGTCAGTTTTCTTCTCAAGGAAGGAAGGAAGGAAGCCTTCAGGTAGCAGAATCTGCCTATACATATTGAATTAGTGATTGGCCATTGTAGGAAGAAAAAAAAAAGCTAGTAGTGAGAGTGGAAGCGTCAATTACGAAGCCTGAGAGTAAGCAAGAGAACTTTGAATGTGAGAGCACGTGGTAGCTATGGTTGGCTTCCCTGAGGTTTGCAGTGTGGTGGAATCTGTGCCTTGGTTTGGATCAGGTGGGTTGCATACCAGGTCATGAGCACTGTACACACAGCTGAGAGCTGGTCAAACCCAGAAGCAGAATGGATCCTGTACACAGCTCCTCTGGACTGTTGGCCCATTAGTGGTAATGCTATAATAAATTACTCTGCAGCCCATTAATTAGAAGCCCTTGAGGTGAGCTGAGACTTGTCAGGAACAGTCGAGGCCAGATATTCACGACCATTTTATGCTAATGGTATTCATGCCGGTTTGTTTGGAATATTCTGCAGCCAATCAGAAGCCTGGATTTTTTTTGTACGCAGCACTGCCAGTGGGGGTGCGCACGGTGTGGACTAATGTGTGGGAGGGAATGAATAATGCTGTTGAAATTCATGTGAATCCGTCAACCTGTCTATGATGAATGCATGCAATGTGAGGTCATTCTCTCTCTCTTCGATGATGGGATTTATAATTATAATTTTATTATTATAGATTTTTATTTTATTTTATTTAAAAGCCCTCTTTATTATTATTATTATTATTATTGTTATTAAGGGTTGCTGTCATTAAGTAGTTAGGTGTAAATAAGAAAAGGTTACTGTAGCAGCTAATCAGCAAATAGTCAGGTAACCATATTGCTGAACCCAGAACGAAGTCTTTGCATTATGCTATAAATATACATGTCGTAGTATTAAATATATCTTAGTGAGTATCAAAAGAATGTGTGGCTTTTGCTGTGTCTAGTTTCCCGAGTTGTATGCCAAGTTGGAGAACATTGCTTCGTTTTTCTTTTGATACTCCTTTTTTAACATATCTCTTTATTGGCCATTCAATTGCTTTCTTTCTCTGTAGATCTACAATATGTGTCTAGCACTATAGAGTGTTTAAACACAGCTATTGTAGGTGTTTTAAGAAGTATATTCTGACAGTGTATCTCCTGAATGCGACATACAGCTAATAGCACTACTTGATAGCAAAAAGGTTATAGTGTGTGATGCTTGCTCATCCTCACATGCATGTCATCTGTAGTTTTCCATTTTGCCATCTAGTCACATGCAAAGGAAAAGATAGAACATACATAATTTAGTTACCCTCTGAAAGTGTTTCCATTCTCCGCACATGCCCAATGGTTATTTTTTTATACTTTATTGTTCGTGCTAGCTTAGCTTGTCTCTGTCTCTGACATGTTTGCTGGCAGTTACGTCATCCTGCTACCTTGGTCTGATCTGATGGATAACTTAATAAGGGAGACCACTGCAATAAATGCAGTAATGGGTTCAGTAATTACCCCAGCACTTAGCTATCATGTACCCTATCCACCTGTACCTCCAGGCTCACCAACAATATCCTATTCTATTATAGTCTAGCAACCAACTACAGTACTCCGTGACTGTGTAGGAGGAGCAAGGCAACAGCTGTACCTTATCTCAGTGACAGAGATTTCTCTCTACTCCCTCTGTTACCCCTCTCTTTCTCATTCTTGTCCTGTCTCTGTGCTTCATGGAATGTCTGTGTGCCTGAGCTATGCGTGTGCAGGTTGCGGGGAGGGTCAGTAGGAGGCTGTGGGAGGAAGACAGCCTGAAGAAAGTGTGACATTTTTGGAATTGATCTCGTGGACTTTTTTATCAGTCTGCTCCACCTATGGGAACTAGTGGGTCATTGGGCATGCAGAATGGCTGCTATTCACTGGTTCCTATATCTGCACCATGAAAGAAGTTGCTGAGTTATAGGCACATTGCTTTACTGATTCCATACCAGTGCTTTAAATAACTAGGACAAAGACAAAAAGTATAATAATAATGATTACTGCTACTACTACTACTACTACTACTACTACTACTACTACTACTACTACTACTACTACTGCTTCTGCTGCTGCTACTACTACTACTACTAATAGCAAGTTACTTTCTCCCTCACATGAAAATTGTATTTTCAAGAACATGTATTTGTGGTAGGTAATAATTACAAGATAATAGGTGTGACAGACTTGGGGCTTCCAATTTCCTGTTCCATTTCACACTATTTTGGTGAGCCACAAGTCCCGGCAAGTGTGAGTTCATCTGCAGAAGTGGTGGTTGAGGGAAGAGAAAAGTGACTTGGTGAGCCATCTGGAGCAGGAAAGCCCTTCAAAATATGCTGTTTCTAGAGTTGAAAAAACCAATGCTGCCACTTGGACTGGTCCTTGGCCTCAAGAGTCGTTGGCTTGTGGGCCACTTAGTCGAAACCTTATATTACCCTGAAACCTTCACAGGTGGACTTCATTTATACCCATATAATATATAATATAATATATACATACATAAAAAAAATATCTCTCTTTTTCAGAACAATGTATATTATATTGTGTTGAAAAAGGAAGCTTTTTTTTTTTAATGAACCTACCAATAAACATTTGGATGTGCTTTATGCTTTCTGTGTTGGTAATAATAATCCTTTTTTCAAGACTGAACATAAAGAGATTGCATGTCTTCAACACACTCCCCCATGGATATCAAGCTGTTTCGTAAAATAGTCTAAATTTAGGTCTGCCAGTACAGGTGCTCCAGTTTTAGCTTTTTTGTAAGTGGTTTATAAATAGTTTAGAATTATTTGTATTAGAATTCCAATATGGCTTGTGTTCAGTCTAAGATACAGCTATATTAGTGAATGTGTGCATGAAAGAGAATAAAATGAGTGCGTAATTTGGTGTTCGTGATAGACTAAAATATGAAATTCTAGTTGATATGGGGATACGTATTCTCTTGTGATTGTGTCTTTTGTAAGCTCTTTTAAGCGTGGTGTTAATATATTTAGTCGTTGTATTATACTGATTCCTTTCTTATTTGAATACCTTCATCCAGTGCTGTGGGCAAAAGGAGGCGTTCGCCCCCATCTAGAAACCCTTTAGTACTAACATTTGACTATGCAGCATTAAGTCATACAACATAAATTAGCTTGTTTTAAAGTACTGCAAGGATCTTTTATGCAACAGATAATAGTGTCTGTGTTCTGTATTGTACTCTCACTGCCCCTGCTAAAATCTAAGAAAGTTGTTTCCCCCTCCTAGATCTGTTTCTGTATTCAGCTCTGCTCACCTGACTGTAAAGTTCTCCATTTTTTCACAATGAAAAGGGTGTTATAAAAGTTATAATAGTGGAATGTCAATTTTCCGGACTTAATGGAGATTAGGTGTTCGTAAAATCACAATATTCATAAAATCAAATTAAATGAATAACAATAAAAAGAAACACAATTCTTGCTGCTGTATTTATTGAGAACCCAACAGTGCTATTCATTGTAGAGCCAAAGTGTTCTAGGTGTCAGTGATGGTGTTAGTAGTTGTAGCACCTTCTTTATTTAGCTGCTTGCAACTTTCAAGCTTAGTCTGTGGAAAGAATGTTTCTCTTCCTTTTAGTCCTTTCAGCCATTATCTCCACACAAAATATCTTAAGGTAACTGCTTTACAACAATAACAAAAAGAATAGACCAAAAAATTATCATTGAATGCTTGTGTAGCCTTTATTTCTCATTTGGTTAAAATTTCAAATATCTATCATATTTATATATATATATTTGTATAGTGCTATGTTACTAATTGTGTCAAATATTATAATCACTTGGACCTTTAATTTATTACTATCTGAAGTAACGATTAAAATTCCTCCATTCAGTAATTCTTTACTTAAGGACAGGTACTGTACCCATTACTTTGACTCTTATATAAAGTGATTATTAGCAATAGGGTTCAGCCATCTTCCATTTTTATTGGCTGTATTGATATTGGTTGTATTGGTTGGAGTAGCTAGCTAATGTGTATAGTAGAGCTAAGGGTTCACACCTTTGATGCTTCATTATTTATTTATTTATTTATTTATTTGTTTATTTATTTATAATAAATCACATAAGGAGAAGTAATAATTGTTTGATGACAAATGTGATAATCTCATGAGCAGCTGCTTTGGTAATAAAAAATATATATATATATATAATTTACCAATAGAGTATGAATTTCCCTTTCTTCTCCCAGTTACCTGTTGTACATGCAGTGGCACTATCCATGGCTCTAAATGCATTTCTTTCCCTTCAGCATTATATAGTAGTCTTCCTGACAATAACCACATGTATTAATTCAACAAAAAGAAAACCATATGCAAAAAAATGTATATAATATGGTTTAATAATTGTCTCTATAATACCAAGCATATTTTTCATGGTTGTTGTTGACAACAAAAATCAGGATACCCTGGTTAATCTATGTGACTTAATTCTTTTATGTGTTTGCACGTGTGTGATATTTGAATAAGTCAATAGCGAAGACTTCTGGCTGTGTTTTAGCTGGAGGAATCCCTTTGTGAAATGCAGTACACAGCCTTTAGCTGAATGTGGGTCTGGAATGTGGCCCCAACAATGCCAAACCTCTCCCCTCTGGGACCTCTTTCTCTCTCACACTCACACACACACACACACTCACACACAGTCTTGCACATACATGCCATAGCTCACAAAGGGGCAAAAAGGGTCAGTCTTGGATTCTTGAGGTCAGGGACTTTGCCAGCTCACCACTCATCTTCAAAGCTTATCTTAATTCCCAGAACTAAGCCTTGGGCCCAAGTTATCAATTGACCGACCAAGTGCGGTGTATCATTGCTGTCTCCCTCCCTTTTTCTTCATTTTGCCAGTGTCGGTGTCACATTGCTCCTTCTCTCTCTCAGGTAACCCCACTGTATAAGTAGTAGTTTTTTTTTGTCGTGTGATTGGTGAGAGCTGAAAACATGGCATTTGGCTAGCTAGCTAGAATACTGAAAAATTCCTGAGCTGTTTTTGGCAAGTGTATGTGAATACCATGGCCTAATGGAAGTATTGTTCAGTATCACCATGGATATTTTTTTAACATTGTTTATTGTTGTCGTTGCTAAGGCCGGTGGAAGTATGCTGGTTCAGCATAGTAACTACAAATATGCATATAGCGCTGACATTATATTAAGGCTCGCTGACATTATATTAAGGCTCGACAGAGTCGAAATATTTTGTTGATTATTTACTTACATATAGCAGTTAAAACTTTGAGTTAAAAATTAAACAACTTATTAAGAATGTCCCATTATCTCCCAAAAACCATTACTCGTTTAATTTACATTCCACTGACAGGCGGGCACAAATAGAAGTTTAATTCAAGAGTTCAAATTCCAAGCATACTGGGAATGTGGTATGTTAGTATAGCCTCCGCTACAAAACACTTCAGTAATGTGTTTGCCCGCATATTTTCTTCATTGTTATCTCATTTTGATTTTGTTGTGTTAATGGATTCTGTTGGTTGGACTTTATATGAGAAGTTGTAATTTTGTGGTTCGATGTTGTGTTTTGTTTCCCTTCTTTTCTTTTCTTTTTTTCCATTGCCTGCCAAGTCATGAAGATAAAGTTGTTTGGACTTGTGCAATTATTTGGTTGTTAAGCTCAATTAAGACCAATTAGTCTGACAATCTAAGGGCTTGAAGAAGGAAGTAAGAAGGGAAGTGACTTAGTGGCAAGTTGTTGGGCTGTGTTTTTGTATTGTTTCGTTGTTGCTTTTTTTCTTTTTCTTTTTTTCTTAAAGATTTCTTTGTCAAATGTTTTAGCAAATAGTCAGTTGTGTATGTAACAGAGGCTAAACTTTTCTTGTGTACATATAAATTCCTCTTCTAAGTCATCAGAATTCAGCTCTCAGTGTGCATGCAAGTGTGATTTTTTTTTGGTAGTCATAATTCATTATTTATCCATGCATTTTGCTACGGACTAAATTGCAAAGACTGAAGCACTGAAAGTGGAAGAATTTTAGTTTTGACTTTATTTTCCGAGGGAAAAAGTGGCATGGGAAACACCCTTTAGAGTCCCACCCTGATTGCATGATCTATACCCAATCTTATTTAACACCTGCTACAAAAGTCAGAACATATTAGGGGAGACATCACAAAAAATACTTGGTAAAAATTAGTTGTACAAAAAGCTTACTCAGTAATTCTCTCATTCACATACATAACTATCATAATATATCCAATATTATTAATATTGTTATTGTAGTGGTACCTACTACTACTGCTACTATTACAACCACTAATAAAACTGCTGCTTATAATAAAAGTGGTTGCTCGGTGGGCTGAATGTCCGACTCGATTTGTGAAGTTGCTGCAAAGAATCCAGTGACTCAAACTTGCGTATCAACATGCCAGAGCCTGTGGGAGTTCAGAGGGTTGGAAGCAACTTTCACACAAATAAGGGAAAGCATACAATAGACATTCTAGAATGTACAAAGCTTGGGCTCTTTGTGATGGCTTCTTTCCAGGATAGCCGGTGTTTCTTCCTCATGCCAGTGTTCGCTTTTGGTATCGGACATTGCCGCTAGAATTTCTCAGCGAACCCTCACTAGGACCCCCTATCCCTTTAAGATGAGGATCCTGTAAGGCTGCCATCTTTGTTATCTGGGAGTAAGAACACTCTAGATGGGCTCACGTTACTCCAGTTAGGCTATGCTTGGCAACTGTTTTGAGTGTGTGCTATTGGAGGAGGGGTTTGCCAGTATTATGCAGGGTACTTGAAAATGACACAGGGAATAGAAACTGGTTCATAGTCAACAGACAGCCTTCAAGTGCTGCGTCTTGATCTAGCCCTTGATTCACGTAAGGGTTTCTTCTCTCATTCATTGCATAATATACAAAAAATAAACAATAACAACCATATTTGTTTTCTTCTCCTTCTTCCTTTGTCCTGACATGTGCTGCTTCTGTGCTATGAAGGAGTTATAATATTTGTGTCATGTGGTATGGTGGTAGGTCTAGAGCTGAAAACTATCAGCTATGTGCGATAGTTGTAAATCATCACTGATAAGATAAAGCTGATACTCTCTTCTGCTGGAACCCCCCCTCCCCTTTAATGTAACTTCCTGCACTTACTTCTACCCCCTGTTCAAGCTCCTAGGCAAGCAACAATCAATAAACTATACTTCTACTGGCTCCTTTCAACTCTTGCTAAAGCTTTTATATGGCAGTTTCTAACTCGGTGGTGCAAGCAAATTCATTATAAAAGAGTAGCAGTGCATTTGTATCCACATTTTTGGTGTGAATTATAAATGTTATGAGAGCGACTGAGGAAACGACAAACGTTTCCTTGTAAAGATATACAAAAACTTGATAGTGGCTAACAATGAAGCGTGGGCACATGTTACTGGTGCTGTCATGTGGGCCAAGAGAGAGTGAGGGAATGCCACATTGCCAGAGTTATGAGCACGAACAAACAAGCTAATGACCTGGCAGCCTTGCGGTCTTCTAAATGGAAGTCGTTACTGGGACAGCAGCTGAAACTGCCAGCCGCTGCTCTATGTAGTTTTGTGTTAAAACCTCTTGACTTTGGTGTAAGCTGAAGAGGAAGGACAGATAACTAAGTAGAAGGGCAGCTTAATTGGTTCTTGTTTTGTGCAATTAGGAGTCAGTAATTGTCTCAAGCACTTTGTAGAATTAGTCCAGTGCTCATCATTCTTCTATGTACTATGAGTGGGCAGGTAGCCATTGTTACCCACACTTGCTGCAGGGCATTCCTGGAGCGGGATTAAGTGGCTCTAATGAGTACTAATAGTAGTAGTAATTTGCTGTTTCACACGTGTAACTGGCTGTGAAAGGATTTTTTTTCTGTGTTTGTTTGTTTGGTTGGTTGTGCAGGAATCAATTCTCAACTGTGGGAGCAGAGCAGGAGGGAAAATCCGGACCCCAGCAAGTGAGTGGTGTCAATTATTGCAGCATGGGCTGGCATGCCAGGGCAATTAATAGCTCAATTGCTGTGTAAATATAATAAGTAGTAGCTTTAGTAGTAGTAGTAATAGTAGTAGTAGTAGTAGTTGTTGTTGTTGTTGCTCTACTAAGGAATTTACAGACAATAATTTATTTTTATTTTGTACTGATGCTGTAACAGCATTATCACAAAATATAAACTATCTCATAAACTTAAATTTTGTACTTGTAGTAATAAATAAGTTGTTTTTTTTAATTGAATAGGATAAACCTGATTTAAAGTTGTTTTTCTTTTTGTCCCTCTATTGGTTCTCCTTTCCCCTGAGAGTTCTCTTCCTCATAGTTCAACTGACCTTGCTTACCACTAAATATTTTAAAAAGTTCATTGGACTATATCATATTGCACTAGAGATGAACCTTTTCTCAAACCACACAATTGGGTCATCCCAACCACCTCTGCTGGTGGACGTGTGAATGGATTGGGCTATTAAAAGCAGTAGCAGGTCTCCAGCCAACACTAATGAATCACCTCTTCTACTTAAGGCTCTATGTATGTCCTTATCCAGTCCCCTTGAATCTGGTACTTGCCGCATATATGCCCGTAAGCGCGCGTTAGCTGGTATGTTGGTGCATGTTTTTGCCCGTCTTGGGTGCTCCCATCTGTTGCAGCACTTGTTAGGAATGTGGATCATGTGCTCTGTTGGATTCCTGAGTTCACAGGCAGAGAGGGAGGGAGTGTGTGGGGAAACCTGCACTGGTTCCCTGCTGCTATGCAGCTCCCTGGCCAGGCTGTCTCCAGGACCTGCAGACTACGCATGCCAGTCTGTGGGGGGACACAAAAACAAGTTTTTCTCTTTTAATTGATATATGCTTAAATTATAGACAGTCAGTGAGTTGTAATTATTAATTTAATTTTTATGTACATTTTGATTGATTGTTATTAGTAGATTCAAATTTTTTATTTATTTATTATTTTTTAGTGTTTTCAATCAACTCTTTTTTTTTTTTTTCTTTTTTTTTTTTCTTTTTTTTTTTTTACATCTGTGTTGTTTGAAGTTCTTTAGTTGTGTGCATGTGTGCAGACATGCGTTGTTGTTGTCACTCGTGTGATGCCACAATGGTGGGTCAAGTATCACTCTGAACACGCTTGTTAAAAGTTATTGGTTTCTGTGTGGACTGTTGGGGCCTCAAGTGTGTGTGTGCTGCTGTTTCAGAACATAGCTCTCCTCCAGGTGGTTTAGGTTGGTCTCACCTCTCACCTGGGCCTGCTCAGAGCTGTGTAGCAGTGAGGCCCCACTGCTGCGACATCGCACCTCTGCTAATAGCCTCTGATCTAACATCCACATGGCCAAACACTCTGCCCATGATCCATTTTGTGCTAGGCTTTGAGGCCCACCTGTTGTTGCAAGTGTTGGGGTCCGTTTAAAATCCTGAAATAGCATTAGGCGAGCCTGGTGCTTGGAGATCCTAGAAGTTTCTCCCCTGCAGGCAGTGGTCCCATTGTACGTCCACATGTGGTATTTCAGGTGTTCCCAGCTTCAGTGTTGGCGTCTTAATTCTCGTTTTGGTCATTCCACACTCTCTGTTGCTTTTTTCTTTCTAAAGGTGAAATCCATTGTCGGTTTGCCGACAATACCGCTGATGTGTTTAGTTCTAGACAATTGTGTTAGCTTTTTTATTATGCAATGAATGGTTGCTAAGGGTTTAGATTGAATTACGTGCCCAGTTAATCGGCACTTTTGGATATCCCTTTTCTCTCTTCCCCTCCCCCCACCAACCCCCACCCCTTCCCTTCAGTGTGAGAGAATGACATGTGGGTAGCTGAATGTAACTAGATACAATTGATGGTTCTCTTGTTAGCTCGACCAGGAGCCATTTATTAACCACCATGAATTTAACTAGATTGTGTCCCTAGTCTTCTAAGGAGAGTAAGTGAGTGTCACGTAGCTGGCCCATGGTTGGGAAAAGAGGGAGGGTGTGCAGGTGGTCCTGGGAAATTAGAAGTATATGTGGCTCAACCAATCTATTTTGCCAGCCACTGGTACCCACTTCACCCAGCTTCATTAATTACTCTGCATTACTCTCCTTCTTGCTTGGGCCATTTTAATTGAGAATTGTTCTCAGACTAAATACCATAGGCACTTTAAATTAAAATACACTTATAAATAAAATTTTTACTTCTAGAGCCAATTTTAACTAGCAATCATAGTTAAAAGGCTAGAATTAGGTAAGGGATTTGTTAACTTTTAATTGTTTGTTATTGTCGTTGTGGCTCTGGCAGATTTGTACCTGTACCTATTGTTGGCTCCGCCTCTCTTCTCACGAGAATGAAGCAGCAGGAACAAGAGTCAAAGAAGCAGCAGAGCAGACTTCAAGTGAGAAACCTTAATGTAGTTTAGGTTGTTTTTGTTTACGTTTGTTACCACGTTTTTTGTTTATTTAAATTCATGCAGATAAAATGAGGTTATAAATATCAAATGATTTTCTGTCTAAGGTATTTTCTACCTTCTTTTTTTACTCACTTTTTCGCTACATGACTTAATGATGCTAGCTGATTACTGGACCTACGATTAGTATTACTCTCTTTATTTTCACCATAAGGCAAAGATATGGCTCTTGGGCAAGTCAAGCTAAGATTGTTATGTAAAGGGTTATATCTGTGCCAATTCTCTGATAGATGTATGTCTCGTGTACACATGTAAGAGACATGCTCACAGCTATTTAAAACTATGCAATTCATGTTACTATCCCCATGCAATTAATTTGTGATAACTAAATTTTGATTGGAGTGAGTGGGTGACTCATAAGATGACATCATTGTGTTTGTGCGCGTGTGCATATATGTGAATCAAAGAATATACGTGATGTGTCCAAGTTTGTGGGATGAGGCCCCCCTATCTGGAGGGCATCGCCATAACAACTAATTCCATTAAAATACCTTCCAGCTCAGTGCAGCTTCAGTAATGCAAACGTCTTTGCCGATACAAAAAACCTGTTTTTACCAAAGCTAAGTGGAGCTGATGTTTCGACTTCCTCCTGAGAAGTCTATCTAATAGTAATTATTATATCTATTCAGTCATAGATACAATTATTACAGGCACCAGAATGTGGCATGGAGAGATATTTAAGGAGTGACAGGTTGAAGTAATTTCAGCAGCACGTGCTAGCAAAGATAAAAATTAAAGTAAACGCGTCTTTCTGTATTACCACACTTTTATAAAACAAAAACTTGTTCTATAGAATATCTCTACACTGCAGCTTATGGTCTAAGTATTACTATTAATGTGTGGTAAGTGAATGATTTTAAATCTTTATAGCTCATCTAAGGTAAGGCTATTGAACAATAAACCTCCACTTAATGATTATTGTATTGCTTGCTTGCTGTCTTCTCGGACTAGCACTCTGTTGTTTCAAGGTACTTGTACGCAAGAAATTGAGTCGGGCTTCCTTGCGAGATCTTATATAACATGGACATATCTAAATGGAATGTTTGTCGGTCGGCTGTGTAACACCTATATACAATTTCATCCTATAAAAATTTAAATATACTAATTTTTAGATATTACGTCAGTATAATGTATTACAAATCTAAGGATTTACTTTTGTTGTTCATTCTGCGGAGAATGACAAAAGATAGAATAATAGTAACAATGTAGAGGTGTGAGTTGGGTTGTATTGCCTGCGCGAATAAAGCACAGTGGATTTCTTCAAGCCAGCCAATACTGCAACATTGCCCAGGTTTGTCAGACGGCCCTCTGTCCACCCACCTGCACGCCTGCCTGCATACATGCTCACATGCGCTATGAAGGGATAGATTGGTGGTAAACAACCCCCAGTGACCTTGGTGATGGCTGGTGGTGTTTACGATGTCATGTTGAGGGTAAATCATAACTTCAATTAGCAGAGACAAGTGCACAGCTCGGAGACAACCGGCAGATCCGAGACTGTCTATCTAGTCTAGTTCTAATGAATGTTGTGGATTTAGTCTAGTGCAGGAGTATGTTGCGATTTGTGAGGCTTAGGCCTTTATGCCTCCTGGACAGGACCATTGGCCTGCCACTGTTTACTGCTAGGAGTTGTAGTCTAAATTTAAAAGTTGTTTTGCATTGAGCAGTTAGAAATAAAAGGAATAACAATAATTGTTATTATTATTATTGTTGTTGTTATTATTATTATTATTACTATTATTATTATTATTATTATTATAAATTGTAATAGTGTAAAACCATTTTTGGTGCACAAACTGAATCACTGGTAAGGTTTCAGTCTCCATCGTTGTTGATTCCTTTCCTCGCTATGTTGGAGGTCCTGTGGTTTTCACTGTAGCAGCTCCATACCAGTCTGAGGTGTAAATACTTCTAAGTTAATCAATAGCACATTAAATATTTCCTATTCGTTTGTTATACCAATACAATTATGCAGCAGTGCCAGTGCGGAAAACCAGTGGACGCACAGTGGGGCTTGAGTAAGAATTTCTTTTAACAAAGCAGAATTTTTATTTTTAAATGAATGTAATATCGGAATCATCAGCACAGTATGAGTGACGGCTATTTCCTCATATTCTGCATCACGCAAGCATTCAATATTTTTCCCATATTGAACGCTGCATACTGAACGCTCCAAAGCACCCGTGCGTAGATCTGAATGATGCAGCTTTGTGTGCATGAAATATCTCCTCATATTGTATGCTGACTTATGCAAAAAAAAAATTATTTTATTTATTTATTTTTATTTTATTTATTGTTGTTGCAGACTCTGACGGACACAATAGTGCAGTTAAGGACTACCCATTCAGTTACCATTGCCAAAATAGCTGAGCACAAAAGAAAGCAGATTGAACTGAACCATCGTGTGCTTAAGGTAATGGATGTCTCTGTGATATCATGCAATTAGTGTTTAATCCTCAATACGCTGCCAATTATTCTAGAAGTCTTAAAAATGCACCTTCATCCCACACCACCCTGCCCTTCTCTTGTTGTTGTCTTATTAATTGTGTGCAGTGACAATGTGATCCATTGTGCACTTAAGTCCATCCCTCTCAAGTGTTTGTGTAATTGTGTGGAGTTGTCAACATCTTGTTTTCCACTTTTTTAACTTCCCTTTTTAGGTCATGGTGGAACAGGAAGTGCTCAGGAAAACTGGCTACTCCGTACAGACTGAGGAGGAGCATTTGAGGTGAGTTTAGTTTACATCCGGAGTCGTAGACAGTACTTTTTTTCTTTTCTTTTTTAAGCGGAGAGTAATAGCAGCCGGTATGGTTTGTCTCCATTGCCACTGTGTAAACACTTGCATACTCGGCCTTCTCCAACCAGTGGTGGTAAGTATGCCATGCTGCAGTCAGCCCATTACACGTTAATAGCTGCAAGCCATTCCATTATCCGCATACCCCAATTCACAAACTCTATGGCAACCCCATCAATTAAGATTGGCTTGTCCATTTTAGGGAAAAAAAATTATCTCAAACTGGAATGCATTTTTCGCGTCTTTAAGGCACTCCTGATTTTACGGAAAGTCGTCATTCGGAACGCTATCAGCAGCGGCTCATGTGGATTCTTTACATACCTGTAGTTGTTTTATATGTTGTGTGAGTGAATGGGAAAGATGTGCTGACAGCTTAGTGTTGCCACGACAACTGCTAGGGTGTGTGAAGTGTGGAAATGTGGAACAGCTGCATTTAATCATATTCATGAGAATAGTCCAGATTCAAGAGGAAACCCACTAGCCTGCCATTTTTTGTGTTTTTCTGTCACCAGTTACATAATTAGAATAGTTCTAGCACATGAGCATGTCTGAGGACTTGATTAAAATTCAGACTCTGAAAATTATGGACTACCTTTGGAAGAGCGCTTAGACACATTGTATGTATTGTGTATATTCTTTTTGTTAATTGTTGTTATTTTTGTTCTTGTGTGTTTTTAACACTGATTATTAACTCGCTATATGTGCATATTTTTTTATTTATTTATTTATTTTTGCAGAAGTCGATTGGAGGCAATACAGGCCGAGCTTGCGGCACCATTGCAATTTAAGGTGAGTTCTTCAGTTGTGTCCACTGAGCTTCTAGGATGAATGGGTGTGTTGACTGGATAGGGTCGGCTGTACGAGCTGATGTCACAGTTGAGGATGCAGACGCAGGTACCTGGAGTTAGGGCAGACATGCAACAAAGACTGGACCCTTCAGTCATGGCGGATATCAAGCGTGTAAGAAAGGAAGATTGTGTTTTATTGTGTTTTATATACAATAGGGGTATTTTCATTATATTTATTATTATTGTTATTATCATCAGTGTTGTTATTATTATTATTGTTGTTGTTGTTGTTATTATTATTATTATTATTATTATTATTATTATTTAACTTAGTCAAAGGAGAGTACTATATATAGCTCCATGATCATGATGAATCCCTAATTACCACTACTCGTGCTACATTATACAGCACCACATGTTTTCAGTGCAGCTAAGGCTTCTTGCTGGACATATGTGTATAATTTCACTGAGTAGCTATGTTGTCTTTCATTCCATTTATGTTATAATTTACTGCCCCTAAGGGTATTCCCGCTGTACAGGCGATATTGTCATGTGTCGTACTGTTAGAGTTCATTAATTTTGCTTGATATATTTGTACGTCTGTTCCAATTAGTTACTTTGCACTAATTCTTTACTTCAGATTCATGAACTAGTTTAAGTCATTAGAATTGCTATGATTCATCCAGCATCTAATAATATTGTATTGATTTGTCATGCTGTCCATACGGTTGCTATTACTGTACTTGAGGCTGTAAGGCTGTGTGTGTGAGAGAGAGTCTGCCTCATGGTTGTTGTGATTTGGTGGCAGTACAACATTGTGGGGGATGCGACACTTGCTCACTACCTGGAGAATGTGGCCGGCAGTCTGTTGCTGGGCTCCCTAAAGTTCCAGGCCGGTTGTTTAGTCCTATGTAGGCATGTTTCTAACCACGTCTCCTAGGTATTGGTGAGGTGAAATCCCACCTAGCCTTGACACCAACACATAAATCTCTTTTTTTCTTCTTCTTTTCTCTCTCACTCTCTCACTTTTTTTTTTTTTTTTTTTTTTTTTTTTTTTTTTTTTTTTTTTGTTGGTTTTTTTTTTTTTTTTTGTGTTGTTTTTTTTTTTTTTTTTTTTTACAAAAATTTTTTTTTCTCTTTAAATTTTT
>WLWI01002088.1_pt1 | contig 17251 bp, 18 predicted proteins | sample 6701501 | NCBI WGS metagenome assembly WLWI01 (sample SAMN12718690, study PRJNA515312) | sponge metagenome | isolation source: marine sponge | host: Mycale hentscheli | place: New Zealand: South Island, Marlborough, Capsize Point | collected 2014-11-01
TCACTAGATATAGTCCAGTATCACTAGTTATAGTCCAGTATCACTAGTTATAGTCCAGTATCACTAGATATAGTTCAGTATCACTAGATATAGTCCAGTATCACTAGTTATAGTCCAGTATCACTAGTTATAGTCCAGTATCACTAGATATAGTTCAGTATCACTAGATATAGTTCAGTATCACTAGATATAGTCCAGTATCACTAGTTATAGTCCAGTATCACTAGATATAGTTCAGTATCACTAGATATAGTCCAGTATCACTAGTTATAGTCCAGTATCACTAGTTATAGTCCAGTATCACTAGATATAGTTCAGTATCACTAGATATAGTCCAGTATCACTAGATATAGTCCAGTATCACTAGTTATAGTCCAGTATCACTAGTTATAGTCCAGTATCACTACTTACCTTTGATTTGCCCAAGTTGTTGCCTTGTTCATCAGTGACCAAGATGCCATCTATCAGTTCTCTCTGCCTCATCACAGGAATATTGATACAGTTAGCTGTGACTACTGCTACCAGAGGAACCCAACGACGGACAATGGGAGGTGCTCTCTATTTAACACATACATAGAATAAAGAGTTACACATTGCCACTGATAATTTATACTTTGAAGCACGTGCAAATTAAGGGATAAAACTAACAACAACAAAAAATATATAATAATACTTAAAATGGTGTTAGAATGCTAGTTATTAAAATGGTGTTAGAATGCTAGTTATTAAAATGGTGTTAGAATGCTAGTTATTAAAATGGTGTTAGAATGCTAGTTATTAAATTTTATTATTTCGCTCCTGCCAGTCAGCAAAAAAAAAAACATTTTATATTTATGAACAGTACATCTAATTGTTCTCAGGGAAATCTAAAGGTACTTGATGCTGTAGCTTCACAATCCGGCCTCTCTGCTGTTCAACATGCTGGTCACACTATACTTCACCAGATCAAACTGAAATACTAGCAAGTCTAGTTCCCCAATATTTACAAGTGCACACTATCAAACCTTGACCATGGCGTTCATCCCAGCTGCTGCGGTAACCGCGCCCCCAGTAGCCCCAACATAAGCCGTGAGGATCTGCTTGGAGGTGGTTTCAGACTTGGCGTTCCTGTTGGTATAGTTAACTAGTGCATTGAAAGATTGGTTCAACCATTGTCCTAGAACCACGTAGATGAACTTCCTACAAACAGGTGCAACACAGAACAAGTGACTAGTGTTTGACACTAACGGAGTAAGCCTACTGGTAAAAGGTCATGAGTATCCCAATTATCACCACCCCGCCAGGAACTTGGAAGGACATTCTTCCGATCATATTCATTTCCTGTCCAGTGTCTGGATGATATGCAGAATCATACAAAATTTTAGCATCTTTCAGTTCTTGTAAAGAAGTTCCTTCTGGAATTCTATGCAACCTAATAATATAATCAACAATAAGCTTTTGTTTCCATGCAATAAGCTAGCTGCCAACAACCTGGACTGTTCCACCAAATGCTTGGCCTTGGCGTACTCTTCCTTACTCTTGAGGAGCAGAGAGGGATTGGTGACTCTAAAAAAATAACGCAAACGTCCCCTGTAAGTGCTCTGATCCCATACTTTATCGATGTCCACCTGAAGGTCTTCCTCACTAACCCTAGCCATCACGAATGAAGTTCTACCCAATGCAACCCGCAATACTTGTGCGGATTTTATCTAGGCGATCTTTACCAGGTGAGAACTCGCGATCTTTACCTATTCAAAATGACTGGTGCAATTTGCAGATATGGGATCACTACTCAGAGCTGCAGGTCCTGGATGATACCTCACACTCCGCTAGTAGCTTTTTCTCCTACAGGAATTGTAAGACATATCATAAAGGAATAACTCTTTTTAACTGATTGGTACTTCCCTTCAAATCATAGATTGCTAGGACAATGCTCCTGAGGCCAAACAATCTCAAGTATCAGAAATGTCAGAAGAATATCCGAGCAGTTCTTCCTAGACATCCCACTGGGCCAGTACCTGTTCCCAAGCCAGACTTTGGTACCTATGGAATATACAGTATGGAGTCACTTCGGATTACAGCTGCTCAAATTGAAGCAGCAAGGATTGCCATTTTGAAAACAATTGGGAGGAAAGGACTGAAAATTTGGCTGCGAATATTTCCTCATATTCCTGTAACTAAAAAACCTCTAGGAGTTCGAATGGGCAAAGGGAAGGGAGCAGTCAACCATTTTGTGGCTCACGTCAGGTACGGCAAGATGTTGTTCGAGTTTGACAGTCCTACTGAAAACCTGGCCAAGAGGGCATACATTCAAGTGAACCACAAACTGCCTATTAAAACTAAGCTTACTGTAGCTGATAAATCTCAGGGGACTAAGAATATTTAACAGTTCTGGCATATTATTATAAAATATTAATAAAAATGTTTAGATCAAAGTTTTGATATGGTATTGTCCACATAGTCCACTATCTTGGCCATGTGTAGAACCATCAAGTCTGAGTTCTGTTGGTCTGGAGATGCTTCCTTTATGAAATAAGGTTTGTAGTGAGGAGCGTGCAGAACTGTTGCATGGAGGACTAATGACGATAAATACATGCATAAATGTGAAGTCAGACCATATATGAAGTGGCATAGCTTTGTATCTGGATCTTCAAAGTCAAAGCCGTATACTGCAAGGAGTCCTGACCTTTTCAGCAACCTTTTTTTACAGCCAATAAAAAACTGTAGTGGGACCCAATACAGACTGTCTACTTCCGTGGGGTCTGGTTGGAGGTTGAGTGAGTCTGTATTCACCATGGTGATGGCCACTACTGGAGTCACAAGTGTCAGGGTTGGGTAAATGGTATAGCATGGAGGAAATGCACACACCACTTCCACATCTCTTGGATTCAGACCTACTTCTTCTTGAGCTTCCCTTAGAGCAGTACTTATCAAAGATTTATCGTTCTGCTCAAATGAACCTCCAGGCAAGCAAGCCTGACCTTTGAAGCTGCTCACTTCCATGGACCTCTTGGTGACCAGTACTTTTAGGTCCTTGTTGATGAGAAATAGTACAGCAGCTTCTCTGTAACCTCTTGGCGAATTACCCCGCCGTTGAAATTCTAAGTGGGGAGTTTCTGGAGTAAACCATCCCTGTTCTCGAGCTCGGAGGATGCGTGTCTTAACTCTCCTAATGTCCATGCTCGCTTAATGGGTGGGGCTAGAAATAGTTTATAGGTGCGCCTTAATTGAGATTAAAACTTGTTAAAATCTCTAGTTCTCACAACGTGGCAGAAATCTCTCTCGCTGAGCGCAAATGGAGTTGAAAAACAGAAAAACTTTAGGTCCTAGCTCCCCTAAAGGTACTCAAAGTATTATAAATGTTCTTAGTAAACTTTGTGGTTCGTAGGAGAGGGGAAAGTAACTGGAGGCCGCAAAAGAATTGAGAAAAGTAGGATGAGCTGGGATTCTCTGCTCTGGGTCTTCGCGGCTTTCGCGGTGCTTTATTTCACCGAGTTTGCATCACATCTTATATTTAATGAGGCTATACGCAGGTATTTTAATCATTTATTTTGTTGAACTGTGTGATACTCAGCTGTGTTCTGGCTGGTTGGTTTAGGTCTGCTTTGCTAGTGAGCTTGTTATCTTTCTGTGTGTGCACTGGTTTTCTGGTGTACTCCATGCGTCACCATCCATCCCTGACCCCCTTAAACTGGCATGCAGTGGCTCCTGTACAAGTTGCAACAGCAACTATCGCTTTTTTGATAGGCAGTTCAAGGTAACTTGTGTAAACTTATCAAGTCAGTGCAATATATTTTAAAATACTTTTTTTTTTAGTTTATGGGTTGCAGTGTGGCCGGTTTGGCGCTTCTATACTCTCCTAATATTGCCTACTTTGTTCATGGGATTTATCTCTGGCATCAGTCTCTTCAATATATGAGTGGATCAGTACCTCTTCAATATATGAGTGGATCAGTACCTTGTTCAGCACCTTCACTTTAACATACTTATAGCACCTTCACTGCCACATACCTGAAATCAAGTCATTTTATTTTTAAACTTTCATCCAGGTGGACAATTCTATTTTTAATTGAATGATTGTCAAAAGAACAACTTTAAATTTGTCACTACATATTCGATCAAACTTCTTGTTGCTGTGGGTCATAAACATAGCCCAGAAAAGGCCATGACACATGAAATAGAAATAAACCCCCCGATTGTGCTGCAATCAAGGGGTGTGGTCATAATCCAGATGTGATCCAGGAGTAGCTGCAACCTCCCTCCGTTTATCCATCTTCCTAAACCTGTCCAGCCATTGGTCGACCAGCGATAGCACCAGAGAGTGCTGCTCATTGGACATGACTTCTTGTTTGGCTGTTAGAGTTCCCAGTCTAGTGATATGGCAGTCACAGTACTCTTCAATCAGCCTCTCTTCACTGCCAAGCTATAGGGAGGGACATAGGATGTGGATATGTATTGTTAGCAAGTCAATTCTACTTACTTCTTGCTCGCTGAGATAGTGCACACTGAAGAGATGTCCCGCGCTGTCCACTAGTGGGAGGTAGGTGATGTGACAGGAATCCTCCTCGGGATGTAGCGCCACAGTAGACAGTGGCACAAGAGCAGAGAAGTGGCCTCTCGTGTATGCCAGTGCTAATGGCGTCTTGTAGCAGAAGCTGGACTCCCACAGAAGAGGCAAGTACACACCTGTGAGGTAATCGCACATGTATTGGTGTGTTAGTGTCAGGATCTAGGGATATGAGTGTTACTTGCCTTCAAAGTTAGCATATCCCAGATTCTCTCCGCGATAATTCTTCACCACTCTCACTCCGTACACAATGATTGGCCTCCTCAGGACATGAGCTAAAACAAACACGTGCATTTGCTCCAGAGCACGGCCAGTCTGGTCCGCCAGAGCCACCACTACACTCCAGTCCTGGCGCAACTGCACCTCCTCCAGAGTAAACCCTTGAGACTTGGACTGTCTCTGCTCTGAGTATTTCCAGCGCTCATAGAAGCTAGAGTAAACAAACAAACACACAAGAGTGGAATTCCTTGTGTCCCTTCCATTAACTATGCAATTACCAATTTTTAGCGCATCATGACTTAGGTCAACTTATGGTCACATTAAATATCTTATATTAGTCTGTGCTATTTAATTAATGAAACAACTAGATGAAATTCTTTGTAATGGGGGTGCACTATAATTATGGTTTTTATTAAAAGAAGTGACATACCAACCTACAAAAGTCAAATTCATGTAACATTGGCTTGTAGAGCAGCAATGGAAATAAATAAACAGACTGCAAACAAATAAACATTTCCAGGAATCCACTTCACTAGCAATGAAAGTTTCTTCATGAAAGAGTACATGTTCCTTCCCAGGACTAGTCCCCACAGCTTACCTAGAATCTCCGTCAGCAAGAGAATCTGCCATGGCCCTTCTGAGAGTGGAGTCCCTGTCTACCACACCCCAACTGGCCTGCAGTACAGAGTCCAGCAGACAGTCCCCAGCAGTTCTATTCCACAGAGGGTACAATCTGCTATCCATGTCTTGGACCAACTCACTACTCCAGTTGATGATGCCTGGATCTGCCTCAAGTTCTGCTCACATAACACACGCACACACACAAGCAGAAACATACCACCGGTCCTAAACAATTTCTCACACTTACCCCTGCTAACATCTTTGTCCACAATTTCATCAAGCACACGCTTCTGCACTGCAGAGCAAAATCGGCGAATTTCTACCGCAAATTAATAAAGCCAAGTTAAGTTGACCAGTACAACTGGGAGAGAGTATTTGTAAGATTAATATCTTACCGTTGGGGAGGATGAATGTGTTAAGCTGTGTGGTATAATAGCAGGGCCAGTCCCCTCCCTTGTGCTGGTGAAGAGATCGACAGACCTCTTCTCGGATACTTGAAGCCAGATCTATGTTGGACTCAGAAGGAAGTCTTTTGCGGGCATCAGAGTGAGCTGGAGTGAGGAGAAGACTCAGAAGCTCAGACCTCTGGAATCGAATGGCCAAGTGGACCAGAGTGCTCCCCACTGAAAAACTGGGGCCTAACACCAAACACTGGTCCTTCGTGAGCTGTCTCGCCTTGTCCCCATCTTGCCTGAGATAGGCCTTCACTGGAGCCTCATCATCATTGACAATGGCCAGACATGCATTCAGGAATAGCCAGCCGGAGCTGGACAGAGTGTTCCTAATCTGCCTAACCTGAAAACAATCATTATAAGCCAGTCACCTACCAGCACACTAGCCCATACACACCATGTGCTAAACAAACCACATCCCTCCCAAGCAAAACCACAAACACATTACTTGCACGTACACATGTTTTAACTACGAACTAGCCAACAGCTCACGAGTTACCTCATCAGTCACATTGTTCAGTTGCAGTTGTCTCAGCCCAAAGGCGCTATTCTGACCCCGCCTCTCTCTGCTGCTGCCACACCCACTGTCAGACAATGCAGAACCTGCCACTGGATGGACGTTACAAGACACATCATTACCAGTTCCCTGTGCCATCTTCCCATGATCGACAGCTTCCTTCTTGGAATTGTGCTGGGAATGAATTCCACTGGAGTAGGAGGAGAAAACAGCATTTGAGTTGGTCGTGACATTCCCTTGGGGCTTGCTAGTGGACGAAGATGAAGAAAAAGATGATGATGATGATGATGATTCAGATGTGGTGATGATGGGCAGGCGAGAAACTCTGGGAGAGGAGGAGCTCTGCTGGTGGTTCTGACTTGAAGTGGGAGGTGATCTGTGTGGAATGTGAATGGGAGGAGGAGGAGAAGGAGTGGTCCCACTGGGCTGCTCCACCCCCACCCCTGCCGCTAGAGGAGGTGTTGGAGTTCTCCCTCTAGCATACTGGCACATGCTGCATTTAGTAAGACCAGGAGAATTGTCATAAGTACAGTAGGAACATCTCCACTTCTTCTTGGACTCTGAACTACTCCCATTCCCACGGTTACTGTTGCGCCCAGATCGAGCCTTGGTGTTGAACAGGTTAGGTATCTCTCCTCCGTGGACAGCGGAGTCAACCACACCCTCTGATTCTATGCCACTGGCATAGCTTAGAATGGAATCATATGAAGAAGGAGAGAGCCGAGTTGAAGACAGACGACTCAGTCCTTCATTGCGTATACTGCTAGGCTCATTGCGGCAACCTTTGACTCGATTAGAGCTACACATCACACATTGCCCACTGTTGGGCCAGTTTATGTATGTACAAGTGGAACAGGTCCATTTGCCCTTAGTTTTACACTTGCCGGTGGTCTTGGTGGGCTGCTGACCTGCGTATCCATGTGCATGAGTAGAGGACAATGTTGGAGAAGATTCTAAAATTGATGAATTGTTCCGTTCCTGTTGAGTGAGCTTTGGTTGAGAGAGTGGAACACTACCAGTGGGTGGATTGGAGGAGGGAGAGAGTTTAGACCAGCCAGTATTTTGCTGGCGGTACTTGGCGACGGGGATTCTGGGAATGACGTCGTCACTCGGTTTGTTTACGCCGCAAAGAACGCACTTCGTACAAGAAGGCCAGTTGTTGTAAGTACAGGCAGGACAAGACCACTTCGTGCAGCTTGTAACCGCCATTCCCAGCCCCTAAAGAAAGAGAGAAAAAAAAGAACCTTACGACCACTAACACAGAACAGAACAGACTTACCTCCTGCGCAGATATCTCCTTATCGGCTATCTAATAGCTAGAAGCAAGCACTTTGTTTACTTCGTATAAATAGATAGTCACCTGACAACAACCCGTTTAACAGAAATTTGGGGATTCGGTACTGTTAATTACTGCGAGTGCGACTAGCTGGGCTGGTTTGTAGTTCGCTGATTGCTAGCATGGCTGCTGCTGCTGGTGTGCTGGACGAAGTCGTTAAGGAATACTTATTGTACAGAGGTTTTACAAATACTCTTAAAGCTTTTGAAGTAGAAAAAAAGGAAGACAAAGATAAAGGCTATAAGGTAATGCGTCAGTTGTTGCAAACTAAGTATCGTAAGTGGTGCCTGCTAACTGGACTAGTTATTCCGTTGCAGGTGAATCGTATTGTTGACTACATTCTGAGTTGCATCACTAGGTCTGACTTTGTGAGTCTGCAAACCTTTTGGGTTTACCTCAACAAGCGTTTCTTCAGTAGACTGAGTCAAGATTCAGCCTTAACTGTGTATAGACTAGAAACAAGCATCCTTCGCTTGTTTCTGGTACAGGCCACTCGCCAGAATAGACAGGATGTTGTAAAGGAATTCTTTGAGAAGATGGCGGATGCACTGCATGACAAGAAGGAATGGAAGGATTGGTTCGGTGAGATTTACAAAACATGTTTCATTAGGGACATATTAGTATACGTGTGTTGTTTTGCTATCATTTGTGTTAGTCAAAGAATGTTATTGATGGTTCACAGTTCTGTTACTTCTGCCTCTTTTAGCTCTGCCCTTCTCTAAAAATCCTGACCAGCATCCATCCTTCAAGTTGTACTTCAGCAAAGAATGGGCGGATGCATTTTACGTAACTCTTCACAACTTCTTCAGTTCCTTGTTCTCTTGTCTTCCTTTGCCAACACTACTCAACTTTGAGGAGGAGCATCGTAAGATGCAGGTCCTATCCACAGAGAATCACCACCTCCAGAATCACCTGGCAACCACCAGGCAACAGCTGGCTGATGCAGAGTCCACCATTCAGAAGCTGGAGAGCAAGATGAGTCAGCAAGAGGCCAAGTATGCCCAGCAGCTTGCCAGCCAGACTGCCACACAAAGTGCCTCCAAGAAAGGGTCAGTCCATTTTCTCACTGATGATTCACTTTATGTTGAATCCTTATTGTACACAAAGAGGAATAGCACAGAAATAAATTAAGTGAAATATTCTTACATTATTTTCTTTCAGACTTTTCTCCAAGACTCCTGGCAAGACCCCTAGTAAGAGCAGTGGCGGCAGCAAGCGTGTCCAATCACCAAAGAAGCCAGTTGGTAAGGCAATGTCACTGGACAGGGACAAGATTCCTGAAGGCAACACTGAGACTCTAGAGAAGCAAATTAGTGAGCCAGTGAAAGTATGGCACAGTTTGTGTGAGTGTGTGTATGAGTTGAAAGAGCTGTGTTCCTTGTAGAAGAGTACCTCAGACATGGAGGTACGGAAGAACCAGATGTCATTGACTAAAGAACTGACAGATAGCAAAGAGTCTGACTTGGATATATTTTCACCAGGTAAGGGAGTAGGTGGGGCATGTTCGCTCAGTTCCTGTGAGTTTTCTTCCTTGTGGTGGTGTGGCTGTACCTTCAGCATCTGTAGTAGGAGTTAGCGATGAAGGCTGTGTCAAGCCTTATCCTGTATCTAATGGCAACACTCCGTTCTTCCCTCTCAAGCACGAGACCTACAGAAGCCATTCAGCTCCCATCACTCACTGCAAGTTCTCTCCCAATGCCTCGAGCATTGCTACTGGCGACACGGATGGGGTCGTCAGGTGAGCACGCTCTATGTGGAGCCTAGTAATGTAATTCAGCTAAGAAGTGGGTGTGTCATGTCAGTGTGAATAGTCTAATTGTTCTGTTATTTTTCTGCTCATGTATAAGGCATGTGTAAGAGTAACTCATTCCTACTTGCAAAAGGGTACATCTAATCAGTGACAACATTACTATGATGACCAGTACCAGTTCAGCCAACCAGATGCGAATTATTGACTGTGTTCATGGCTAAAGTCGTGTAATGTTATTTTGTGCAGAATTTGGGATCCTTCTTCACTCCAAACATCTGCCACTTTAGAAGTGAAGCCATCACTTCTGTCCCTGGACTGGGCTCCTCAGTCTGACAATCTGTTGCTGGTGGGTTCTAGTGGTGGAACTGTGAGACTGTTTGACTGTACCAAACACAGATTCCATTGGACAGTCACTAGTGAACCTGACTACCAAAAGTTAGTGACACCCGAGTTGGGGGAGGGAGAATATAGTGGGAGATGGGGGTGGAGATTCATGAAAGATAGGCTGGATTTAGTTGTAGGGAACAGGTGTTTCAATTTTTGACTGATCGGTTTATTGTTTAGGATTCTGTGCATTGTCAGTGGAGGTAGTAGCTCCATTTTTGCATGTTCCGCGGCGTCCAGCACTGGAACTCCTCCAAACTCCTCCTACTTTAGTCGTTCCTTTGGCCTGACGTCCCCAAGTTTGCCATCATCACGCTTTGTGTCTGGTGAGATGAACCAACTGCATGCTTCTGGCAGCAACACAGGCTCCTCCTCCCTACAGCCTCGTGAGGTCTACCCAGGGGCAGTGTACATCTATGACATCAAAACACAGCTAAAAAAGGTGTGGTCTCTGTAGTGATAGTAGTAATGTTGAAACAAATCAACACTAGTTCTGGGAAGTTTTAATTTGTTGAGAGTTGACAAAGCATATGTTTGGGATGTATACTTACCCATTAGATTTGAATGAGATGCCAGTTGCACCATTCTCTTGGCTTGAATGTATGTACATGTATATGTGTCAGATATTGTTGTTACATGTGTTTGTAGTGTTCGCTACCTCTGGTGCCCAATCCAGTAGCCATTAATTGCATGGCATTCAACCACAACTGTAACCTGCTGGTCACTGGTGCTAGTGATGGCATGATAAGATTGTTCGGTAAGAGGACATCACTCCCACTTACCAGCCCCGCCTTTTAGTTTAACACATGCTATTGTTTGTGTGTAGATGTGGCGCAGCAGGAATATCTGTTTGGCTGGAGGGCCCACGATTATTCTGATGTGTTCAATGTCCAGTTCAGTTATGATGAAACTTCTGTGTACAGTATGGGATGTGATAACAGGTTCTGCCAATGGAGTATCAACAGGTCGGGGGATATGGTGACAGAGTTCGGCATTCACAAGGGGGCGTGTCGACCCACCGATGGAATTTTGAAGGGAGAGTACTACCCTAACACCCCCAAAGGAAATCTGTTTGCATTTGAGAGTGAGGACAGATTTGTTCTGACCTGTGCCCCAGACCAGGCTATAGTGTACCAGGTAAATGGAGACTTTGGTACAGAAGGATGTGAATTAGTGTGTGTGTGTGTGTGTGTGTTGTTCAGGTGGAGGAGGGCGGTGGTCTGACTAAGACATTGAGTATCACAGGTCACTCTGGAGCTGTCACGTGCGTGGATTGGCTGAACAACAGGAGGAGTGTTAGCACATGTGTTACTGGTTCACTGGACACCACCGTCAAGATCACCAACTTGCTCAACAACGAGTGAAGACTGAAGCGTACCCTGTCCTGTGCCACATCACCTTCTTCCTATTCACCCCAGTTCTTTTCATGTGCTCACAATGACTCACAGGTGTGCCGATTCTATTTTTATTCTCATTGTTCACTGTAACTATAGACTTGTAAATGACATTGTCACTGCATTGTTGGTCCTACTGGGATGCTTTCTTCTTTTGCAAGTTCTCATCCAGCATCTTGTACAGTTGAGGCACAAAGTCATCGTACTCTGCCAGGAAGAAGTTGGCAGCTATGGGCTGGCCCAAGTTGTACTTGCTGATGAGGTCTCTGGCTTTGGTATTGGCTCTGTTCTCAGTTGTGGCAATGAGCCTCTCGTCAGTGTAGTTCAACTGCCCTTGCTGCTCAAATGCTATAAAATTAATTACAGAAAAAAAGACGTGAAATCATCTAGAACAAATATAGCCATTTACACACACTAATAAGCAAAGTCCAGAGTTCATCAAGCTGCAGTTTGATTGCTGTTGTAAGAATTATTGGGGAAATGTGTGTAATTCCACACATTATGCTTGTTGAAAATAAGTTGCATGGAAAGACACTTTCAACTGATTCTCTGAATCGTAAGAGCAAAACATTTTGGGACATGAATACAATTTATGAGCGAGTCCTACCTAATATTAAGATTACTGGTTGCCATTTTACTAATGGTAAAATATTACATTAAGTTGAAACACATAGTTGTCTAATGTACCCAGAAATATGTAGCGATGCAGCCCAGTCTTCTCAGGAGGTCCTGATCCGATATATTCTACCACCTCATCACCAGATGACAGGATATTGCCACCTGTGAAATCTGATGCTGGGATGTTGACGACAAGCCAATGACGCCACTCCCCCCACTTGGGATCTTGCCTGCTGGGAGCATCAGGATCTTTGCATACAATTAGCAAATAAAGCAGAATACCAAATGAAGGGTTAACTTAAAAGTGCACCACTGGCTCTTGCCTGTGATCAGTAAGCTGTAAAATAGACCAGGCTTGGCTGAGGGAAGAGAGACAGATGAAGGTCTCTTGCCTACTAAAGTAGGAGTCAGTACATCACCTGGATTTACCTCACGATCACCATAAGTCACCTGTGCGATACAAGAAATGATTCAGCATCTCGGCTCTTGCAGCAGAATTGCATTCACAAACATCACACGGTAAAGATCGTTACATAAAGCCTTACTTTTATTTGCGTGCCTGTTGGCTGATCAATTACATCACTAACAACTCCAGCTTTGACAAGACTCTCTTTTATTGTAGACATGCTCCTGAAAGCTCTGAGCAGTGAAGGCTTCAAAGTATTCCTGCTCGAATTAACCAACCGTGCCCACATCTGTTAGAGGTCGTCACGTTATGAGCCCCGCCTCCTTGACATCTCACTGGTTTTATATTCTGGTGTATATGGTACAGAATCGTTGATCAAGGAAAAGATGGCCGGGATGCTCAGATCATTTGCTTCCAATATTTCATTATCTCTTCCTCTTCGTGCTTGTGGAGTGTCTTCTACTATTAGATGCTCAAATCGTTTCTTTAACCTTCCACTAGTGAGACATTACAAAGTAGTGGCGCCATTGAAGCAGCCTCAACCTGTGGCTACCTCTAAATTAATTGCATATCCAGTGCTAGCTTTTCCTAGAAGAAATCTGGTGAAATGCAGTAAGAGGAAAGGCAAGAGGAAGACTGTTAAAGCTGTAGCCAAGAGATTTTACAGAACTGGGTCTGGCAAACTCAAGTATTGGCCTGCAGGAAAGAATCACAAAATGCTTTCAAAGGGCTTCAATCAACGTAGAAATTTGAGAAAGCCAAGATACGCCAACAAACAGCAGTTGAAAGTCTTGAACAAAATGTTGTCTGGTTGGTAATAATTCTTAATTTCTTCACTTTTCTGTATATGTACATAACCATGAAATAGAACACACTATACTGAGGACTTGATAAATAAATGGACGGTGGGTGAATGAGAACTGTGTCTCTGGTTGGCTGAAGAATTATTGAGATGGGCAAGGAGGGAGGTGTTCATCGCTGGGTAGGCTGAGCGAGCTCTTCAATACGAGCACTGGGTTTGGCCTTCATAGCAGCTTTGCTGACTTGAAATGCATTGGGATTGAACTGCACACTGTCCATAGTCTCCCTGATGATGGGCTTGGATAGCTCTTCTAATCTGAAAATATAGAGGGAAGTACTAGCTGAATTTCAAGCACAATCATACTTATTTTATCCAAATAGCTATGGTACCTATTTTTACTAAAATGATTTAGAACAGAAAACAATAGCTATTATTAAATTCATTCAAAATGGCTGGAATTTTATAAGTAAGAACGTGCTTATGAAAACATGGTCAACTAAAACAACACTAATTTTAATACTACATCAGTGTGTGTGTGTGTGTGTGTGTGTGTGTGTGTGTGTATACCTGTGACTAGCCACGGCATTCAGTGGCCCCAGTCCGACCTTCCAGATAGGACTCCTGCAAGGTTTATAGCCCTCATTGAACCTCTTGGGTCTGGCCAGCTCTAGTGTTCTCTCTGAGGCCATAGTTTGTCGGGCAGCCAAGGACACTGGCCATTCAGCATCTCGAAACTTACCTTCCAACTTCTTCTTGGGCTTTGCAAGTTCTGCAGTGTGAGCAGTAGTGGTGTAGTTCTTTAAGGTTTGAGTCCCCACAGAGTGAGCCTGTGAAAACAACAAATTAACAAACAAATCATAACAATTGGAATTTTTTTTCTCTTTTAAAAATCTCACCATGGATGGCTTGTAAAGTGGGTGAAGTTGTTTTGGTCGAGCTAGCTCCATTGTTCTAGGCCTATAGCCGCACTTCATGGCTGCCTGGTTCACCTCCCAAATTGATGAGACACGCCCAGCACTGTATGTGAATTGAGGGAGGTGGTTTGCTAGGTAGACAGGAGATGCTGTTTTATGTTGAGCTAGTTCTTTGACTCTATAAGAGGCCACTGCATGAAGTGCAGGAGTCTGGGTGGACCAGATCTGAGAGCTTCTACCACAGCTGTACTCAAATTCTGGCCTACAACAACAACAACAACAAAAGAGTCAGCAGTACAGTCAGTAAGAAGAAGTGATAATTACCAGTTATATAGCTATAGGGACTGCTACTTTATCAATGTAGTAATCCAGCTAGCCTGGACAGCTACTACAAGAACCCTCCCTCTCCTTATATCAGTGGTGAGATAATAATAATTGTAAATAAACGCTTATCATAGCGTGTGGGTATTCAGAGTATCTCTAGTTAGTTGTGTCTTTTCAGTTGATGGTAGTGAATATTACGGGAAAAATCACACGGCCTAACTTACATATTTGTACCAATCTTTCTTTTAGTGATTTTCCTTAGCTAGTCTGTTGGCATGTAGGTGGCATTTTATGACACATACAATTCCTATAAGTAAAAATTCATTATTTGACTATTTTTCAGTTCATTTGCCAACATTAGAGTTGTAATATGAATTGTGGAAATCATTATCTACATATCTCCTGGTAATGATTCTTGTTATAGTTATTCATTGATACATTCCAGCAAAGATATAGGCTATCTCTATGAAATAGCTCACTACTCCTCCACACTCATATTTAAATAGTTTCCATGACTCCAAAATATCAATTTTTTGGCATCATTATGTTCAAAGAAACTAGCTCATATGAAACCTTTCTCTCTTACTTGATAGGCTGCAATTGCCAATGATCATTCTTTGGTAGAGCAAGTTGTTTCAGTCTATCGGTTGCCACAGCTTTAAGAGCTGCTTCTGATACAGGCCACATGGCATCCGCACTTCCCCACACATAGCGATCGCTGCAACACACAGCACATATATGCTTATCATGACAGCCCAGCTGGACCTGCACATTTCTAGGTTGACTTACTCAAAGCCAGTGTACCAGACCCTCTTGGACTGCTTGGGAGTGGCTAGTTGCACGAAGCGAGATCTGCACATGCCAGAAAAAAATAAGAGAATGAATCAGCAAGGGGGCAATCATTGTACACTGGTAGCTATTAGCTACTTACTCTGTATCGACAGGCATGAAGTCTACTTCTCGTCGCGAGACTGCAAGGTGAATTTGCGAAAAATACAATGATAAGTTTGTTGCTAAGATATTTTGCATAGGTGAGAAAAATACCTGCTACTTCTGCCATTGTCCGCCCGAGAGTGTAGATTAAAGTTGATGATGCTGATGGTGATCAGGAATAATGCCGCGAGAGGTCGCTTAGAAATTGTTTACGGTAGGCGGGACTTGGTCTGTCCCTATAGAAACTGACGATATTTACCAAACCGCGGGCTATTTGAAGAGATGCTTTAACAATGCAGTCCTCAGAATTTGGAATTGCAGGTTCCAAAATAAGCTTATCTAGCAAGAGTAAGTATTCTTGGTCCCACTACTTATGATGGTAAGGATTCATTTTTATTTAGGATCCGAAGCACCTCAACAAGACTCGCTTACTATTGACTCCAGTAACCCTTGGCAGCCTTCAAATGAAATAGGCTTAGCTCAAGAGCAATTGTTGAGCAACCTGGCACCTCCCTTGGCTTCTAATTCAAAAGCTAAGACTAAGAGCCAGTTACCAATGGTGTCTCATATTCCTGTGAGAGATAAGAAGTCCGCTTCTGCTAGTAGTAGTAGACTACGTGCTCATGGCACCCACGGTTTGCAGAGAACTTACAGCAAGAAAATGGGAAATTTAAGGGGTACATACAGCAAGAAGAATGTTAGAAAGGAAAGGCAGCAGTCTATCAGTGCAGGAACAGATAGTAGGAAGAAAAATGGCAGCCAGACAAATATTAATCATGACACCCCAGCTGAACTGGCAGATAGGTATGTACAAATGTAGTCTGGTGAAAAGACCCTTTACCTCACTAGAGTTAAGTCTAACTCCATCTGATCTGAATACAATCACTCCCTATATTGTGTTGAGTTGGTCCTTCCATTACATTAGGTAAAGGGTTTCACTGCATGAAACACTAAGCCGCCACATACATGCACCTACCTCTGTCATGATGTACTATTGCAGGTATAGGAGACAATTCCTGAGCAGAAAATACTGGCAGATCTGGCACGCAAAAGTGTGGGGACGTGTCTGCCCTTCTATTGCAAGAAAGCATGTTCTACGGTGCAGGTGTAAACTGGTCATGAGGGCGTGGCATATGTTATGGTGGGTGGAGCAGAGGGAGTGGAAGCTCCAGATCAGGGCCGAGTGTCACAACAGGTGAGAGCGTATCTCATGATTGGGCGGGGCCTAGGGGTGTGGCATTGCATTGTTCATTGAGTAATTTTCAGTGATACAGACTATATTTTTCCTCTCTCTCATACACACACACACACATACCATAGTATTCCCTGCTATGAATGATTTGATTACTTTACCAGGTATAGACTGTGGATGCTAGTGTGGCAGGCTTGGGTGTGTTATGTGGGAGATGCTCGTATTCAGAGACACAAGGAGAAGCAAGGAGACCGGTTGTATCGTCTGAGACAGCAGCGACGCGTGTGGCAGAGCTGGTGTAGATATGTGCTCCTGTGTCGGGAAGAGAAGCAGAAGAAGGACTTGGCGTTAAGCTTTCATGAAGACTGTGTTAAAAGGTATTTGAATTAGTGATAAGGGCGGAGTTTATTTAATAAGTAAGACAAGCGAGGGACACTGTCAAAGTTTTCGAGTTTTGATGAAAGAGAAATAGTTTCTTTAAGTTTCAATTGTTTATTCCTGCTGATGTTTGTTCAGTTACATGTGGTTTGAGAGAGCTGGACATCCACATGTGGTTTGAGAGAGCTGGACATCCACATGTGGTTTGAGAGAGCTGGACATCCACGTGTGGTTTGAGAGAGCTGGACATCCACATGTGGTTTGAGAGAGCTGGACATCCAGGTGTGGTTTGAGAGAGCTGGACATCCACGTGTGGTTTGAGAGAGCTGGACATCCAGGTGTGGTTTGAGAGAGCTGGACATCCACGTGTGGTTTGAGAGAGCTGGACATCCACGTGTGGTTTGAGAGAGCTGGACATCCACGTGTGGTTTGAGAGAGCTGGACATCCACGTGTGGTTTGAGAGA